>Ga0209542_10019979_pt1 | contig 10672 bp, 11 predicted proteins | sample RifCSPhighO2_01_FD_184028 | JGI IMG/M metagenome (GOLD analysis project Ga0209542, IMG submission 184028) | Soil microbial communities from Rifle, Colorado - Rifle CSP2_plank highO2_0.1 (SPAdes) (version 2) | ecosystem: Environmental > Terrestrial > Deep subsurface > Rock core/Sediment ...
CCTCCCTGTGTTCCCCAATATGGTGAATCTCCATGAGCGCCGCCCCCGCCCGACCCCAAGTCGCGTGGCGCTGATATTGAGTCATGCGCGATACCCGCAGCTCCGAGGCTTCCTTTGCCGCCGTATCCACCATGTCCAGCGCCGCCTGCTCCTCCTCCTCCGGCGCTGCCGCCACCGCCGCCTGTACCAAACCCATTGCTGTTGGCGTTGACACCCCCCCTAAATCCTCGATTACTTACATTAATGAATGCGCCAGTGCCAATAGTCAGATTCTGTACTTCTAACGTTATGTTAAATTCGTGTGTTTGATTATTCGGCCCATGACGCAGATTGCTGCCCGTTCCTATAATTAAAACACTCATTGATGTGTTGAATAAATATTTATTTGATAACTCGAGGATAGCTCCATCGGTAATCGTTAAATTTTGTAAATTCGTCGCATTAAATGGTCCAGTCTGATTGATAAAAGAATTCGATATGCGTAGGTCTGTTGTTTCGATGTCGTATCCAAATGAATTATTGAGTGGCGTAAATGCTAATGTTGCAAGACTTGATGCAATAATTAGTTCTGCGGGCAACGATCCTCGCGACCTCTTGAATATAGTGCCTGCTGCACCTCTTCTTTGAGCGTTTCCCGCATCACCTGCATTCGCAGAAATAGAGCCAGCAAAATTATCTGTGTCGTAATAAAGCGCAATGCGTCCGCCGCTGCCACCGCCGCCAACCTGAGACGTAACACTAAAACCCCCATTAGCTGTGAAACCGCCATTTCCGTTGAGTGTTCCAGCGTGAACAAATAAAGAACCGCCTGAACCTCCGCCGCCTGCGAGGCCGCCCGCATCCGGCCGATGTTGTCCATCGACACTTATTGTTCCTGAATTGTTCAGTGTATTTGTGACGTTAAGGAAAACAGCTCCACCACCATAGCCACCAAATCCGGCTAGAATATCAGCGTTTCCCCCTCCCCCACCTGATCCCAACTCTCTGGGCTCAGAAATTGAACCATATGCTACGCCAACTCTGGTAGGTCCTTGTCCGCCCGTGCCTCCATGTCCACCTCCGCTCGCAGATCCTGATCCTCCGGCGCCGACAGCACCGCCTGGCCCTGCACCAGTTCCTAGGCCTGCGCCTCCACGATAGCCGCGATTGCTTGCGTTGATGAACGCCCCTGAACCGACGGTCAAATTATGAAGAGTCAATGTAATGTTGTACTCATGCGTAACATTGTTCGGCGCATGACGAAGCGTGCTTGCTGTCCCAAAGATAAAGAGAGACATAGATTTATTGAAAATATATTTATTGGAAATCTCAAGACTAGCTCCATCGGTAATCGTCAGATTTCGCAGGTTTGTTGCATTAAATGGTCCAGTCTGATTGACAAATGCATCACCTCTTATCCTCAGATCCGTCGTTCCTACATCAAATCCATATGTATTATTGAGCGGCGTCATTGTTATTGATGTAACTGTTGATGCAATGACCAAATCAGCAAAACTTGACGTTCGTGCCTTTCTAAATAATGTTCCGGGTCCGCTGCGGAAGCTCGTGGAACTCGGTGCACCACTATTGAGCGAATAGCTTCCTGCAAAATTATTTGTATCGTAATAGACTGCGATACGTCCTCCGCTGCCCCCGCCGCCATCCGTTCCATCACCTGTATTATGATAACCCCCGTCTGCGGTAAATGCGCCGTTGCCTCGTAACGTGCCTGCATGGATGAGCAGTGAGCCGCCCGAACCGCCACCCCCTGCAACGCCGCCGCTCGTTGTCGTCCGTACTTGTCCATCTGCACTAATTGTACCTGAGTTGTTCAATGTGCCGGTTGCGTTGATGAAAATAGATCCGCCTCCATGAGTGCCCCAGAACCGCTCATCAGCATGACCTCCACCACCACCTGAACCCAACTGACGTGGATCTGTAATCGATCCATAAGGAAATCCTGCATAGGTCGTTCCGCTTCCTATACCTCCCCAGCTTGCATAACTTGCGCCTATTGCTCGGCCAAATGTAGCGCCTTTGCCCGGACCATTACCATTCGCTGTGCTAAAGCCACCCAAAAATCCATAGCCATCAGTACTGATCGTTGCACCAGATGCTACAGTGATATTAGTTGCTTCGATTTTAATAGTGGAATTTGTAATGTTTGTTATCACCGTCAACGTCGCCGAATTATTCACGATGATTACATAACACGTCTGGTTCGTCGTAATCGTCGTCGACGAAGAAACCGTCCATCGTCCATTCGTCGTATCAGCCGTGCAGCCGTTGAAAGCCTGGATGGTCACATCATCGAGTGACGTTACTGTTTCGTTCGTTTCATTATTTTCATTCGTTGCGTTCGTCTGATTGCTGCCATCTGTCTGATTATACGTCAAGTTAGTCTGATTCGTATCATCAATAGTTTCATTGACGGGCAAAATCACAACCGTTTCGTTTGCTGATTCTTCTGGAATACTCACTTCAGATTCTTCGTTCGTTTCCGTCGTATAATTAAAGTACGTCACAACCAGCAGCGCATCTCCTTCTACAATTGCATGGAGGGAAACACTACCATCAACATCAATGCATGTCTCAGCGCAATAATTCTCGAATGATGTTCCATTCAGTAGTCTGCTGTCGAGAATTATCTTCTCGCCCAGATACAACGTTGCGTTCCCATTCCCACTGAATGATCCGGTCACGCGCATTGACGAGACGTTTACTTGCTCTTCAAGTGTTGATGTTGCTGATATAATAGCGCCCGTGTCGAGCACTGCAAAACCAGTCAGAGGCGGCTGCAGGTACAACAGGAGAGCGCAGACTGCTATGATTACTCCGATGACAAACGCGTTCACGTTCTTTCGTTTGCGCGGTTTCATTTGAGTGAATCAGCCTCCTGTTTAAGTCGGTCTTTAAGCATTGAGAGCGCAGTGTCAATGAGTGTGCCGACTTTTTCAGACGAGATTCTGTAACTGATGCTTTTTCCAGTACGACGTGTAGAAACGATGCGAGCGCTGCGCATGAGCGACAGATGCTGAGAAACGTTTGCCTGGGGGAGCTTTGTTTTCTCAATTAGTTCTGTCACGGAGAGCTCTTTTTCACGCAAAAGACCGAGAATGAGTATGCGCGCTGGATGAGAGAGCGCACTGAATAGTTCTGCGATAGGCTTGTGTGCGCTCCCCATACGACGAACGATTATTCTTGTGTTTTTAAATATTATCATATTCGAATATTTGAATATGTTTTTCGACAGGAATAATTTAAACGGATCCATTAAGAAATCTCGTCGGCTGCATGAAACATTTGAAAGGGAAATACACATCAGTAGAATTGCAGCATGAGGCGATGAAACTGCGGATGGAGAATTAAGTTAACAGATCGGAAATATGCATCCTCTTGGCGGCTAATTGTCACTTAAATCCATCAGGTCCGATAAGAATCAATATTCTTTTGATTTCGTTAATTACCTGCTGTTGATCTTTTTTATCTGACATGCGGACAAATTTTAGCAGCAAATCAACAAGTTCATTGCTATCATAACATCGAAGCTTAAGTCCATCAGTCACGAAATAAAAGCGGAATCCGTTGTACTTTAACTCTTTTATAACTATACCCTTCACGCTTCCAAGAAGTTTACCTTTCTTAGGGCTCTGCTCAAGAGTTTTGAGATATTCGAATAGTTCAACCCCTTGTCCCTTAAAAGTAGCTTCTATTTCTGCAATGAGACTGGGCACAACTTCTACAATTGCCATTTTTTCTTGTATTGTCTTATAGCCTCATCTATCGGAATTGCATTCTTCGAAGACAAAAGGAGCTCTCTTAACTGATAGTCTACAGCAATATCGTACAATCGATTGATTATAGCTTGATATGTTTCTCCTTTTAATCCAAACGTTTTCAATTTTTCCTTCGTGGGCTCATCAACTTGAATGGTAGTAGGCATTTTAAATCACTTACAGTCACTATAGTGACTGTAGTTTAAATAGTTTTTGCTCATTGGGTGTCTTAATATCATCAACTAGATCTTCTACCCAGCGCTTCCCAAACTTTAAGTCTTTGACTTCTTCGCTGCTTAAGACTTCCCTTAGTTTTGAGAGTGGGATTTTGTTTTCTAGCCAAAGTTCAGCGTGTTTTCTTTTGATCGAATCGATTTTAGGCATACTTTAACTAACGCATTTAGAGTTTAAAATTGTTTGCAAATAGTGTTCTTGATATTTTATTTTATCGACCATTATCAGACCATCGGGGTGGTCGCGAGGCGCAGCCGAACGCGACTAGCGAAGAGTGCTTCGCGTGCAGCACGACGTCGTGTTGCATGTCCCCATTCTCTGATTATAAGCGTCAGAGTAGAACAGAGGAGAATATTACCTATTTATAGAAATGTCAGAAACTTTCCATCAGTGTATTCACTGATGGCGTTTCTGATCATGATCAAGAACCATCGGCCTAGTTACATGCCATCGGTCTACTGACCGATGGTTCTTGACAACTCATCGTACATCCTAGATAATCTATATTCTTTTCTACTCTAGCAAAATGTCAATAGTGCGCTATTGAGCACATTTGGTTTTTAAAAACCCAAATGCATTTAAACCCTCATCTTTTTCCGCGTCTATGCGCACCAAATACATCATCGTTGCAGGCGGAGTCATTTCAGGCGTAGGCAAAGGTGTCGCTGCTGCATCGCTGGCTAAAATTCTCAAAGATTATGGGTATAAGACAACATGCATGAAGATTGACCCGTACATCAACGTCGATGCGGGGACGATGAATCCGACGGAACATGGCGAAGTGTTCGTTACTGAAGACGGCGACGAAACTGATCAAGACATTGGCAATTATGAGCGATTTCTGAATGAGAATGTTCTTTCAGTCAATTACATGACGACCGGACGTGTTTATTTATCAGTTATTGAACGCGAGCGACGGCTTGAATATAATGGAAAATGTGTTGAAGTTGTTCCGCATATTCCGTTTGAGGTTATTGACCGATTCAAGAAAGCGGCTGAAGCAACAAAAGCAGAGATTGTTGTCATTGAAGTGGGCGGAACAGTTGGCGAATACCAGAACATATTATTCCTGGAAGCGGCGCGCATGCTGCACCTGAAAAACCCGGAAGACGTGCTGTTTGTCCTTGTCAGTTATCTCCCGGTGCCGAAAAATATCGGAGAGATGAAAACAAAACCTACACAATATGCAGCAATGTCAATGAACAGTGCAGGCATCCAGCCCGATTTCATCGTATGTAGGGCGGAAATGCCAATTGATGCTGTTCGAAAATCAAAAATTGCGACGTTCTGCAACATCCAACCGGAGCATGTCATTTCTGCGCCTGATGTCGAAACAATTTACGATGTGCCCGAATATCTGGAGAACGAAGGGTTTGGAAAGAAAATTCTAAAAAAATTCAGTTTAGAGCCGCGAAAGAATGATCTGCCCCAATGGGAAAAACGCGTTCATGCGATCAAGAACTGCACGGATGAAGTCAAGATCGGCATTGTCGGCAAATATTTCGATCATGGCGATTACATGTTGAGTGATTCTTATTTATCCGTTATCGAAGCTGTCAAACACGCCTCATGGGCGTTGAACGTTAAACCAGTTATCAGCTGGATTGATGCGGAGCAGGTTGATAGTGTTTCTCTTCAACAGTATCACGGCATTATTGTGCCCGGCGGATTTGGAGCACGTGGCGTTGAAGGGAAAATTAATGCGATTCGTTATTGCCGAGAGAATGATGTGCCATATTTAGGCATTTGTTACGGCATGCAGCTTGCAGTTGTTGAGTTTGCACGAAACGTCTGTGGCATGAACGATGCGCATACGACTGAAGTCAATAAGGGGACAAAACATCCGGTTATCGATATTCAAACATCGCAGCGCGGTGTCATGGCGCAGCAGAAGTATGGCGGCACGATGAGATTGGGTGCGTATGCGGCGGCGCTTCGTGAGGGTTCGGCGGTGCTTGACTTGTATAGACGATCAGGACGGCTTGATGCGGATAAAGATCAAGTTTTGAAGAATAATATTGAAGATTTTAGATTAGGTGTGATGAAAGGGAATGTTGTGCTTGAACGACATCGCCATCGCTATGAAGTGAATCCTGCGTTTGTTGGAGAGTTGGAACGGAAAGGAATGGTGTTTTCGGGGTATCACGAGCGAACTGATGGGACGAAGTTGATGGAGTTTATTGAGTTGAAAGGGAAGCACTTTTTTGCGACTCAATCACATCCTGAGATGAAGTCGCGTGTTGAGAGTCCTGCGCCGTTGTTTATGGGTTTGATTGAAGGGGCGAAGAAGAGGAAAGATCAAACTGTTAAAGTTACGGTTGCAGAATAATGTAGATGTTTAGCTGACCTGACTTCGAGAATAGACTATTTTTCGCTGACGCCTAGAATCAGCAAAGAGGGGTGCTCCACTACGAACTCGTCGTTGTGCTGCGTACCCCTCTTTGCTCATAATAGAGTTCAAAGTAGAATATGTCAAGAACTGGCGGGCTCAAGCCCGCAGCATGTTCTTGATCATGCTCAGAAATCTGATATTCTTATCCCCGGGCTAAAGCCCGGAGTTTGCGAATGCAGATTTCCGACATATCGCTGATTAAACATAAAAACAACTAAATGTTTATAAATTACCCATAATCATCACGAATTATGTTCAAAGAGAAAGTCATTCATTTTTACGACAAGAATTACAAGAAGCTCCTGATTCTTCCAATGTTGTTACTTGTCCTTTCTATTGCGCAAATCGCGTATCAAGTCTATAGTACAGGCGATTTCATTAACAAAGGAACGTCGCTCAAGGGCGGCAGTGTTATTTCGATTTCTACCGAAACTGACGTTGCGGTGATTCGAGAGTTCCTCGACGAACGATTCCCGGGACAAGGAATCAATGTACGAAGTATTACCGATACAGGCAGGCAGATAGGTGTCACTATAGATACCCCAGCTCAGACGGATGAAGAGATTACTCCGATTCTTGCTGCGCTGCGTGAACGAGTTCAATTCGGTGATGACGACATTACGGTTGAGATAACTGGTTCTTCATTAGGCAGCAGTTTTTTCAGGCAAACGTTTACTGCATTGATTATTGCGTTTATATTAATGTCACTTGTCGTATTTTTATACTTCAGAATGTTCGTGCCCAGTATCGCAGTTGTTTTAGCAGGATTTTCTGATCTTGTAGAAACGGTGGCTATCTTTAATTTAACGGGGTATGAACTTTCGACGGCTGGCATTGCAGCGTTTTTGATGTTAATTGGTTATTTTGTTGATGCAAACATATTACTTACGTCTCGTGTGCTCAAGCGCCGCGAAGGAACGTTTTTAGATCGTTTCAAGGGTGCGTTTACGACGGGCATGACGATGATCACCGCAACATTTGCAGCAGTCATTGCAGCGTTGATATTTACAAACAGCCCAGTTGTTCGAGAGATTATGGTTATACTATCGATTGGATTAGTTGTTGATGTTATCAATACATGGGTTCAGAACGCAGCGATATTGCGCATATACTTAGAGAAAGACAGCACTCACAAGGATGCTCATCATTCTCACGGTGGCCACCATGAGTAAGCTCGGAAAGATATTCAGAAGTTGGAGAGTCCTGTTATTATTATTCTTTTTAGTTTGTGCGATCATAGCAATACGGCCATCGCCCGGAAATGACGGCGTTGTTATTCGTTCTGTTCTTGATAATAGTTCAGCTGCACTTGCAGGAATACAATCACCAAAGCCAAGCGGACCGTTGGGATATGAGCACATCACATCGATTGATGATAGTGAAATCGAAACACTTGAAGATTATGTTCGAGCGACGGAAAGTTTGCAGCCAGGAAATACGGTTCGTATAGTAACGGATACTGCAGCGTATGTATTGGATGTGCCGAACATTGGAATAAACGAAACGGTTAATCTCGGCTTGAAAGTTGCACCTGCAGCGACATCGAATTTACGAAAAGGATTGGATATTGCAGGCGGTTCGCGCGTTTTGCTGAAACCGCAGGAAGAAGTCACAGATCAGGATATGATCATAATTATTGAAAGTTTAACTCAGCGACTCAACGTTTATGGGTTAAGTGATGTTGTTATTCGAGATGCAACCGATTTATCAGGAGCACAGTTTATTTCGATTGAAATTGCAGGCGTTACCGAAGATGAAGTGCGCGATGTTGTTGCACGCCAAGGTAAATTTGAAGCTAAAATTTCAAATGACACCGTATTTGTCGGCGGAAATAAAGACGTATCGTACGTTTGTCGAACCGCAGAATGTTCAGGATTAGACCCACAGCGCGGGTGCGGACAGATTGACAGTGAAACATGGTCATGTGGATTCTTCTTTTCGATTTCGTTAAGCCCTGAGGCAGCACAACGGCAAGCAGAAGCTACAAAGAAGCTCTCGGTTGTTGCTGAAGGCGGCCAGCGATACCTAGATCATCCATTAGAATTGTATTTAGACGATAAACTTGTCGATACATTAAATATCGCAGCAGATTTGAAAGGACAGGCAGCAACAAGCATCCAGATTTCTGGCGCGGGCGCAGGACGAACACAGCAGGAAGCTGCACAGGATGCGCTCGATGGAATGAAACGATTGCAGACGATTTTGATTACAGGTTCGCTTCCGGTTAAGTTGTCCATAGAAAAGATGGATACGATCTCACCGTTACTTGGAGAACAGTTCTTGCGTAATATTGTACTCGTTGGATTTATTTCGCTTGCTGCAATAGGTTTAGTTGTTGTATTGCGCTATAGAACACCGAAAGTAGTTGTTCCGATGATGTTAATGCTCGTTGCAGAAGTTATATTGACGCTTGGATTTGCGGCAGTCGTTGGCTGGAATTTAGATATTGCATCAATGGCGGGCATAATTATCACGATTGGAACGGCAGTTGATCATTTGATTGTTATTACGGATGAAACGTTACGTGGAGCGGGATCAGACGATTGGAATAAGAAGATGAAGTTTGCGATGTTTATTGTGTTTGGAGCGTATGCAACAGATTTTGCGGGCATGATTCCGTTGTGGTTTGCAGGCGCTGGATTGTTGAAAGGTTTTGCGTTTACATCGATTGTTGGTATTTCATTTGGTGTTATTATCGCGCGACCGGCATACGCGGCTATTTTGAAGTTGTTGTATGAGGAATGAACGAATAGTTCTGAGCTGATTGATTTAGTTTTCTATGGTGTTTAGTTGATGTCTTTAGTTTTCTTGGCGGCAACAATTATGGTGGGTGACGGTCACGCTTCGCGTGCCCTATTCGCTTCGCTCATCACCACCATAGTTGCCGCACGAGAATAACGAGAAACGGACGTGCAGAATGTCCTCCTTGGCGCGATGGAGCATGCGAAGCATGCGGAATAGGGCACAATAGCAATTGTGACCGTCGCTGCCAGGGAGGAGGACATTATGCCGATAGAGTATAGAATTTAATCTAATAGTTGTTCAGTGGACTTCTTCGTTGGAGTTATCCGTTTGAGAATGTCAAGTTTTTGTTTCTTGCGGCGGAGAATGAATGAGTAGAACTTTAATTTTATCCAGCTTTTGTTTTCGTGAAGTGTGCGGGTTTTTTGTTCGAGGTGGACGACATCGCGCTGTAATTGTTCGACTTTTCGTTGGATTTTTTCGGATTCGTTGATGATTGCGCGACGTATCTTATCTTGCTGGGTTTTGTCGAAGTGTTCCATTTGGCGCTCGAACATTTCGCGCGGAATATCGGGTTTTGCCATGGACATGTGTTATAGCATAACGTGTTTATATTTAAGATTATTTAAGATTCAGATAGGAAGGCTTATATATTAACTATAACTAATGTATAACATGGAGAAAACGACTATACAAATCACGAAGCAAACACTTGAAAGACTCCAGCATCTTAAGAAGTTTGAACGGCAGTCCTATGATGATGTGTTGAATAACGTTTTTGATGATATTGAAGATGAAGTTCTTAGTCAAGAAGAGATTACTGAAATTCAGCAAGGTCTTGAAGATGTAAGAAAAGGAAGAGTCTACCCCATTGAAAAAATTGCAAAAGAGCTCGGCATAAAACTAAAGTGAAACAATGTATGACATAGAGATTACTGAAACGGCACGCAACTTTCTAATTTCATTAGATAATTCGGACGCTGAGATGATTGTTCGAAAAATATACTCAATCAAAGATAATCCTTTTCGATTTCTTAAGAGGCTTCATGGGGAGAAATTGTGGCGTTTACGCATTGCTGATTATCGTGCGGTTATAGACGTTATTGTTTCCGGGCAGAAAATAATTGTTTTAAGAATAGGTCATAGAAAAAATGTGTACGATTGAAGTATAAGGAATATTGATTTTTAATGTAAATGTTTATATAAGAATAATTTTACGGCCCGATTATGAGAGATATTCAATTTGATCTTGCGACACTTTTGCTGTCTTTAGTAAGTCATTTTGGACTTGTTGCTATCTTTGTATTTATAATGATGAGTTTTGGAGAAGAAGGATTAAGTTTTGAGATATTGTGGAATATGTTACTTTTTGTAGTGTTGGGATTGTTCTTATTATCTTATGTTACGGGTTTGATTGCTATTATTCAAAAACTGAAAAATAAAAATGTTAGAACCCAAGTTTGACAGTTTCTAAACTATCTTGATGAAAAATAGCATTTGACAGAAGCTCTATTTTTTAAAAAAAACAATCAAAAATCAGGTCGTAACC
>Ga0209542_10019980_pt1 | contig 10671 bp, 11 predicted proteins | sample RifCSPhighO2_01_FD_184028 | JGI IMG/M metagenome (GOLD analysis project Ga0209542, IMG submission 184028) | Soil microbial communities from Rifle, Colorado - Rifle CSP2_plank highO2_0.1 (SPAdes) (version 2) | ecosystem: Environmental > Terrestrial > Deep subsurface > Rock core/Sediment ...
CAAGCCCGAAAGCGTGTCCGCGACACGATGAGGGCGCAGTCGAAGAGTCGCAGCAGAATTTTGCGTGGCGTAGCGGCGAAACGAGTATGTATTTTTTATATTTTTCATATACGAGTGGTTAAAACTTTAGATGAGTTCACTATTACTTCTTTTCCGCTACGGCCGTTTTGGCGGCTTGGGCGGCGGCAATTTCCGATTCTTTCTTCTTGGCCTCCAACTCCTTCTGCATCTTGCCTCCGTGCCTGGTAAACTTTCTGGTAAGCGCGAATTCGCCCAATTTATGTCCAACCATGTCCTCGGTAACCAAAACCTCGATGTGTTCCCTGCCGTTATGGACGCCAAACTTAAATCCCACCATCTCCGGCGATATATCGCTCCGACGCGACCATGTTTTAATAACACCCGCGGCTTCAGGCTTTTTTCCGGCGATTTTTCTCAATAATCGCTCTTCGACAAATGGACCTTTATATAGCGATCGGGACATAAGAAATTAAATAGCCCTTTTAAGAGCTTGGAGCGTATGCTACCAGAACGCCAAACAATGTCAATCTTTTTCGGCTGGGGACATCCCGTGTTGAATTTGTTGCGATTTTTTGATATAAACTTCTTATGATTGTAACCTTCCACACCTTCAGACTGTCTAGATTACTTGGTTGTTTAATACATCCTGTTCTACCAACATTATTTGTGATACATACGTTATAAAACGACGACCGCATCTTTATAACGTATATTAGAAATGGTTCATATTGTGGGGGTTTTCTTGGGAGGTGTGGATACTTACTTATGATTAGCTTGACATTATTTTAATAATGATAAATAATCACAAATGGCCCATCTGGATAAACCAAGATTACATAGCGATTTTCTCGGCGACGATGTCGAACAGGCGTACGCGGAGCTTTTCGGCGCAAAACGCGTAGGAGGCGTTGGGGACAACGGTAAAGATATACAAACGGGGATTGAGGATATACCCCATGTGCAGATCAAATCGTCTTGGGATTACGCCAGAAAGTTCTTAACAGAATCAATGCGCAGACGGGAATTTATTCCTCTTTGCGTAGGCGAACCGGGTTCAAGAGACGAAGTCGTCGAATCTATCAGAGAGTTCGGCGCTTGGCTCGCCAAGGATATACCCAACAGAGACGATCTGCTCGAAAATATCCGCCAAGTCAGAACACTGATCCAAAGAACAAGATCGGAGGTGACCCGTAATTGAAAAGAAAACATCGAGAGATTCTCGAGGAATTGCAACGATCGCTTATCGCGCGCGATGGACAGGAGAAGATGGATCTCCTGCGGAAAGATCTGCATGATTTAGTTCGTGAAGCCATGGCGCGCGAACTGGTATGCCAACTGATTGCGCGGGAAAAAATGTGGAGCAAAGTCAAGTTTTTCCTGCTTTATCCTGAATACATCCGTCCGTATTGGTATCGGACGAGAAATAGATAACAAAGACCCGTAAGGTTGTCCTTCCGGGTCTTTTATTTTGTATAGAATCACCTCTTCCCGACTTTTCTCCTGGAGACAACCAGGTAATTTGAATATTTTTTAGGCCGTCTGGACTTTTGACCCTTACCTGTCGGCTTGCCCCACTTGCTCTTGGCCCTTCGGGTGCCGCGCCCCTGCTTTCCCTCGCCTCCGCCGTATGGATGATCCACAGGGTTCATAACTGATCCGCGAACCGTCGGCCGAATTCCCAACCAGCGAGAGCGGCCGGCTTTTCCGATGTTAACTAAATGATTTTCTTCGTTGGAAACTTCTCCGACAGTAGCCCAGCACCGGTCTGAAACTTTTCGAACTTCGGATGATGGCAATTTTATGTTGACGTATCCGCCTTCGACGGCAACCACTTCCGCGTAATTACCGGCCGATCGCGCTAAAACAGCTCCGCCCCCGGGCTTGATTTCGATGTTGTACACAAAAGCGCCTACGGGAACCCTAAGCAGGGGAAGCCGGTTACCGATCTTCACTTCGGCCTTCTCGGACACCACAAAACTGTCGCCGACGCGCATGCCTTTAGGGATGACAATATATCTCCTCTCGCCGTCTTTATAGCAAACCAAAGCTATGAACGCGCTTCTGTTCGGATCATATTCAATCGTCTCAATTGCGGCCGGGATGTCTCTTTTTTCAAATCTAAAATCAATCTCGCGGAATAGGCGTTTGTGGCCGCCGCCTTTGTGGCGCGTGGTCAAACGTCCGGCGCTGTTTCTGCCGACAGATCGCTGAACGCCTCTCACAAGCGGCTTGTGGGGACTGTCGCCAGAAAGCAACTGCCGGTAGGAAATAACCGTCATGTGCCTTCTTGATTTTGATGTTGGATTAAACCGTTTCATATTACATTTCTAATTTTCAAAATTTTTCTTATTATTGAAACATTAAGATTTGAAAATTGATTGAAAATTGTAAATTGATAACTGAAAATTCGTCATCCCTTATACTTATACTTTTCCCTTATACTCGTCCGTCCTACGCAATCTCTATCTTATCCCCCTTCTTCAAATAAACATAGGCCTTGCGACCACCCGCCTTTCTGCCTTTCTTGCCCCTGACAAAAACAGTCTTTGATACAATCGGAACAATACTGACTTTCAACGGAACTACTTTATACACCGACGAAACGGCCTGCGCCACTTCTCGGCTTTTCGCGCGAGGATCAATATCAAAGACGTATACGTTGTGAGCCGCCAGGTCAGTGGCTTTTTCGGTAATTCTCTGGCGTATTAAAACACCGGAGAGATTAACGTGGGCGTCATAGGATTCCGAAGAAACTCCCGCCGCAGTCGCCAAAACCAGTCCTTCCTTTTCTGACGTCTTTTTGACTTCGTCTTTTTTCTTTTTTCCTATTCCAAAAATAGCCATGATACTTATTTATTCCTCGAAATTATCTTCTCGAATGTTTCAGCCGGTCGGGAAATTATTAAAAATCTGTAATTCAAAGCGACAACCGGATTTAGGTTGATGGCTTCGGAAACCGTTGTATTGCCCATATTTTTGAAAGCTCTTTTGACGGATATATCCGATGACGGCGTAATGATCACAGAAGCATTCTGTTTTCTGGTCAATCCGCGAAAACCCTTTATTTTTGCCATGTTCAAAATGGCCTGCTTTGCTTCTTTAGTCTTGGATTCCGGTATTTTTAAATCGTCAAGAAATAAAATCTGACCTTCGGAATTCTTTTTGGAAAGCACGGAGAGCAAAGCGTTCAACCTCATTTTCTTGTTGATCTTTCGGGAATAGTCCTTGTCGTTGCGAGGGCCGTGGGTAACGCCTCCACCAACCCAGAGAGGAGAACGGATGGAGCCGTGCCTGGCGCGTCCGGTGCCCTTCTGACGCCATGGTTTCTTGCCTCCTCCTCTTACCTCTCCGCGAGTTTTGGTGTGGGCGGTCATCGCTCTGGCGTTTCCCTGCATCGAAACAACTACCTGATGGACCAGATCGGGATTCCATTTAACATCAAAAATTTCATCGGGAAGCGAAACCCTTCCGTTCTCGGCGCCGCTCGTGTTGTAGACTACCGCTTCCATGATTATTTATTAGCGACAACTCTGATAAGCGATCCTCTCGCGCCCGGCACTGCGCCTTTCAGATAAATCATTCTCTGTTCCAAATCCACGCCCAAAATGCTCAAATTCTTGACGGTGATTTTGTTGCCTCCCATTCTGCCGGCCATACGCAGACCCTTGGCCACGCGTCCTCCGGCGCGCGCTCCGCCGCCGATGGCGCCCGGCTCCCTTTCGGAATGCTTTTGACCGTGAGTCCTTGAACCGCCGGCAAATCCGTGCCTTTTTACCACACCTTGAAAACCTCTGCCTTTTACCACCCCGCTCACCGCGACTTCCTCTCCTTCCGCGAAAACGGAGGGTTCTATTGAATCACCGGCCTTGAGCTCGCCGACGGCAGTCTTAAAACGAAATTCCGTCATGCCGACAAAATTTCCAAGACCTTTGGTGTGTCCTTGTTGCGGCTTTTTAATATTTTTAGCTTTTCTTTCGCCGAATCCTATCTGAACGGCGTCATAACCGTCCTTTTCTTGATTTTTAACTTGGACAACCGAGATTTTTGGCACCTTCAAAACAGTGGCGGCTTCCGTTATGCCGTTCGCGTTAAAAATCTGCGTCATTCCTATTTTGTTTCCAACAATGAATTTCATGTCATTTGTATAGCTGGGAAATAAAAAAATAGCCCCGAGCCACCAACGCAATGATAATAAGTTATCAGAAGACCGCAAAAAAGTAAAGGCGCGCGGCATGGCAGACGCCCGCTCCGCACGCACCCCAACATGGTCGGGTTGTGTAAAAAAAAAATAAAAAATCAGTGTACGACCAAATCTGGTGTACACTGATTACGACTACTTGTTCCAAAGGGAACAAGTGTCAAGAATTAAGGTAAACCCCGTATAAGCTCCAGCGGACATCGCATGGTACGCACCGAGGATAAATGAACCCCCCGATACTGAAACGACTACGGTAATGAAGAGCTTTGTACGGGGTAAACTGCCCGACGAAAGCGGATGAAGCCATCGGCACTGACTGGGCTCCAGCCGCCGACGCAGACCTTGCCGCGCTCACGACGGAAATCCACAAGCGGAACAGCGCCGCCCGCAGTTTCAGACTCGGCGCACGTTGTCGTAACATTCATGTCGAGTTGTTTCTTGGAATCGTTTTCCAAGTAAACATCGGCTCCGAGAACCAATCTCACAGGAAGAGTGGTGGTACGAACTCCAAACTGTCGAAGCTCGCGTACGGCGTTTGTGTGGAGGTTGATTCCTCCAAGGTTCCCGAAAGGAGCTTCGTCGGCGTCTTCCACCCAACAACCGAAGGTGCCAGTGAAGTTGTGAGTGGGGACCTTTTCGTCCAGACTTTCACTCCAATACTTCCAGTGATTACAGGTGCCAGACATGAGTTTCTCGTTTTTGCGATAGAGAAGCTCTGGGAAAGACGACCCCTTCTCATGCATAAGCACCAGACGGGTGTGAAAGAGGGTCGGGGGCTTGGGGATTATGAGTCCAGCGAAGTCCGCCTTGATGTCGTATACATCCTTCCACCTCTTTTCCCAGTGTTGCGCCAAGTCGGAAGGGACTGGCATACCGAGTGCGCTGGCCTTTATTTTTTTCATTTCACGAGGGCCTTTCTTTTTTGTTGTTTATGTGAAGAACAGCCCGTGGTTAAGCCACGTTTTGCTTACTCACTGTGAGTGCAACTATTCTAAAATTTAGACTACACCATATTTAGCCATCTGTCCATTCTTCGTTCTTCCCTCTGTCCGTTCCACCCCATACGTTCAAGATGCGTAGCTACGCATCTTGAACGTATTCACAGAATCTACCCCAAAACAAAAACGGCCTTACGGCCGTTTTTGTTTGGTAATAATCGTTGGAATAATTAACTGGCGGTTTTGACGTCAATATTCACTCCAGACGGCAAACTCAAATTCGTCAGCGCTTCCACCACCTTGGCCGAGGGATTGAGTATGTCAATCAATCTCTTATGGACCCTCATTTCAAACTGCTCTCGCGCATTTTTGTGGACGAAGGAGGAACGATTGACTGTGTACTTTTTAATCTCTGTCGGCAGGGGGATAGGACCAAGAACCTGCGCGTCGTAACGCATGGCCGTGTCCATTATTTGCCGCACCGACGCGTCAAGAATCTTGTGCTCGTACGCTCTGACTCTGATGCGCAACTTTTGAATGGCCGCGGCTTTTTCGGCTTTTGTGGCCCGCAACTTTTTGGCCTTTGACGCGCTCGCGTTTGTGGAAGCATGTTTTGTGGCAGAAGTCATGATTTATTTGAGTTCCGTATCCGAATTAAGCGGTAATTTTGGCAACGACGCCGGCGCCGACGGTTTTGCCTCCTTCTCGAATGGCAAACCTCTGCTTTTCTTCGAGGGCGACCGGGGCGACCAATTTGACCTTGAAAGTCACAGTGTCCCCGGGCATGACCATCTCAACACCCTCAGCCAAAGTAACCTCGCCGGTTACATCCGTCGTTCTGATGTAGAACTGCGGTTTGTATCCAGTAAAGAAAGGCGTATGGCGTCCTCCTTCTTCTTTCTTCAAAATGTAAACCTCCGCCTCAAAATCGGTGTGAGGAGTTACAGAACCCGGCTTGGCGATAACTTGGCCGCGGTGAACATCCTCTTTCTTGGTGCCTCGCAAAAGAACGCCAGCGTTGTCTCCCGCCTGTCCCTCCGTAAGCTGTTTGTTGAACATTTCAATTCCGGTAACGGTCGTTTTGGCCGTCGGTTTGATTCCCACAATCTCGACTTCTTCGCCAATTTTTACAACCCCCCTTTCAATTCTTCCGGTAACCACCGTACCGCGTCCCTCGATTGAAAAGATGTCTTCAACCGGCATGAGGAATGGCTTTGTAATTTCTCTCTCCGGAACCGGAATGTAGGTATCCAAAGTATTGGCAAGTTCCAAAACTTTCTTAACCCATTCATCATCCTTGGAAGTGGCCTCAAGAGCCTTGAGAGCGGATCCTCGAATGATGGGTGTATTGGGTCCGTCAAACTTGTACTTGGTAAGTAATTCACGCACTTCCTCCTCGACTAAATCAATAAGATCCTTTTCCTCAACCATGTCGCACTTGTTGAGAAAAACAACTACTTTCGGCACACCCACTTGCCGAGCAAGCAGAATGTGCTCTTTGGTTTGGGGCATAACTCCATCAGTAGCGGCAACCACAAGAATCGCGCCGTCCATCTGCGCGGCGCCGGTGATCATGTTTTTGATATAGTCGGCATGTCCCGGAGCATCGATGTGAGCATAGTGCCTGTTCGCCGTCGAATACTCCTGATGGGACAAAGCGATCGTTATTCCTCTAGCTTTTTCTTCCGGAGCATTATCGATCTCATCAACTTTTTTCTCCTTCGCTTCAAAGCCGGCCAAATTGAGCGAGTGCAAGATGGCCGCGGTTAGCGTGGTCTTTCCGTGGTCAATGTGGCCAATTGTGCCGACATTGACGTGGGGCTTTGACCTGTCGAATGTTGCCATTTTCTTTTTAAGTGCTTACTTGTGCCAGCCGGACGCGCGAGAGTCAAATCCGCCTTGCACAACTACAGCGATTATTCTTTTAAATAAAGCAGTTTTCCTCCTGCTTATGGTAATAATATTGAAAGCGATCGTGGTATTCCTTTTTTATCTCTTTTGGAGTTAAACAGGAACACGTCAACACGAGATGACGGAAACCGCATTCGTCTGGATATCATAGCAAAAGGCGCGAGGATGTCAATGAAAAATCATACAGCCGCGGTGTTGATAACACCGTGGCCGAGATCCGAATAATTAGCGCTCCATCGAATTACCCTAACGGCCTGTAACCGTCGAGTCAAAGAAGGTGGAAAGTTTCGCAAGAATATCCCACAACGACTGGATGACGCCAGCCATTTGGTCCAGATTTTCTTCATTGTCCCGCGTCCCTGTGTTACTAAAGGTTACAGGAGATGAAGGCGCCACTGCACCAGAAATACTGAAAACGGAATCCGACTCATCATAAACCGCGCTGTTGGCCGCATCGGACACGCGGATTTTATAATCCGTGCCGGTCAAGAAGTACGCCGAGAGGGGTAACGATGCCGAGCCGGTATTCGCGACCTCGGAGTACAGGACAACCTGCCCACCCCAACTTCCCTTGCGAAGCTCAACGCGAGCCATTGATGAAGTCGTTAGGGCGTTTGATCTCCAGCTGACATTCAACCTTGAATCTCTGGCGAATACCTCCCCCCCGTTCGGCGAGATGACAGTGATGGAGGGTTGGGAGATGTCTGATGTGATAGTAAAAGGAACGCTAAATGTTCGGTAAATAATAGAGCCACCAACCCTATCATTTTTTACTGCATCAATTTCAATATAATAGCTATCCTTTATTTGTTCAGCTGTTTTACCTCCACTATTTGCTATTATTTCTTTTATAACTTCTGATAAGTTGTTCGCCGTAAAAGAAACGTTTATTTTTGAGATGTTCTGGTTGGGTGAAAGAGATGATCCACCGGCTAATTTATTTCCAAGAAATAAATAGTAATAATCAAAATCACCACTGTAAGGAGTCCACGAAATGTTTAATGGATTCAATTGACTGTATGAACCCCCGTTCGGGCTAATGACAGTGATGGAGGGTTGGGAAGTCGCGGATTGGACGGTGAAAAAGGAGTCGCTACAATCGAACACACCCACACTCCCATGAACAGAAACCATCATCCGATAATTGCCGTCTACAATATTTGTTGGGAGGCTGGCCGAACTATACACTCCCGTGTTAGATATGCCGTTCGCTATGTCATTACTTGATCCTTTCGCGCAATACTGATCAGTTAACCCAATATCTATAAGTGAGGAGCTAAGTAAATTTGTTGAATTCCATCTGATTGTCTGAGTTGTATTTTTTTGTAAAGTTTCCCCCCCGTTCGGACTTAGGACGGTGATGGAGGGTAGCTGATTAATCGAGTTTATCGTAAATATCTTACTTACAGCTTGCACGCTGCCATCGGCTGGCGTAACCCTGACATAATACGACCCAGCGGGTGTGGTGCTTACTACCACATACGTATATTCCCCTGTTGTTAATGGAGTAGTATTGCCGTATTTCGGACCATAAATTCCGAAGCTATAGTTTCCCGCGGTAGAAATAATCTCAATGACTGAAACTGGCACCGTCGGGGTCCAGCGTATAAGCATTGGGTCACCAGTTACCATGTTCTCTCCACCTTTAGGATATGTCACGCTTATCCTTTGGACCGGAGGAACCGGATTAACACACCCCTTCGCAATCGCGGAACGCGTAGAGGGTCCAATCACTCCGAAACCCGTACTATCCGCGTCCCCCTGCGTAACAATTCCATTTCTTGACTGGAAACTTTTTACCGCACGTTCCGTTGCCGGACCAAAATAACCGGTGATTTCAGGATAATCATAATCTCCCGTAGACTTAAGATGTTTCTGTAACGCTGACACCTCACTCCCCGTTTCCTTATCTGAAGTACCCAAATATAAACCTCTGCTCAAACGAACGCACTGCGACACGGCTATGCCCGGTGAACTGCTGGCGCCACCCGAACCGCCCGGTCCTGAATTTGACGGTGGGACAGAGATTTGCTCCAACTGCGAATAAAGCCGCGCCTGCAATTCCTCAACCTGTTTGACAAGACCTCGAACCATCTGCTCCAACTCGGCTATTGACTGTGAATCGGTCGTCTGCGCCGCCACAAACACCGGCAACGCTATAGACGTTATAAATGCTACAACGAGAAATTTCTTAAACATTTTGTAATAATATTGCTAATAAGTTGATGCCCCGCTCGAACGAGTGCCGTTACAAGTTAATTTTCACCACTTCATACCGTAAAAAATGACAGTGGCATAAAACTTTTGAGTAGTTATACATAGTATGATTTAACTTGTAACGGTACGAGGTACGAGTACGAAATTTAGACTTGCGCGAACACCGCGCAAGCGTCACTCTTGTAAGTTTACCCCCCCCCCCACGATACACGCAACAAGACAAACTGTGTACAACTTCCGTATGGACTTATCTGCTTTTCAGCTTAGGGGGCGTTAAAGCTAACCACCTGTGTAAAACTTACTTCCCTTGGGCGGAGATAATGCCCTCCGCCACATGCGGCGGCACGATTTCGTATTTATCGAACTCCATGGTGAAGCTGGCGCGCCCCTCTGTCATAGAACGCAATGTCGTTATATAACCAAACATTTCCGACAACGGCGCTCTGGCATCAATAACTTTGTATTGACCCCTGTCGCTCATTCCCAAAACCTCGCCTCTCTTTGACGACAGATGGCCTGTGATATCTCCCATGAATTTATCCGGCGTAACCACCTCTATTCTCATGACCGGTTCAAGCAACACAGGCCGCGCTCTCCTGGCGCCTTCCTGAACCGCCTGCGAACCGGCAATCTTGAAAGCCATTTCCGAGGAGTCAACGTCGTGATAGGAACCGAAAATCAAATCAACTGAAATATCCGTGAGCGGGAAACCGGCGACGACTCCCCTTTCCAGACCTTCGCGGACACCTTTCTCAACCGCCGGAATAAACTCTTGGGGAATGACGCCTCCCTTGATGGAATTGATAAACTCAAAATGCTCTTCGCGAGTAACGTTCTTCGGAATTTTCGCGCCTTCCACAATCGGAGGGAGTGGCTTAACTTTGAGCTTGGCGTGGCCGTACTGTCCGCGGCCTCCAGATTGCTTGATGTATTTGGTTTCCGCTTCCGCCTCCGTCGTAATAGTCTCTCTGTAAGCCACCTGCGGTTTACCGACGGTCGCTTCGACGTTAAATTCTCTCTTCATGCGGTCAACCATGATCTCAAGCTGAAGCTCTCCCATGCCCTTAATGAGAGTCTCGCCGGTTTCCTGATCGGATTTTATTTGGAAAGTCGGGTCTTCATCGGAAAGCCGCTTGAGCGCGTATCCCATCTTCTCCTGATCGGCTTTAGTCTTGGGCTCGATGCGCATGGAGATAACCGGCTCCGCGAATTTTATCGTTTCGAGGATGACCGGGTTGTTTTCATCGCAAAGAGTGTGCGAAGTCTTGGCGTCTTTAAGACCGACAGCCGCGGCGATCTCGCCGGCAAAAACCTTTTTTACCTCCTCGCGTTTGTCCGCTTGCAACCTCACAATACGGGACAGCCGCTCGCGGTTGCCCGTCGTCG
>Ga0209542_10019982_pt1 | contig 10671 bp, 10 predicted proteins | sample RifCSPhighO2_01_FD_184028 | JGI IMG/M metagenome (GOLD analysis project Ga0209542, IMG submission 184028) | Soil microbial communities from Rifle, Colorado - Rifle CSP2_plank highO2_0.1 (SPAdes) (version 2) | ecosystem: Environmental > Terrestrial > Deep subsurface > Rock core/Sediment ...
ATGTTACATAATGCATGATGGACGATGCGGTCGCGAAATTCGCTCTTGCTAATCTTTCGCGTTTTTGGATCGCGGACGATAAAAATTTTCAGCGGCTGGGGGCGATAGGAATGAAATAGAAGTTCAGTGCGGAGATGAAGCAAATGTTCTTTCAGGTTTTTTTCAAAATCGAGAACATAGTGTTTTTGCGTCTTGCCTTTGCGGGCTTTTTTGTAGGCGTTGAACAAATTTTCGTAAGAACAAATCTTCACATACATTTCATCCATAGCATGTCCAGCTGCCCGTTCTATTTCGACGAGACGGGCGTTGTTGTTGTCCATGTTCCTGTTGCCGTTCGCATTCGCCCTATTATTAGTCCTATTGAACACGAGCGCCCGCACGTTTGTAGCTCTCTTGCTGCACGACACTGCTGCTTCATCCTTTCAGTAGTTGCAGCTGAATTTCATGACCGCAAACATCAATCAGCGGCACACGCAAAAGAGCTTGTAGTCCAGGCAATGCTGGACGATGAAAGGAAAGAAAAAAATTATTTAAATTTTTGGCTTTGCGCTCGCTGTGCTTCATAGATTTCAAAAACGCGTGGAAGTTCTGATTCTTCAACTCTACGCTGCGTCATCAAGCTGCGTACTGTTGCTTCAAGACTTCCGTTGGAACCCGTGGAAACCTGCTCGCGCCCTTCGGGCGCAACTCCGTACCCCGACGAGACGGGCGTAGTAGTTGTCCAAGTTCCTGCTGCCGCCCGCACTCGCCCCATTAATAGCCCTACCGAACACGAGCGCCCGCACGTTAGGTTTCTCAGTCTCAGGAACATAGAACCCAAGCATTTCATTGTAATTAAAATCACGCTTGCCTAATGTAAATGCATTATTTTCGTAAGTGTTCATTCGTTGTTCGTCGCCTTCGGCTAGATGAGGCAACCAAACAAGAGTACGGGTTGGTGAATCGTGGAATTGTTCGCGTGTAAGAGGTTTGCCCAAATAATCGCCGAATTCAGAACGCGGAATCGCAATTGCGTTTTTGAAATCGTCTTTGTCTTTTAGCGGAATGCCATATTCGACAAGTTTAGTTTGGGGTGTTATGGCTCGTAAATGTTTTGAATGAGGAAACAACCAAACGGTTTTATCGTCAGCAGCGACGCCGAAATCAGTGTCGAACCCTGTTTCTTTCCACAATGCTTTTTCTGCGTCTGTGCCGACGGCTTTGTTTCGCGCGTCCATGACCCACGATGGAGAGGCAGGCTCAAGACCTGCTGTTAAAAGTTGAGGCATGATTTTTCCGTATTGACCTTCTTTCATTACTGCGTTTGCTATCGTAATATTTCCGGGTAAATATTGCTGAATTTCATTGACATCCATTTTTAAGTCACCGATAGGCTTAACGAAGCCACGTACATTTAAAGTTTTCGGCTGTTTGTTACTACTTAGTGGTTATCCTTTGGTGGGTGGTGCGTCGCAGATGTTACACTAAAACGTAACATTTATATAGCGTTTGTTACATTCTAACGTAACGTGGAATTTACGAAGCTTGCCGAATGGAATCCTTGGTGGGAGCATGGAAGAGTACCTGATAGTCTTAAAGGCAGGGAACGACCAGATTATGGGCCGCTTCTTGATTCTATTCGTTTGCGCGAGATTACAATTATAACGGGCGTTCGGCGCTCGGGTAAAAGCACACTGATGTATCAGATGATAGACGGATTATTAGGTAAAGGTGTAAAACCGCATCAGATATTATTCGTGAACTTCGAAGATAATAAGCTCGCTGAAGACTCCCTGGATGATATTTATTTATGCTATCGGGAGACTTTAAATAACGACAAAGCCTATATTTTTTTTGATGAGATTCACCGAAAAAAAGAATGGGAAGCGTGGATAAGAAAAAAATATGACCTGCAGACACAGGACAAATTTGTGATTTCAGGATCAAGCGCTTATCTTTTAAAAAAGGAATATTCAACACTTTTAACTGGAAGAAATGTAACATTCGAGGTTTTTCCTCTGAGTTTTTCTGAGTTTATGTCATTTCAGAATGTCGGGATTGATAGAGAAAAAATAAAAATAGGAATATCGCTCGAAAAAACGAGGATTGAGATTGTAAAGCGATTTAAAAATTATGTTGAACAAGGTGGATTTCCGCAGGTCTTATTGACGGAGAAAGGATACACAAGAAAAATTCTTGAACAATATTTTGATGATATTCTCTATAAGGATGTGATTGACCGGTTTAATCTTAATGCGCAGAAGACAAAAGAGCTTGCACTTTTCTTTGCAACGACTGTAGCACATCAATTTTCTCTGCGCACAATAAGAAATGCTCTCGGCTTATCTTATGACACAACAAAAGATTATCTTTCTGCATTTAAAGAAGTGTATCTTGTTTTTACGCTGGATCATTTTTCCTATTCATTTAAAGAACAAAAAACACTGCCGCAGAAGATATACTTTATTGATACGGGTTTGAGAAGCGCGGTTAGTTTTACTTTTTCAAAAGATGAAGGAAAACTTGTAGAAAATATTGTTTTTCTTGAATTGAGGCGGCAGGGAAAAGAGATATATTATTGGAAAAACAAAGGAGAAGTGGATTTTGTCGTGAAACAGAAAAATAATAGTCTTTCTGCTATAAATGTTTCTTATACCGATGATATTGATGAACGAGAAATGAAATCGTTGATTGAATTTAAAGAAAATTTCAAAAAAACAAAAGAACTCATCATCATTACGAAGAGCTTAGAAAAAACTGAAAAGGGGATTAGATTTATTCCAGTTTGGAAATGGCTGTTGGTAAGACGGTTATAACATTCAGATAAAAAGAAAAAATACTATTTAAGCATTTCTCTGTTGTGGTTGAAGTATGCCGCGGCTCTTCGTAATTCAGCAACATCTTTGAGATTACACTCTTTCAACAACGCTTCAAGACTTCCGTTGGAACCCGTGGAAACCTGCTCGCGCCCTTCGGGCGCAACTCCACTCCGTACCCCGACGAGACGGGCGAAGTTGCCGCCCATGTACCCGTTGCCGACCGCATACGCCCTACCATTAGTCCTATCGAACACGAGCGCCCGCACGTTACCGTCTTTAGCTACATGAAATCCCATCATTCTGTCGTAGCCAAATCTATCTTTACCGACCTTGAACGATTTTTCTACGTTTTTAGCGTGTCTGTCCGTATCGCCCTCAGCGAGGAAAAGCCAGCCTTGGTGTTCAAGCGCTTCTTTTTCTGTCAGCTCGCAATCCAATGGACCAATCTCTGCCCTATCAAAAGTTCCATAACTGCCAGAATAATCTTTAGGCACAAAGAATCCGCCTGCAGATAGTTTAGTTTTTGGATTTACCGTCTGTAATAATGTTGGGTGAAATGTGACTGTTTTCTCATTGCCGCTTACACCGAGACCTGTGTCAATCCACGTATCAAATAATTCGGGTTGTTTATTTCTCGCATCCATTACCCATGCTGGAGTAACTGGTGTAAAACCTTCTGCTAAAAGTTGAGGCATAACTTTACGATATTCGCCTTCTCTCACTACTGCGCCTTTGGGCAGATATTGCTGAATTTCATTGACATCCATTTTTAAGTCACCGATAGGCTTAACGAAGCCACGCACATTTAAAGGTTTCGGCTGTTTGTTATTATCAAGTAGTTATTCTTGTGCGAGGTAAGCTTTAAATAGTAGTTACCTAATAAGTAACCATATGACCATCGAATTACCGCAGTACGGCTTGAAAGCTTACGCGTTGTTATTTTCAAAACATGGAACGAAAGAGACATTCAGGCAGTCTGAATTAGATTGGATTGTGTCTCAGAGCATGAAGAAGAAGATATTTTCTTTATTGTTGCGAACCGGCTGGATTCAGAAGAGAGATGAGGGTTATGTCTGCACGAATCCGGCGGATGCAGTCACGGGCTTGTTGGAGTTTCGGGTTCCTGACATTATGAAAAAGACTATCAAACCTTATGCGTTCACTCGGTTTTCGGCGGTGGAGATTTGGTCGGATTTTTCTTATATCCAGCGAGGCAGGGAGAAGTCGCCGTATTTCATTAAAGTGTTGTGGAAGGATTTGAACTATTGGAAAGAGTTTTTCAATAAAAATGAAATTCCTAATTATGTGGACTCCGGTTCGACGATTGGAGAATTTGTTATTTTAGTTCCGGTAAGTTCGATTCAATTTGAGGAAAAAAATGGATTGAATGTTGATTTGTTAAAGGAAACGATGAGGTATGCACGGTCAAATGATGCGTATGATTATGCTTTGGAGTATATGAAAGAAAAATACGGTGCAAGAACATGACGGACTTGTTTTCGCTGCGAGAGGGGGAAATTTTTAGAACACTGAAAGAATTGAACGACTGCGAATTTGTTGTCATTGGCGGTTATTCTGTCAATGCGTACACACTTCCGCGATTTTCGGTTGACTGCGATATTGCTGTCAAAGATGAAGACGAGCTTAGTAAGATAGCAAAAAATCTTTTGAAATTAGGATATGTGAAAGAACAATCTTTCAACGTGCCTTATTCTGGGACTTTTGCTCGGTTTGAAAAAAAAATTGAGAATAATTTTTCAGTGAGTATGGACATTCTTGTCGGCGAAGTGACCGACCGAATGACGAGCGCGTCGTTTTCAGCGGATTGGGTGTTTAAACATTCTGCTCTGAGAATTTTGAAGGGAAAAACGATTAGGGAAGAACTCAAGTTGAGAACTATCAATTGTGATGCGCTTTTAGTTATGAAAATCGTGTCGTGCAGATCGACCGATATTAGAGATGTTTTTATGATGATTCCAAATGTTGAGGATAAAGAGTGGGTGAAACGTGAGGTTGCGTCACGATATAATTTTAAAGATAGATTGGATAAGATTATTGAAAAAGTTAATTCAAAACAGTTTAAAGATGGACTTTCAGGAGTTTATGGACAGTTTGATCGTAATGTGTTTGACAAACATAAGAAGTTGATTACGAAGTTATTGGATTGATGGACTGTTGTGGACTATATGAAATAACATTAATAATCGGATAATTAGATGTTATTTCTTATCTAGTAAATTGCCGCTAAACATCCGAAAATTAATGCAATTTACTATAACTAAATATTCAATCACAGTCTCATCACATCGCCCATCTTTTGTTCTCGCCGTTTCTTTTCTAAAACGCGATAGACGCTTGCGTGTGTTGCGCCTTCAAGAAGACTTTCGATTGCGCGGCGCGCGTTAAGAACATCACTAATGTGACCGATAATTGCAACGGTTTTTCCGTAGACTGATATTGATGATTGTGTTAAGTGTTCGATTTCACGTTTTGCTTTTCCTTCTGAACCAATCACGCGGCCTTTGAGACGGAGATGCGCTTTTTTGTTCTTGCCTGCGAAACCGTCAATGTCAACTATTTCTAAACCGTAGTCGGACTTGAGAAGTTGCATGGCGAGATCAGGATTGAATCCGCGCGCGATTGCACGAATGACTTCGCGTGCTTCGTATAAATGTAAACCGTCATTTGAAGTGATGATAACTTCGCCTTCTTTTGAGTCGATTGCGAGCTTTGTTTGGGTTGAATGTTCTATTTCTTTTTTGATGTTTCCGGATGGACCGATAAGTACGCCGACTCGATCAAGAGGTATTTTAAGTGTGTACGAGAATTCTTCGTTGGGGAGGTTATCGGAGGTCATATGATATCTTTTACTACGGTTTTAGAGCTTAAACGAAGCCCCTGTTTATTAAAGTAATTGCAGACAACTTCGATATCACGTTCGAAAAGCTCTTGGAAGCGCGGACTTTCTTTTGTTGTTGCCTGGGAAAAATCGATCAGAACGGGTACTTCATCGTAGTTCAAAATGTTGAACGCGGACAAATCTCCATGAGTCAGGTTTGCTTTATACAGACGTTTGATCTCTTTCATGAGCTTTTCGAAGAAAGCTTTCGGGTCTTTTGGAGGCATATTTACGAGGCGTGGAGCGGGGCCGTCTTCATCGCCGATGAACTCTTCGACGAGAACGTTGTATTTGAATGCGAGAGGGGTTGGAACGTTGACGTTAGCTTCGCGTGCCAAGAGGAGATTACGGTATTCGCGCTGCGCCCATGCGAAAATGACCTGACGGCGGCGCTTGAGCAAGCTCATGAAGCGCGGATCGGATTTGATATAGTCGAACATACGATTAAAATCACAGGTTTCAAGACGGTAGATTTTGACAGCGACGAGGCTTTTGTCGGTTTTTATCGCGCTGAAAACGTTACTTTCTTTGCCGATGGAAATCGGGCTGACTAAGCCTTCGAAATAGTTCTCACTGCTGAGCTTAAAGAGGGCGCGACTCGTGAATTGGTCGAAGACGCCGTGTTCAGTTTTGAATTGTTCGCCGGATTTAGCCATAGGTATATCGTGAGGAAGCCACTTTAAAAACGTGCCGAATAGGTTAAGTACCCCTTAAAAGTAACAAACATTCGAAAAGTTTATATATTAGTCCCTCTAGAAAGTGGTAACAGATAATGTTTGTTCTAAACATTCATTATCTAAACACCTCCGATTGTGCTTGGGGAAGACCCAAGCCGATCACACTCAATCACCTCTTTTCCCTACGGGCTGTGAGCAATCACAGCCCGCAAGGGTTTTACTTTGCTGTGAAACGAGAGTAGATAATTCTCTTGCCGGCTCAGAACAGTGTGGGGTGGGAGTTGGTTTATTTTCTACTATTGTGATTAAAAGTCTTTTTAATTGCGATTATTTTCTGGACTTAACTTTTAATCAGCTCATGGTGTCACGCATCCACCATATACGCCCGCGTGTGTTGTTTCCCCATTAGCTGATTATAGGCGTCGAAATAAGTTTTTTTCTTATGAAGCTTAGGATTCACGCTTAAAACTTGTAAGATAAATTCTAAAATAAGCCCGACTTAGCCTCAAAGCAAACATATATATATCACCCAAATCTGAATTCATCAAAGCCCGCCATGAGAGTACCTCATGGAGTTCATGCGTAATGCTAAGCTATGAGCTGAGGGGTTAGTGCTGCGGGCTTCATTATTTTGGGGATTCGAAAGAATTTCCGAAACCACAGAGATTCCACCGTCGCACAGTGGAATTCTGAGGTGATCAAGAACAATGTTCTTGACATGCCAGAAATAGAATTTCTGAGCATCATTAAATATAAAGAAAATAGGACATTACATTCATCTTATCACGAGTTTGGCGGAGTATAGAGCATTAGTGGTCATTGAAGGTATCGTTCTATTTTCTATAAGCGAGGGATCACTATGGGAAAGATTGCACCGGTTTCGGCAAAGTACATAATTCATGCGCAAATTCATATTGAGGGCGTTGTTGACAAGCCCGACGTTATTGGCGCAATTTTCGGACAAACCGAAGGATTGTTGGGCGCGGATTTAGAATTACGCGAACTTCAACGATCTGGAAGGATTGGACGAATTGAAGTTAATGTCAACACCAATGTTGGTAAAACGCACGGCGAAATTACGATACCAAGTTCGCTCGACAAAGCAGAAACATGTATCGTGGCTGCTGCAATGGAAGTCATCCAGCGCATCGGACCATGTAATGCAAAGCTTGAAGTCGGCAAGATTGAAGATGTTCGCGTTTCTAAACGAGGATTCGTTATTGAACGTGCGAAAATATTGCTTCGTGAACTTACTGATACGACGCTGCCTGATTCACAAGAATTAGCAGACGAAGTTGCACAATCAGTTCGTGTCATGGAAATTACCGAGTATGGTAAAGATAGATTGCCAGCAGGACCTGCAATTGAAGAAAGCGACGAAGTTATCGTTGTTGAAGGACGCGCAGACGTCTTGAACTTGTTAAAACATGGATTCAAGAATGTTATTGCAATCAACGGAACATCAGTTCCACCGACAATCAGCGAGTTAAGCCAGCAGAAGACGTTAACAGCATTTGTTGATGGTGATCGAGGCGGCGACTTAATATTGCGAGAACTCATGACGGTTGCAGAAATTGATTTCGTTTGCAAAGCACCTGACGGTAAGGAAGTTGAAGAAATTACCAAGAAGGAAATTCATAAAGCATTGCGCGGCAAAGTTGCAGCAGAACAGGTTAAAATGGACTTAATGCAGAAAGCTGCACAAGTAAATAACCCACAGCCACGTGAAGAACGACGATCGCGATTTAACCCTGGTCCAGCACCAGCACCACAAACTCAGCAGAAGCCGCAGTTTAGTCAACGGCAGCCGATGCAGCGCGAAGGTCAACGAGATGCGCGTGACGGACGAGACAATCGGCGCGAGCAGCGCGATCAACGTGATCGAGAACCGCGAGCACCCGAACCCCGCGAATCGCGTGGATTGGATGCACAGCACAAAGAGAAGTTCAAGAGTTCATTGGACGACTTATTTGGAACGCGCGGCGCATATTTACTTGATAAAAGCTTGAATGTTTTAGGTAAAGTACCTGTCAGCGAGTTAAAAGCAACAATCAAGAGCGTTAATGATGTTCATGCAATTGTTCTTGATGGACCAATTGATACTGAATTAGTCAAGTCAGCAGAGAACGCACGCGTCCATTATCTTGTGTCGATGGAAACACAAGTGAAGAACGGCGAAAGTTCAGTTGTTGTTGTGACTGATACGGAATTGGTTTAGGGTTTTTTTTTAAATTTTCTTTGTTGTTGGTTTAAAGTTACTTTGACGATTAGGCTATAAATCAGCAAAGTGGTGTGCAACACGACGACGTGATTGCGGGCGCGCCCCCATTAGCTGATAATGGACGTCGAGTACGAAAGTATTATTTTTCTTATCGATCTTTCTTCTCCGAAAGGCTTAAATGAAGTTCTATCATTAATTCGCCGATGACGTATGATATTGTGGTAGGGCGTTCAAAGGGTGACATTGAGAAATATGGAACAAGAGGGTCGCTGCTCATTGGGAAACAGTATGTCCATATGGGTCCGGTGACGTCACTTTCTAACAATGTGTATTTGGATGTTGCGCAGTCGCATGTTGTGTTTGTCGTGGGGAAGAGAGGATGTCTTGTTGGTGATACGTTAGTTTATACAGATAAAGGGAATAAGAAAATACAAGAGATCACTTCAAAGGATTCAGTTATGTCCTATAATTTTGAGAATAATTCGTTTGAATTTGAAAAAAATGTAGAACTTTTAACTTATGAATTAGAAGATGAGGAGCTTATTGAGATTTCCCTCAAAGATAGAAAAATAGTTGCAACAAATGAACATCCACTTTTGGTTGTAGATAAAGGGAAAAATATTTGGAAAAAAAGTTCTAAAATTAGCAAAGAGGAGTTTCTTGCGACGGTGGACGGAAAAAACAGTGAGACTAAACCGTCAAAAATAATAAACGTAAAGAGAATTAAAGGAATTAAAAAAGTATACGACCTCACTGTTAAAAAAAATCATTCTTTTGTCGCTAATGGAATTGTTTCACATAATTCAGGAAAATCCTATTCCATGGGCGTCATCGCTGAAGGTATTGCGACGATGCCGGATGAAATTCAACAAAATTTGAGTGTTATCATGCTTGATACGATGGGTGTATATTGGACGATGAAGTATCCTAACCATCAAGATGCGGCGATGCTGCAAGAATGGAAATTGGAAGGAAAAGGATTAAACATCATGTTGTTTACGCCGTCGAAGTTTTATCAGGAGTACAAAGAAAAAGGTATTCCAACCGATGCGCCGTTTGCGATCAAACCGTCGGATGTTAATCCGGATGATTGGTGCTTGACGTTTGGACTTGATACGAATTCTCGCGAAGGGATTCTGCTTTCTCGTACGGTGCAGATATGTCGTGAGAAGATTGATTTTAGCATTGCTGAGATGGTGGCAGTTGTTGAAAATGATAAACGAAGCGATGAGCATACGCGCAATGTAGTGGCGAACCATTTACTCGAAGCAGATGGATGGGGCATATTCTCGAAAGAAGGAACGCCCATGAAAGACTTAACAGTCCCAGGCAGAGTGTCTGTACTTGATATGAGTCCCTATGCGACGCTGCCGAACGGTTGGATGATTAAAGCGTTGGTTATTGGATTAATTTCAAAGAAATTGTTTACGCAGCGCATGATCGCGCGCAAGAACGAAGAGTTTGCGAATATTGATGCGGCGATGCATTACTTCTCGCGCGAAAAGAAAGAGAAACTTGATGAGCCGCTTGTATGGATTGTCGTCGATGAAGCGCACGAAGTGCTGCCGAAAGAGGGGAAAACGGTTGCGACGGATGCGCTGGTGACTATACTTCGTGAAGGTCGACAGCCTGGCATCAGTTTAGTGTTGGCGTCGCAGCAGCCCGGAAAGATACATACCGATGTTGTAACGCAGAGTGATATTGTTATTTCGCATCGATTGACTGCGCAGGTTGATGTGGATGCGCTGGGACAGATTACGCAGACGTACATGAAAGAAGGGTTGCAGGAGAAGTTGTTTAATTTGCCGAAGTCTACTGGTGGCGGGGTTGTATTTGATGATCAGAATGAACGTATATTTGAGATTAAAGTTCGGCCGCGCATTACGTGGCACGGCGGAAGCGCGCCGTCGGCGTTGAAGGAGAAGGATTAGGTTATTTTGATAATTTAGACTTTTACTTGCACTTTACTGCGGCAACATCCATGGTGGCAGTCGGTCGCGTTCCGCGCCCTCCGCTCGGCTGCGCCTCGCTCCACACCATATAGTTCCCGCACGTATATGAGAACGGACGTGATTC
>Ga0209542_10019983_pt1 | contig 10671 bp, 14 predicted proteins | sample RifCSPhighO2_01_FD_184028 | JGI IMG/M metagenome (GOLD analysis project Ga0209542, IMG submission 184028) | Soil microbial communities from Rifle, Colorado - Rifle CSP2_plank highO2_0.1 (SPAdes) (version 2) | ecosystem: Environmental > Terrestrial > Deep subsurface > Rock core/Sediment ...
AGTTGCTAAAGGATTACTATGGGGAAGCCAGATTCCACCCAAAAGAGTACGCAAGCATAACAGACACAATCATATACAAGGATACAGTTGCATTGTTCATTTGGACCGCAAAACCCCCTATTGCCGTTTTAATCAAGAACAAAGACAACGCGCAAAGTTACCTGAATCAGTTTAGGCTTATGTGGAAGTATGCAAAAAAATGATTCAGATTCCCAATGCCAGCTTAGCTTCTTCGGTCATCCGGTCAGGCCCCCAGACCGGGTTGAATGTCAGTTCAATGACGACTTCACCGACTCCGTCAACTGCAGAAACCTGCCTCCTTACATCATCCATCAGCGCAGGCCCGTAAGGGCACATCGGGCTTGTGAATGTCATCAGGATTTTCACTTTGTTTCCTTCTATCTGAACGTCATAAATAAGCCCAAGGCTCCAGATATCATACTGTATCTCTGGGTCCATAATCTTCTTCAGGGCATCAATTACATGTTCCTTTTCGGCCATGTATGAAAAACATAGCTCATTTTTTAAAAAGGTTTCTATGAAGCATGTAATGCGGCATTGTTTCATAAAATTTAAGTATTTGCTTAATTTGCATTTGGATTATGCAAAAATCAGGGCTGATAGAATTCTGGAAAGGAAAGTTCCAGTTTAGCGAGTCTGAGCTGGCTGCGTTTGAAAGTGTGAAAAGGGAGGAGTTCATACCCTCGGAGTACAGGGGTTCTGCTTATAGTGACACTCCGCTCCCGTTGCTGCGCGGCAAGACCATATCCCAGCCAACCACAGTGATGATAATGACTCACATGCTGGAGCTTAAGCCGGGTGAAAAAGTCTTTGAGATTGGCACAGGCTCAGGATACCAGGCAGCCATAATTGCCAAGATTGTCGGGCCCGGTGGCAAAGTGATAAGCACGGAAGTGGTCCCAGAGCTTGTGGCTTTTGCAAGACAGAACCTGAAAAAAGCAGGGATAGGCAATGTGCAGGTGTATGAGGAAGATGGCTCGAATGGGATGCCGAGCGAAGCTCCATTTGACAAAGCCATTATAACGGCAGCATGCAGGGAATTCCCGAAGCCATTGCTGGACCAGCTCAAGCCGGAAGGGATCATAGCCGGCCCGGTAGGCAGCCGGGAGGAGCAGGAGATGGTCAGGGGCATAAAAAGGAAAGACGGGCATCTTGACCTTGAATTCTTCGGGCAATTCCTGTTTACGCATATGTATGGAAGATATGGATTTGAAGACTGACAGAATCAGGTTTAAACGCAACCAGATTGATTGGAGAAAAAATGGCCCGGCAAAATCACACACTAGCCATCAATTGATAGATGGTGGAATTTCGCGCATTAAATTCTCTTTCCGTCTTTTCGGTGCCTTGGCACATTCCTCGCAGCAGCTTTTTTTGCTTGGCTCCTTGCACTCTTCGCAGCAGATAAACAATTTGTCGCAGCCGATGTTGTGGCAGTTTATGTAGTCATCGCATGGCTTGCCGCACCACGCGCAGTTATTTAACGATTTCCTGTTGTTTTTATTCAGATCAACTGCAAGCCTGTCGTCAAACACAAAGCATTTCCCTTCCCAGTATGTGTCCGGAAACTCTTCACCGAAGTTTAGTATGCCGCCCTTGAGCTGCATCACGTTTTTGAATCCGTTCTCCTTAAGGTATGCGGAAGCTTTTTCACACCTAATGCCACCTGTACAGTATGTTACGATTTTTCTGTCTTTAAGGTTTTCAATTTCACCGATGACTTTCGGCAAATCCCTGAAATTGCCCATATTCAATGTCACGGCATTCCTGAATCTCCCAATTTTCGCCTCGTAGTCATTCCTCATGTCCACAAGAACGATGTCTTCGTCATTGTCAAGCATTTCTTTCAGTTGTTTTGGTGTTATGAACTTTGCAGTGTTTCTTAAATCAACTTTGTTTCCGAAATGCACGACTTCTTTCCTTATCCTAACAAATAATTTTCTGAAGGCTGTTATTTCTGTTTCATTCTCCTTGAATCCAATATCCGAGAATAAATTATTGTTTTTTAGGTTATCTTTAAATAAACCAATCTTGTCTTTTGTTCCATAAACAGAGCCATTGATTCCCTCCTTACCAAGGAGGATCCTCCCTTTCAGATTCAGGGATTGGCATAATTGAAAAATCTCTTTTTGCAAGCCCTCCGGGTTTTCTATTTTTACGTATTTGTAGAAAGATGAGACTGATTTTCGGCTACTTCGCAAAATCAAACCTTCATTGGGCATGTTTCATCCCAAGAATCCCCTGACGAATCCGGCTCTTGTTATGTTCTCAGTCAGCAGCTTGTGGTCTTTTCTCTTGATATCCTCAAGGATTATTGAAGTTATCTTATTGTGCCTTTCGTTCATGTCAAACTTTACTATCTTTGAAACCTCTTCGACTCTTTTCCTGATTTCATTCGGGAAAATCCTGAGATTGTCTTTGTTTAGGTACTGCAATGAGTCCCTTAAGTCATTGTCAAAATTTGCATAGATGTCCTTGACATAATCAATGTCTTTGGTTGTCAAAGCATTTAATCCTATAATCTCCGGCGGCAATCCATAAGAATAAAGCGCTGCGCAGAAGGTTATGGCCCTTGGAAGCTTCAGCTGCCCGACATTTCTTGAATAGCCGAATAACCCTATATGCAGCTTTCTTTTTCTTCTTGAAGGCACATAAGGGGAGAGATTATTCACAAACTCTCCAAGAATCTTAACCTGTTTCCCATATTCGTTTGTCAATTTCTCGATTATAGGGCCGCATTTTTTTTCATCGACGGCAACAGGCTTTGACGGCTTTGATTCATTTAGGAAGTTAACAGCAGAATTGACATCCTTTATATTGTAGTCATACTTGAATGCCGATTGCAAAGTGTAAGTGTAAACGCTCGGGTAGCCCTGTATGCAGTTCTTGATGTTCGTAGGCTTGAAATTGCCCCTGAAAGGCGCAGAGCCGCAGCCCAGAATCGGCAGCAGGTCAATTGACAGTTTCTTCTGCAGTGCATACAGCTTCTGGAATGAAACCTTGAGCATCAGGATTGTTGCCAGGTTCCCGTAGTTCAACGCAGGATCGCTTCTTGCAAGCCAAACCCTTTGGTAATCCTCTATCTTTTCTTCTTTTAGGTATCCTTCAACAATAGGCTCGGGATTGAGTATAGTGTCTTTTTCCTCAATCAATGGTATTATCCTCAAAGTTTCAGGCTTGAAGTGGCCTATCCACTCAGCTATCGTAACGTCATTCCCTAATTTGTGATGCTGCTTTCCTATGACATGCTGGGTGTAGTACTTGGAGATTCTAATGAGGTCTTTTGCATTTCTTGTCATTGGCAGGGCAAGCTCAAAGATTGGAGCGACTTCTTCCCCGTAGAATAATTTGGCAGCATCAAAATTCCTTGGTATGCTTTCCAAAGTCTCAAGCAATACCTTTGCCTCGTTCTTTTCAATTGATGGGTTTGGGACCCTTAATGTCAGGAAAACTTCCTTTCCCAGGACATGCTTGCTAAAATAAGGCTCGTATTTGCTGAGGAGCTTTTTAACGACAAAATTATCAACTTCCTTGCCTTCGCAATCCCAAAGCTGCTCCCTGCAATGGATATGCGAGAATGCGTAGAAAACTTCCTTTATCTCGTCCTCTCCCCCTATTTCCGCATTGTCAGAAAAGAAAGGGTGGTTCACGTTGTCGGGATGCTGGGTGGACATCGCCCTTGAGACGTTGTGGTTCTGCATAACTTTAAGTATTTCTGAGGGGTTTAAATATATTACTTTTGTTGAATTCTAGCAATATTTAAATAATCAAAAAAAAGAATTATGATTTGGTGATGATTTATGAAAAAAACCAATGCAATGCTCATTCTTGTTTTACTATTTGGAATTTTTTTAATGTCGTGCTCCCAGCAAAAGCAGGAAACAACAGCGCAAATTGCCAATCCTGCATCCGAATACTGCATCGACAATGGCGGCAAATTAAGGATAGTTGACGAGCCGGAAGGGCAGAAAGGAATTTGCACGCTTCCAAGCGGAAAAGAATGCGAGGAATGGGCCTACTTCAGGAAGGAATGCTCTTAACAAACTGTTTTTCAAGAGGAGGATAGCATTCAGGATACAGGTCCAATTTGAACTCATTTGAGACTATGCAGAACTCATGATTTTTATTATATCCGGGAATTTTTCTTTGATGTCCATAACAACATCCTGGAATCGGTTATAGCTTTCCACTTCCAAGTCCAGCTCGAAATCCCAGGTTCCCATGACTCTCTGGGGCCAGACAGCTTCCGGAATGGATGATGTATAATCAATAAAGCTGGCAGATTATAGGGCCATGACCATGTTCAGGGAGGTTATGTTTAGGGATAAATCAAAGAGAAAATAAAAGGTAATGCAAGAAATACTGCTGTACGGATTTTTTTGATGAAAAGTTATTTTATCCAATAATGCTAATTTATTAGACAAAAAATATTTTGCCATCTTTTTCAATTCCATATACCCTTCCTTGAAATTCTTTGCCACTTGTTAGATCTCTGGCGTGATATTCTCTCGAGACTATCCTATCAATCTGAGTATGGGCACAAAAACTGGTAATCTGCTCCATCACCCTTAAATATTCCCTCTCAAACTCAGTCTCTCCCCTGTATGGTACTGTGCCTTCCAGTATTCTTTTTCTTAAATGTCCCACCAATTTTTTTGCAACAGCTTTATTTACTAAACTACTTAAATCTTGGTCTGAAAAATCTAAATCAACATCTAAAGGAACTGGCTCTTGCCTGACAAATTTAAGATAATTACTTCCTTTTTTATTTGTTGTTCTTTCATAGAGATTTAGTACACCGCCATTTATTTCAAATTCAAAATTATGTATGTCCCACCTAGCCCGAATTTGGACTTCAATTTGGTTTATTCCTCTGGTTATTTTTGTCATGTAATCTATCTCCAATTAGCCCTATATCCAAAATAGCCGTCTACAACGTTTCATTTTACCACAAATTCTTAAATTTATTACTACCACTAGATAATTACAAGTAAAAGATTATATATAAAACTTTCTATAATTTTTTAGCCGTTTTATAGAAATGTTTATAAGGAAATACAAATAATGGCTAAAAATATGGGAAAAATCGGACTGGACTTGACAGACAGGAAAATACTGGCAGAGCTAGACAGGAACTGTAGGATACACAATTCTGTTCTGGCAAAGAAAGTGCATAAGTCAAGGGAATCAGTAAAATACAGGATCCAGCAGCTCCAGAAGAATGGAGTAATTGAAAAGTTTATAACTTCAATAAATCCGAACAAGCTTGGCTATTTCATGTTTAAGGTTTACCTGAAGCTTGAAAACATACCAAATGAAAGAGAGAAATTCTTTGATGAACTTAAGCACAATAAGGATATTTATTGGTATGGGGTATCTGATGGGGTATTTGATGTAGTTTTTGCAATATTGTCAAAGAGCACCATAGAATATTTCGAAAAGATAAACGTGCTTCTCTCAAAATGGGACTATCTGGTTGTGAGTAAAGTGCTTGGCACTATGGTGGATACGAGGCAGTACAACAAGAAATTCTTCACAAACGACAGAAACGGCCAATTTGTAATTTTCGGGGGAGATACTGTCAAAAATGAAATCGACGAGCTTGATTATAAAATATTAAACATTTTAGCTAATGAAGCAAGAATTCCATTGACGGAGCTTGCCAGAAGGGTAAAATCAACGATAGAGATTATCAGGGGAAGAATAAAAAAATTGGAGGAAAAACAGATTATCCTTAATTACAGGATTGCTGTTGATTTCAACAAACTTGGCCTGGAGTTTTTCAAGGCAATCATCTATTTCAGGAAGCTTTCAAGAGAAGATGAGGGCTCATTGTTTGAGTGGATGAGGGCCCATCCAGATTCCCTTTATTACATAAGGAGCCTAGCACCATGGGAAGTTGAGTTTGAATTTGCAGTTGAGAATTACCAGCATTTTAATGAAATAATCAATGATTTAAGAAAAAGATTTCCTCACGTAATCAGAAATTATGAGCATTTGATAATGATACATGAAGAATGGATGCCTGCTTACAGGGAAATGCTGAAGACCAATATTGGAGAGAAATAAATAGAAACCTTTAAATATAGTTTGTATATACGTATATACTATATTGGAAACTAAAACCGTACAAAGATTCGGCAACAGCGGCCATATAGTGCTGCCTAAGGAATATATAGGCAAAAGAATAAGATTTATAGCAGAGCCCAGGAGTTTGGATGGCATAACAGCTGAAGCATTGGAAATATTAAAGCCTTATTTGGAAAGAATACTGGGAATCTACTTATATGGCTCTTATGCAAGAAAAGAAGCGGATATGGAATCTGACGTAGATATTCTGGCGATTACTGATACTAAGCTTAAAATTATGGAAAAAGCCAGTGATTTTTCAATTGTTTCCGTAACTTTGCAGGAAATTGAAAATGCCTTAGAAAATAATGCAGTTTTAATGCTCCCAATTATCAAAGAAGCAAGGCCAATTATTAATCCTAATTTAATCGAAAGATATGGAAAATATAAATTTACCAGAAAAAATACTAAGCTGTTTATTGAAAATACTTCAAGAATTCTGGAGCTAAACAAACGAGGGATGGAATTGAATTTTGAAATTGGATCACTTGTTTACTCCCTACTGCTCAGAATAAGAAGCCTGCTTATGATTAAGCTTATAAATGACAATGGAAGGTACACCAAATCATTCTTATTTGCTTATCTAGGGAATAATGGATTAGAAAGGGGCACAATAGATGAATTATACAAAATCTACGCAAGTGAAAGAAAAAATATTAAAATAAGGGAAAGTGCTGTAGTAACAAAAAAAGATATATACACATTAATAGAAATATGTGAAATGACTTTACAGGAGATTAAGAGGTCATTGACATGAGCAAAAAGAAGTACATAAAGGGAATTGAAAGTCTAAATAAACAGATAGATACACACCAAAACATAAAGTTAGTGAAGGCCATTGAAGAGGGAAATACTGAGCTGGCAGGCTACTACAGAAAAGAAATTGAAAGATTTAAAGAGCAAATTCAGGAAAAACAAACTAGATTATTGCCGAGAAGCAAGAGAATCAAGGCTAAAAATAAATGAAAATTTGCGTTCTTAACGTTTTATCATTATTTATTCTTGCTTTCAATTCCTAATGCACTGTGCAGCCAGCAGAATCCCAAAAAGCTCTCGACTAGCGCAATCCAGCCAACAACAAAGATTGCCCAATTAACCCATTCAATCCGGTATTGCGGAGCCCATGGTCCCAGCCACCAAAACGCCAGCGCAAACCTTAAAATCCTGTCCGTCTTGCCCAAATTTTGTTTCATTTTTGTAACCTCCTTTTAGCATAACCCTTATCATGTTTTCAGGCTCTCATGAGCAAGCTATTGTTTACTACAATGCAGCCTTTAAAGCCTTATCCTTTTTAAGACCCCAATTCCATACCTATAGGGGTGTATCTTTCTTGTTAAAATCCGCTACCGGCGCGCTTTCATAATCGGACATCGGAGCAACTCCGCAGCCGCCTCCGACATACTGGCCTTGCTGCTGTGGGGGTTGTCCATTGTAATTATTGTACCCTCCTTGATTGGATGCGCATCCAGCTAAAACAGCGCCGATAACTAAAATCACAACCAACAAAGTTAATTTTCTCATTCATACCGCCTCCACTTTTGAATTTTCTTATAAAATGATTAGCATCACTTTAGATTCCAATCAAACTCCCTTCTTGTGCTGTCAGTTATGACCAGCTTTATCGATTTTGCATTTTTACTTAATGAAGGGAACTTTAATATGCCGTTTCTGTGATGGCCGCCGGGTGCAGAGCCGTCCCAGTCCAACGGAGCATAAACATTTCCCAAGTCATCATATAAATTAGAAACCTTAACTAAGTCAAAGTCCAGCTGCACAGAATGCGTGTTTATTGCAATCTGGAATTCAGAAGGATACAAAGGAGTGACCTGAAATTCAACATCATTTTGGTCGCTGACTAAAGTCTCAAATACACTCTGCTGGCCTTGGGCACTTATTTGATTTGCCGATATATAAAAAAATGATGAAGCTGCTATTATAATAGAGGCGGCGAGCAAGGAATAAAACAGCAAATCTTTCCTGCCCCGTGAAATTTTGGTCTCTACCAATCTTGACATGTAAACAATTCCAAGAATATTTGAAAGTACCCCTATCAAAAGGAATGTTGACTGGTATTTTATAAGGAACAGTCCCGCAGCGCTTAATCCAAGAAAGGGGATTATTTCAGCGAGGTGATGGGTGCAGCATGCAACCATAGACGCTGCCGAAATCCCAGCCGAAGCGGCAGCCTGGCCTGTTGCTTTTTTGTGCATTTCTTCCTTGACATAGAAGAACATTCCAACCTGTATGCCGAATCCAACAGTTAATGGGATCATCCAATACCAAAGCTGCAGGAAATTGTCCAGTGTAAAAGACAAGCCCCCGAGAATTGACGATACAGCAATGTAGAAAAATAAAAGTATGGCACTTCCTGCCAATCCTTTCAAAATAAACCGGTCATAGTTGCTGTTTTCATCCATTTTGCTACTTTATTTTTTTGAGAAATTGTTTTTTCTTTGCTAATCCTGATGCAATGATAATAACTATCACGACAATGATAATAACTAAAAAGTACCAAATTATCGCAGGAATTTCCAGCAAAAAATTATTAACAGATGATGTCAGATTGCTCATGTAAATATTCATGCTTGTCTGGAAGTCATTTTCTTCCATTGCAAGACTCCCCATCCAGGCCAGATAGATTATCAGGACACCCATGAACAGGAAAGCCGTGCCTGAAATAATGTCTGCAATGGTAATTGATACCTGTTTTCCTGCAATTGAGTATGAAATCTCTTTCTTGAATAGTTCAAGCTTTTCGCTCACATGCTTTTTATCAAGGAAGTATGCTATGAAAAACAGGGGAGCAACCATTCCAAATGAATACGCAAAAGCGTAAATTGCACCCCAGAATACTGAACCTGGCAAAATCGACAATGCAAGGACTCCGGCTAGCACTGGCGCGCAGCACAATGTCGCAAATCCTGAAAATATTCCCAAGATAAATACAGATCCTGCATCCCTTACTTTTATTTTCGGATGGTAGGAAAATGGCAATGAAAAATGCCTGCCGAGCAGGATAGAAATCCCGAGACAAGCCAGGAATACCCCTCCAATTATGAATATTATATCATGATTCTCTTTAATCATTTGCCCGAATCCGGCAATCCCCAGCCCGAGAGGCAGGAAAACGGCAAGCAGCCCTAGAAAAAATACGAATGTCATAAGTATTACTGTACGCTTCTGCCTGAAAATTGAGCCAAGGTAAGCTGGCAGAAGCACTGTTATGCAGCACGGGGCAAACAGTGCTGCAATTCCTGCGAGGAATGCCGTTACAAGCGAAGAGATTATCAGTAATCCGTCCATCAGCTACACCTTTTCATGCAATTGCGCTCATCTGGGAGGACAATTGGTCGTTTCTTATAGCCATTCTTGGATCATCCAAAGTATACTGGATAAACCCATTTTTATCAATCACAAAGTAAGTATGCCCCGGAAGAGCGCCCTTGTGCATTGAAGATGGCAACGATAAGACCCCATATGTGTTTGAAACAATTTTGCTTGTGTCAAACAAGAGCTTTGCGTCAGAAAATTTTGGAACCTTGCTTATTATCTTTTCCCACTGGTTTTTTGAGTCGACTACTATCGAGAATGAAACAACATCATTGCTGTTGAATCTTCCGTCACTGCTCAATTGCTCTATCTGATTCCAGCATGACGGGTAGCACATGCTGCCTTCGCTGAAAAATAATACAATTGTTTTCCCGAGATAATCGCTTAGCTTTACCATGCTGCCGTCAAGCGATTCCAAGCTGAAATCAGGAGCTTTTTTTCCGATAGCATTATTAAATTCAACTGCACCCTGCAATTTTGCTATCTGATTTTGGCTTCCCGATGAAAAACCGGTATATGATGTTTGTGGCGCCAGATTTTTGGGCTGCGCATTCTTTACAATCAGATTGTAGGATATAAAAATTCCAATTACAGCAATCATAAGAGCCGCTAACAAATACAGGTGGCTTTTTTTTATTGTTATATCCTGGCTGTCTTTTTCTTCCATTTTAATGCCCCCCCCTTTGTTTTGTTATTTTTATTTCACAAATTCTTATACTTCAGCAGCAATGAGTTTGAAACAACACTAACAGAGCTTAAAGCCATAGCGCCGCCGGCAATCATCGGCGAAAGAAGCGTGCCTGTCAGGGGATACAGAAGACCTGCGGCAACAGGTATTCCAAGCACGTTGTAAAAAAGCGCCCAGAACATATTCTGCTTGATTTTTGCCATTGTCAGCCTGCTTAATTTCAGCGCTTTTGGCACGTCAAGAAGCTCATTCCTCATAATCACTACATTCCCGGTTTCAATTGCAACATCTGTCCCGGAACCCATCGAAATACCTATGTCTGCCTGCGCCAGTGCAGGGGCATCATTAACGCCATCGCCAATCATTGCAACCTTCCCCTTTTTCTGAAGCTCCTTTACGTATCCATTCTTCTCGTCAGGCAGGACTTCTGCGTACACTTTGTCAATGCCGACTTTTTTTGCTATGGCCCTTGCAGCCCTTGGGTTGTCCCCTATAACCATGTA
>Ga0209542_10019984_pt1 | contig 10671 bp, 12 predicted proteins | sample RifCSPhighO2_01_FD_184028 | JGI IMG/M metagenome (GOLD analysis project Ga0209542, IMG submission 184028) | Soil microbial communities from Rifle, Colorado - Rifle CSP2_plank highO2_0.1 (SPAdes) (version 2) | ecosystem: Environmental > Terrestrial > Deep subsurface > Rock core/Sediment ...
TCTTTGATTCTTGTTGAAAATATTGTAGAATATAGAAGACTAGAATTGTCTGAAATAGCTGAATATTTAGAGAAATGATTTAAAATCCTCCCCTATTTATTGTGTAAACCATTAACATTCCTAATGCTATTAAAAATAATCCCATTACCAACCTCATAATTCCTCTATGTTTTATTCTCCAGTTTTCCAACTTTCTTGAAGATACTGAGAAATATGTAATTGCAATTATTACTAATAATGGGAGGATAAATACAAAATTATAAAGCGTCAACAATGGTACTCCTTCTAGATAATTTCCAGCACTCAGTATTCCTAAAACTGCTAAATAAGGTGCACCTGTACATGGCAATTCAACTAATACAACAAATATTCCCAAGCCGATTGTTGCTAAATAAAGTAATAATGGATGTTTTTTATTTAACCTGGCTAAAGTATGGGTATATATCTTGATACGTTTTGCTGCTCCTGGAATTATTTGCAATGAAATCCCTCTTCCATACCAAAAAAAATCTTTAATTTCTAAAAGTCCTGCAATTAAAGCTATTAATGCTGCTATCCAATAGGCGATGTAAGAAAATCCAAATGATACTGTAAATTTTAATATCCCTAATCCTATGAGAAAGTAAGTTAAGTAAACAACTAGTGTATATAATATTCCAAATAATAACATTTTATTTTTATTTTTGAACATTGTCGTCATGAAGGTTATCAGAAAAATTAAAACTCCAAAAACACATGGATTAATACTGTCTACCAGGGCTGCTCCAATTATAATTGGTATTGTTATTCCTTCAGGCAACATTTTCTTCACATCCTGAAAATTCTCTTAGTTCTTTTATATCTAAGAATCCAGTATACCTATTTGTCTCAATTCCATTTATTTCTCGAACCCAGGTCGGTGTTCCTTTAACTTCTTTTTGAATACATAATTCTGTCTCGGAGTTTTTGCCTTCTGGGTGGCATTCTATTTCCTCGATATATTTGAATGATTCTCCAAACATTGCTCTTGTTTTAGCACAGACTCCACATCTAAATGAACTATACATTTTAACGCCGTTTTCAGTCATGCATTTCGCTAAATCATCATAGTTTTCTCTTGATGAAAATTCTATATTGAAAGCTAAAAATATTAAAACGAATAATACTATTGAAGAAAAAATCCATCCTCCAGAACTTTTAATCATTTGTTCTCGTGTTGGTTTTTTCTTAAGTAATCGATATAAAATTATTGAGATTATTAATGTTATTATTACAATTATATGAACCAATGTACAGAATGGACATATAGATTTAAGAATAATTTCAGCAATCACTAGATAAATTACTGAGAATATTCCCAAAATTGACCAAAATAATAACCCTCCGTAAATAGCTGTATCTCCTTTTAATCCTTTTAATGCAAGACCAAATAAAATAAAAGACCATAAGGCTCCTAAGATAGCAACTGGAATAAACAAGATTTCAGAAAAAATACTTGTATTTACTAAAGAACAAGATATACTCTCTCCGAAATCACATAATGAACCTTCCGTCGGTGTTGCATAATGATTGTAAGTTAAATATAATGAAGTTATGAAACTAATTATGCTCAATATTATTATTGTCCAAAGAAAAAATTTTTCTAAATTCGATTGTTTTATTGCAGCCATGAGTTTTGCTTCACTAAGTCTAATTTTTTCCAATATTTTCCTAATCCTATCCAATTACCGACTGGTAAAGTAGTAAATAGTAAAAGCAACAGACCATAAACTATATGATCATCAATTATTGGATTATTTTTTGGAAGTATAGAAGCTAACCACATTAATAACATTAAAAGTGCTCCTGAATATCCTGCTATTTTTACACCTATTCCTAAAATTAATGCTAATCCTATTAATAATAATCCTAACATGAATAACCAATCAACTATAATTGATCCAGATAATTGCTGGAATAAATTACTGAAAATTCCTGATGTGTTGCTTAGAAAACCTGCTGTCGGAGAATTTCCCATTATCCATGATTTTTCTGGTAAAGTGCTAAATCCTAATCCTAATAATTTATCTAAAAATGCCCATAATAAAATAAATCCCAAAGCTAAACGTGTTAATCCTAGAACTATCTCTTCTTTTTTCATAACTTAAATCTTAAATTACTATTTAATAAATATTACTAATTAATCCAAGGAGTTTCCAAATCATCAATTCTCCAATTAGGTTTAATATCTACATTTTCAATTTCTTTTCCTTTAAATACATTATAATTGGATTTATATTGAATTAAACCTGCGATTGCAATTTGTACTCCATTATCTCCTGAATACTTTAACGGACAAGCGTAAGCTTTTGCATTTCTTGCCTCGCACATTTTGTTTAACATTTCAACAAATCTTTGGCTTGCTGCAACACCACCTATCAATAAAGCTTCTTTTTTTCCTGTGTGCGCTAAAGCTCTTTCTGTTACTTCCATCAACATTGCAAATCCTGTTTCCTGAAAACTAAAACATATATCCTCTATTTTAGCTCCTTTCTTGAATAAATTAACTGCATAAGTTACTATACCTGAAAATTCAACATCCATTCCTTTTACAACATAAGGTAATTCTATATATTTTCCAGTTTTAGCTAATTGTTCTATTTTTGGTCCACCTGGAAAACCTAAACCTAAAGCTCTTCCTAATTTATCGAATGCATTTCCTAATCCTACTGATAAAGCCTCTCCAAAAACCCTGTACTTTCCACCTTCGTGTGCAATAATTTGTGTGTTTGCTCCTGATACAAAAACAAATACTGGATCTTTACATTTTGTGAAAAATTTTCCTTCTTCTAAATGACCTAATAAATGATTAACTCCAACTAAAGGTTTATTATATTTTAATGCTAATTCTTTTGCAAAGTTTTTTCCTACTATTAAACTTGGGTGTAATCCTGGACCCTGTGAAAAAGAAATTATATCTATGTCTTCAATTTTTAATTTTGCCTCTTGTAGAGCTTTTTCTAATAATTTTTCTTTTAAATTTAAATGATGCTTTGCACATTCAGTTGGGATAATTCCACCTGATTCTGTGGTGTACATGTCTCTAGTGTCAGCTAGGATATTTCCTTTTTCATCTATTATTCCAACCCCGAAAGTATGTGCTGTTGATTCCAATCCTAGACAAATTAAATTTTTCATTAATTTCAATGTAAGAATAATATTTATAAAATTAACTTAAGCTGACGTGCCGCAGTTTACTTCGGAATCTGCCAAAAATGAAGAAGCTTCTCGAACTAAATTCTAACATTTTTCGATTATTTTATTTCTTGAAATTATGGCAAAATTCAGTTGAATATATATTATTTTTTCTTCAGTTCTTATTTTAAATTCCCAATTTTTTATAGAAGTTAATGCTTCTTTACTTGCGTTAAATATATTTGAGGCGTCAAAAACTTGTATTCCTGTAATGAATCCTTCTTTATCTATATCTAAAACAACGTCCTCTAATTCTATAGAATAGTCATAATCTCTATCTTTTATTTTGAATAGTATAATATCATTTGAATAATCATAATCTATTTCTTCCATTCCTTTAGCATTTAAATATTTTATTTCCATTTTGGTATGTTACATATTTAAATTTAAAAATTTATGTGTGATAAATTTAATAAGTCCTAGCAAGTTGTTTTAAATATGTTAAATTTATTAGAAAAAGAATTAAGTTTGTTATCGAATGAAGAAAGAGCTAAAATAAATGCTAGATTTTTTAAAACTGGAAAAGGACAGTATGGTGAAGGAGATTTATTTATAGGTATTACGTTGCCTGATCTGAGAAATGTTTGTAAAAAATATTTAGATATAAGTTTTGAAGATTTAAGCAAGTTAATTTCAAGTAAGTATCATGAATATAGGTTAGCTGCTTTGATTATATTGACTTTGAAATTTAAAAATAATCCTGAAGAAGTTTATAATTTTTATTTAAAAAATACTAAATTTATTAATAATTGGGATTTAGTTGATGTTTCTGCACATTTGATTGTTGGAAAATATTTGTTTGATAAAGATAAGAAAATATTATATAAATTAGCCAAATCTGAAAATTTATGGGAGAAAAGAATTGCTATAATTTCTACCTTATATTTTATAGGGAATAAACAATTTGAAGATACTTTTAAAATTAGTGAGATATTGTTAAATGATAAACATGATTTAATTCATAAAGCAATTGGATGGATGTTAAGAGAAGTTGGGAAAAAAGATTTAAAACAGGAAGAAGAATTTTTGAATAAACATTATAAGAAAATGCCAAGGACTACATTAAGATATGCAATAGAAAGATTTGAAAAAAATAAAAAAGAATTTTATATGAATTAATTTCTATTATATCTATCTTCAAATCTTACAATATCGTTTTCATTAAATTCACCAAAGGCAATTTCTAATATCCTAACTGAAGAATTTTCTGTTTCTATTCTGTGTTTAGTTTCTTTATTTATGAAGAATTCATCATTCTTTTTTGCAGACAAAACTTTTTCTCCTATTGTAACTTGGCATTCTCCTTCTATTACTTTCCAAAATTCTTCTCTGTTGTGATGTAATTGTAAGCTTAATGCCTGATTTGAATTTACTTCCAGAATTTTTACTGTACACCTCTGATTTTTTATAAATTGTTCAAAATTCCCCCAAGGTCTAATTTCTTTATATTTTTCCATAATCATATTTAAAAACATTTATTAATATAAATTGTGAATTTATGAGTATGTTTGACAAAATATTAAAAGAAATAAAACCAACTGATAAGGAAAAATTAGAAATTAATAATAAAGTCAATGAATTTTTAATTTTATTAGATAAAGTTAATTTGAAATATACTGTTGGAGGAAGCTATTCTAAAAATACTTGGTTAACTGGGAAGCATGATGTTGATATTTTTATATTATACGAAGATGATAAAGGTATTTCTGATAAACTTGATAAAAGTTTGAAAAAAATATTTAAAAAATATGAAAGAATTCATGGTAGCAGGGATTATTTTTTAATTAATTATAAATATTTAGAATTTGAATTAGTTCCTGTTTTGAATATTAATAATTACAAACAAGCTAAAAATATTACAGATGTAAGTCAGTTGCATGTTAAATGGGTTAAAGAGCATATTAGTAGGTTAAGTGATGATGTAAGGTTAGCAAAACAATTTTGTAAAGCTAATAGAGTTTATGGTGCGGAAACTTATATTAAAGGATTTCATGGATATTTATTAGAGATATTGGTTATTCATTATGGTTCTTTTTTATCCTTTGTTAAAAATGCAAGCAAATGGAATGAATGTGAATTTATAGATCCTAATAATCATTCTGAATTTAAAAGTGAACAAAAATTTCCTTTGACTGTAATTGATCCTGTACAACCTAATAGAAATGTTGCTTCTGCTTTAAGTTTTGAAAACTTTAATTTATTTGTTAGTATATGTAATAAATTTTTAAAAAATAAAGGTTTAAGTTATTTTAAAGAGAAGAAAATTAACATTAAAAAATATAATTTGGTTTTAAAAGCTGAGCCTTTAAATGGAAATAGGGATGTTGTTGGCACTAAAATGCTTAAAATTTTTGAAAAAATTAAATATGAATTAAATTCATATGGATTTGAAGTTAAAGACTCTATTTGGTTTTGGGATAGATGTGGATATTTCTGCTTTAAAGTTAAGAAAAAATTAAGTAAATTTGAGAAGGTTTATGGTCCCCCTGTTACTAATAAAGAACATGTTGCTGCCTTTAAACAAAAACATTTAAAATGTAAATTTGGCGAAGAAAAAGGAAAAGTCTTTGTAATAAAAGCAAGAGAATATACTGACGTTAGAAAATTTGTAAAAGAATTAATTAAAGATGAAAATATTAAGAATAGAGTTAAAAAGATAGTTTTATAATTTTTATTTTTATACAGATTATATGCCAATCGATGATGCACTTAATCAATTAACACCTATAAAAACCAATTCGCATTACATTGTTCTTCCAAGAAGTAGTTCTTATCCAGAATTATTAGTATCGAAAGAAATAAAATATTTAGGGAAAAATTGGTACGAAGCACATGAAGAATTAAAAAAAGAAGATTCTTTAATGTTAACAATAAGACAATTTATTGATTTCTTAAATTTATTAAAATCTGGAAATGTTCATGATGAAAATGGAAATGATATAAAAGATCAAGAAAGTAAATTTATTTTAGAAGATATCTTAAATGAAAGAAACATTTTTAGGGCAGAATGGCTTAATGCAATGTTTAAGCAAAGGAAGAAAATGCTAGAAATTGTTAAACAAGGTGAAGCTTCAACCCACTTCAAAGATCCTTATTTAATACAAAACAAAACACCAGGAATAAATTTAGATTACTGGTTAGCTAATGCTACTCCACATGGATTACCTCCAAAATATATTCCAGATGGAAACTTATTCTACCGCCATCCGTTAAAAAATTCTGTTGCAGAATTTGGGACAATTTCCGGTGCGGTTTTCCTTGATTGTGGTGTGAAACCACAGTTCTCGATTTCAAAGCTTGGTGTACGTCAAGCAAAAATAAGGAGTAAATATGCCAATCGATGATGCACTAGAAAATTTAGAAACTGGCGCAGTAAGATCTATTTATGATGAAAATAAATATCCTCGTTCTGAGCTTACACAATTTGAAAATAAATCTGAAGATCAAATTATAGAAGATTATGACAAGGGTGAAATTGATGGGAATTATTTAGCAAAATTAATCTCTAATTTAAGAAATATTCCCAAAAAACAATTAACAAGAAATGAATTTGAACAATATTCTAAATTGGAAAAGGCTGTAAGAAAAATAGATACTGAAATTTATGAAAATGAAACTACATTTATTAGAAATGAAATTTGTCCGGGTTTAGTTGCGTTTGTACCTGTTTACAAATTTAAACATAGAAAACTTCCTAATTATTCATAAGATTGAAACGAGCCCAGCAGGATTCGAACCCGCATCAATCGGTATCTGCATAGATTCCGTAGCCGACCACACTATCCAGGTTATGCTATGGGCCCATTTGATATTTTTTAGTAACTTCTTTTTAATAAAATTATTTATGTTGTCTTTTGAAAAATATTATGTGTTTGATGTAAAATATTAAACTGCAAAAAAATAGGATTGTTAATGCTAGTGGCAGTGATGTAAGGAAAATGTAAATAACTAGGTAAGTGTCCATGTGGAATTCACCCAGAATTTCATCTAAACTATTTAAAATTCTAATGTTATTTTAATTGATTTCAAAAATAATTTACCGTTATTTGTATTATTATGTAGTATAATTAACAGTTCGATAATTATTCCGCCAACGATATAGAATATATAGGTTGATAATCTTGCTATAAAATACAAATACTGTTCAATAAAACCCATAAAACATTTTAATTTTATGATTATAAAAAAGTATCTGATTAAACAGAAAAGCTTATAAATAATTAGAATTTTAAATAGTTTAGATGAAATTCTGGGTGAATTCCACATGGACAAAACTCAATTAAGAAAAACGGGAACTACAACGGTAGGGATTGTATGTAAAGATGCGATTGTTTTAGCTGCAGATAGAAAAATGACTCTGGGCGGAATGATTGTCTCAAGCAAAAAGTTTAGAAAAGTTATTACAATTAATGATAATTTTGCAATGACTGTTGCAGGATTAGTTTCAGATATACAATTATTAACAAAATTAATTAAAGCTCAAATTAAATTAGATGAATTAAGAAAAGGAAAGAAAATTAGGGTTTCAGAAGCTGCAAATTTATTGGCTAATTTAGTTTATAATAATGCAAGAAAATTCAGCGCTATTCCTGGTATAACTGGATTTTTATTTGGTGGCAGAGATAATGAAGGTATATATTTATATGAATTAGGTATGGATGGATCCTTAACAAAATTTGATGATTATTCGTGTGATGGTTCTGGAATGTTATTTGCTATTGGTGTTTTAGAAGCAAACTATAAGCCTGGCTTAAGTGTTGATGAAGGTGTAAAACTAGCTGTAAGTGCAGTTAATGCTGCTATACAGAGAGATACCGGATCTGGTTCTGGTGTTGATGTAGTTGTTATTGCAAAAGATACAGGTGTAAGGGAAGCTTTTAGTAAAGCGTTGGATACTAGATTAAGTGTTTAAATTGAAATTAGAAAATTATATTCTGTAAATGGCAACGGTAAAAATAATTGAAGAAGTATTGAAAGCACTGCCTTCGGATGCAAATATCGCAGAAGCAGTTTTTGAAGGATCAAATATAGTGCTGTATACTAAAAATAAAGAGTTCTTTTTAGATAGTAAGGACTATATTAGAAAAATTGTAGATGATATAAAGAAAAGAGTTGAATTGAGAGCTGATCCTTCTATTGTTGTTGATATAGAAGAAACTAAAAAAATTATTGAAAAAATTTTACCTCCAGAAGCTGGAAAACCTAATGTAATCTTTGACCCTCAAAGAAGCAGAGTAATAATTGAAGCTGAAAAACCAGGATTAGCAATAGGAAAATCTGGCGAAACTTTAAAGGAAATTAAAAAAGCTTGTTTATGGACGCCAATTGTAAGAAGAATTCCACCTATAAGATGTCAATTAATAGAAAATATCCGGCAAGTTCTTTATGATTATTCAGATTATAGAAAAAAATTCTTACACAAAGTTGGAAAAAGAATTTATGAAGGCTGGACAAAAAGCAGAAGAGATGAATGGGTAAGAATGACATGTTTAGGTTCTGCAAGAGAAGTTGGAAGAAGTGCATTTTTATTGCAAACTCCTGAAAGCAAAGTTCTATTAGATTGCGGATTTAACGTTGCTGCTCCAAGGGAATTAGCTTTTCCATATTTAGATGCTCCTGAATTTAATATACAAGAATTAGATGCTGTAATAATTTCACATCCTCACATTGATCATATTGGATGTTTGCCTTACTTATATAAAATGGGTTATAGGGGGCCAGTTTACTGCACTGCACCTACAAGAGATGTTGGCGCTTTACTATGTTTAGATATGATTGATATTGCTATGAAAGAAGGAAATGAACCTTTGTATTCAAGCACAGATGTAAAAGAATTTGTAAAGCATACTATTTGTTTAGATTATGAAGAAGTTTCAGATATAACTCCTGACATAAGAATTACATTATATAATGCTGGGCATAATTTAGGAAGCTCAATGGTGCATATGCATATTGGCAATGGGGCCCATAATTTCCTTTATTCCTTAGATGGAAGCACAAAAATAACAGTTCTTGATGAAAACAATAATGTTCAATTTGTAGAAATTGGTGATTTTGTAGACAAACAATTTGAAAACGCCAATATGGTAATAGATAACGGTTTTGTACAGGAAGTTCCGAATACTAAGTACTATGGAGCAATTGCATTTAATCCAAAAACATTAAAATCTGAGATAGTAAATATTACGAGTTTTGTCAGGCATCCAATAAATGAAGATTTATATGAAATAAAAACAGAAAGTGGAAGATCAATCAAAGTAACAAAATCCCATAGTGTATTTACTGCAAAAAATGGAAAAGTTATTTCGCAAGAAGTTTCTTTATTAAATAAGGGAGACTTTATAATTGGAGCTAAAAAAATTCCAACATTAAATAGGGATGTAGTTTTAGATTTATTACCTTATTTAGGAGATTTAAGATTAACAATAACAGATGATGAAGTTATTAATGATTTAATATCGAAACAGGATTTTAGAAGCTTAGAAACAAATGATGCTTCTATTGCTAAATTAATTCTATTTGATTATTATAAAGGAATGTATAAAAAGTATATTGCGAAAAAATATAAAATTCATAAGAGAAGAGTAGAAAGAATATTTAAAACACTTAATTTAAAAAATCACCCAAGAGTCAAAACTGCATTACCTTATAGATTACAAATAACTAAAGATTTTGCTAGGTTTTTAGGTTATTATATCTCTGAAGGTTATCCGAGAGATAGTGAGCAAACAATTGGTATAAGCAACTACAATAATGAAATACTTGAAGATTGTTATAATATTATAAAAAAAGAATTTGGTATTTTAGGTGATTTAAGGTATGAGGATCATGTAGTGTTATTTAACTCTAAACAATTGAAATATTTATTATGCAATATATTAAAATGTGGTCATGATGCCTATGATAAAAGAGTTCCTAAGGAAATATTATTAAATAATAAAGAAGTTATTTCTGATTTATTATATGGCTTATTTTCTGGTGATGGTGGAATTAGAAATAGAGAGAAAGGAAGAGAGATTAATTATGGCAGCAAATCCAAGGGGTTGATTGATGATATTAGCTTTTTATTATTGCAATTTGGCTTAGTTCCTACAATTGAATTTAATAAAACAAGTGAAATGAGTAACCTTCATATATACAATGCTGAAAAAATAATGGAGTTTTTAGAAGAAATAAATATTAATAATTCACAAAGAGATATGCTAGTTCAATCTTTAAATTTAAAATTTAATAAGGCTAGTTTTGATATGAGAATGCCATTGATTGCTTTGTCTAAAAACGCTCAAGAAAAAATATCAAAAACTCCTTGGCAGAATGCAGAATCAATAGGTATAGTTAAATTAGACGATAATTATCTAAATGATGACGATTTAAAATTGATGGATTCTGATTTATTATTTGATAAAGTAAAATCTATAGAAAAAATACAATCTTCTAGAAAATACGTGTATGATTTAA
>Ga0209542_10019985_pt1 | contig 10670 bp, 13 predicted proteins | sample RifCSPhighO2_01_FD_184028 | JGI IMG/M metagenome (GOLD analysis project Ga0209542, IMG submission 184028) | Soil microbial communities from Rifle, Colorado - Rifle CSP2_plank highO2_0.1 (SPAdes) (version 2) | ecosystem: Environmental > Terrestrial > Deep subsurface > Rock core/Sediment ...
ACAACTATGCACTTCTTAATCTAAAAGTTTGAACTAAAAAATGTCTTGCCTTCAAAATTTTAATCTCTAAAAATGACTTACGAAATTCCACAAGAACTGGAATACAAAGAGAAGATTATCTTCGGGCTGACTTTTGAACAGCTCTTGTATGCAGTAATCTTCTCACCTATAGCAATAGCTCTGCTCTTCAAAACGCCCTTTCCTTTGTACATCAGAATATCTTTAGCACTAATTCCTTCCGGCTTAGCTGGAATCTTCATGTTTACCAACATTCCAAAGCAGCTCAAGAACTGGGCTAAATGGTTACAGTGGCAGAAACTCGACATCAATCATCCAAAAATGAAGCAGTTTCTGGAAGTAGAAAAAATAGAAGGAGACACAATACTACTAAAATGAGAAAAGTGGCTATCCTCAAAGTTGAACCCATTAACTTTACTCTGAGGAATAACCAAGAGAAAGAGATCATCATTAGAACCTTTCAGAAATTCCTCAACAGCTTAGACTTTCCTATCCAGATAGTCATAGCTACAGATACGCTGAACCTAGATACATACCTTTCCAAGCTGGAAGAACGAAGCGACAAACTAGAGCAAAAGGATTATGCCAAAATCCTTGAAGATTTCAGGAAGCACTTGCAGAAGATGATTCTCTCCGAACGATTGCTCAACCGTTCCTTCTACTTAGTCATTCCAGAGAAAGAGAATATTATCTTGGAAGTAGGCGTATGTGAAGAATTGCTCAAGAACATGAACCTCAAATTTACCAAACTTAAAGATAGTGAGCTTATGTTTACATTAAGCAGATTCTTCAATGATCTGTATGAAGATGGTAAAGAAATCAAGCAGGGAGAATATCTCTATTCTTCCATAGCTCCGAAAGAACTTCTCAATAAGCCCAACGAATTACAATTCAACGATACCTTCGCCAGAACCATAGCAGTAAAAGGCTATCCCAGAACGGTTGAAGAAGGCTTCTTGGATAAAATAATCACTTTGAACGGCAACTTTGACATCTCTATCCATATTGAGCCTTATGATATAGAAACTATGATGGTAATGCTCAACAAAGAGCTCCAAAAACAACGAGGCGATTTATGGTCAATGGAGAATAAAGGAATCATCAATCCTTCTTTAGAGATAAAATATCAAGACACCAGAAAAGTGCTGGAAGAGTTGCAGAAAGGAAACCAGAAAATGTTCAATGTATCCTTATACATTACCTGTAAAGGTAAGACCATAGAAGAATTGAATCTTTTGAGCAAGAAGATAGAATCTGAATTAAATGCTCTGTTAATGATTCCTACTACGCCCAGATACCAACAGCATATCGCTCTAAAGTCTGTTCTTCCTTTAGGAAAGAATGAACTGAACATTAAACGGAATATTACGACAATAGGATTATCTGCCTTCTTTCCGTTTACGTCACAATTCTTACAGCTAGATGAATCGGGGATTCTTCTAGGCCTGAACAAGAATAATATCCCTATCATCAAAGATATTTTCAAGCTCTATAATGCCAATGGCGTTGTCTTAGCCTCATCTGGCGGTGGAAAGTCCTATTTTACCAAGCTAATGATTTCAAGATTGTTACTAAATGGAACAAAAGTGATGGTGATTGATCCGCAGGCGGAGTATGTTGATTTAGTGCACCGCTTCAGCGGACAATTAATCACTATTTCAAGAGAATCAGAAACCATCATCAACCCTTTAGATTTGATGGGACATGATTATGATGAAAAGAAGCTGACCCTGCTGGAACTTTTCCCGATAATGATAGGGCAGACCTCTGAGATTCAAAAAGCAGTGCTGGACAGAGCTTTGACTACAATCTACAAAGATAAGGGTATTACCAATGATAAGACAACATGGAGAAAAGAACCGCCGCTGATGGCGGATTTACTGCAACAGCTCAAGGAGATGTCAAAATATGCCACCATTGTAGAAAAAGAAACCTACAGAAGCCTCATCAACAGGATTGAGATGTATGTCACTGGAGTATTCTCTTTCTTGAACAAGCAGACAAACCTAAACTTCCAGAATAGGTTTGTGGTGTTCAACGTGGGCGATATGCCTAATCAAGTAAAGCCCACAGTGATGTTTCTCATTCTTGATTATGTCTACATGAAGATGAAGAAGGATATAGAGCGGAAGATTCTGGTGGTAGATGAAGCATGGTCATTATTACAGAGAACGGAAGATGAAGGATACATTTTCAAAATAGTCAAGACCTGCCGGAAATTCAATTTAGGGCTTCTGCTGATTACGCAGGATGTCGCTGATTTGATAAAAAGCGACGCTGGGAAGGCTTTGCTCAACAATTCTGAATATACGTTGTTGCTGAGGCAGAAGCCTTCCATTATTGACCAAGTTGAGAAGACCTTTCATTTATCGCTACAAGAGCGGGAACGGCTACTAACTGCTTCAACAGGAGAAGGCATCATCATTATTTCTAATGAACATTCAGAAATAAAAGTTATTGCTTCTCCAGAAGAGCATCAGTTCATTACGACAAACGCAGATGAGCGATTGGCAAAAGAGCGGGAAAAAGCAAATGAGGTTATTACAGAATTTGACCCAGCCTTTGATTATGGGAAAGGCATATTCCGCAGGAAAGACCTTACCAAAGAACAAGTTGAGGATTTGTTGAAGCATGGGTATCAGCTCTCTGCTCAGATAGGATTATTTGGCGGAAGGCAGGAAGAATATGTCTTGAAGCCACGTTATAACGAAAGTGTGGAGCATTTCTTTCTTATCAAAATGATTGAGGAGTACATTAAGAAGTATACTAATAAGGTTGAGTTATTTGTATCGCAGGACGCTGATATTGTATTTCAGCACGATGGGGAAAAAATTGCTATAGAAGTGGAAACAGGGGATAAATACGTTAATGCAAGAAAAAAGTTAGAATATAAAGTAGAGTTGCTAAAGAAGAAATATGGAGATAGCTGGTTCTTTGTTGTAACAGATTGGCAATACAAAGAGAAATACCAAAAATATGGTGAAACATTGGTGCGAAAGGAAGTTCCCGCAGTACTGAAGAAACGCTATTTTCTTGCTGGTTCAAATTTTGAAGCTGGAAGCTCTAAAACCTCAAAAAATCCCAGTTTCGAGGTTCAAACTTCCAGCATAATAAGAGATTCTAATTTTGAAACTTTGAACCAAACGGGGGAATGTAAAAATGGAAACTAGATTACGAAATTTGGACTGGCTACATTCTGTGTGGAGAATTACAGCGGTAAACCCGTTTGTACACAACTACGACCCCCACTTGAACAAGATAATCGAAAGACATAGTGCGCCATTTCCAGAGTCTCTGGCGCACCGATTGATTGAACTGTACTCCAAAAAAGGAGATACAGTTTTAGACCCTTTTGCTGGCAGTGGCACGACCAATTTTATGGCTTTGTCTCTGTTTAGGAAAACAGTAGGGTATGAATTAGAAAAGAAGTACGTAGAGATGATTACAAAAAGATGCAGTTGGCGAGCGAGAATTTACAACAAGTCCTGCGAGAAAATGGATGAGCTGATAGATAATTCTATTGCTCTCTGTATTACTTCACCGCCCTATCTCAATCTACGGAAGTATTCAGACAATCCCAGCAATATCGGGAATATGAAAAATCCTTATCCAGCATTGAAAAATGTGTTTACGGAAGTCTTTAGAGTATTGAAACCAAGCGGATATTTTTGTTTGAATGTCGGAAATGCCCCAGAGAATAAAGGAGTAGCAACATTTCCGTATGATATGGTTTATCTTTGTAAGGAGATCGGATTCCGATTCAAGAATAGTATTGTCTGGGATAAAGGCGTATCATTGAAGGAATGGAATGTTCAACACAAACAAATCCTGGAAAACCATGAATATGTGTGGATTTTTCAGAAACCGGAGGCAAAAGAAAATGGAACACGACAACAAACCAATAGTGGAAACACAGATTAGTAAAAGTAAAGACGGAAAGTATCTGTTACATATAACCAAGATAACAGACATCAAGCCTATCGGCTATTATACGAAGGTTATGGAAAGTACGGGGCAGTAATTGCCCCTTTTTATTTTCTAAGATTATTAAAACTTAAACAACTTAATAAGATAACTAAAAGAGATTATGGTAAGAGTGATTATGACAATGATATACTTATAGAAGTAATAAGTCCAGTCTTTCTTTTTTGAGATTAAGAGGTATATGAACCCTGCGCTTGTAACTAATAAGAAAATTCCCATGATTTGATGTATTATTACCGGCATCCCATTTCCCCCATAAAGATTGAATGCAATGACCCAGTCAGGCGAGTTCTCAACTAAGTTCTCTAGCGGTGATGTCAGGTGAAAGAATCCATCCACGATTATCACGGGCAATAGAACATAATCAGAAACATTTATTCTCTTTGATAAGATGAAAAATCCCAAAGCAAGTGCAAGTACTAAAGGAATTATTATTGCTGCATTTAAACCTAAATCAAATAGTTCATTAAAGATAAAGAAGACGATGATAAATAATGATAATAGGACAATCACTCTATCTCCTATTAAATAGTAATCTGAGGTTTTTTTCATAGGTTTCTTGAGAATAAGAATATGGCCCTTTTTAATCTTTTTGTATTATGTGGGGCTTTGCTCTAATACCTACTCCATAATTCGTGTATTTCTCTCTGGGGTTATTTTGAATGAAAATAAAAAAAATAAATTATCTTTCTTTTACTGCGTAAGCACCGGATCCGCTGAAGTACAAACTAACTAATGCTGCAATCCCTAAAAGATGGAACAGCACTGAAATCAAAGCCATAGGCTGTTTTGCGAACCATGCTGGGAAGTGGACAGTAAACAAGGCAACTAGGGCTATTACTACTAATGGCCACACAGTATATTTTAATCTCCATCCGGCTAGCACTGCTGCTCCAAAAACGATCTCAGAAAGCAAGAGCAGCCATCCAAAAAATGCCGATGCAGGAAATCCTAATTCTCCCAACATACCTGCGATCATAGCAGGGTTTGCTAACTTCTGTAATCCAGGCACGATAAATAATAATCCTAAGCCTAGCCTCAATACTGTCGGCGCATAGGCAGCACATTTTTCATTACATTTATTCTCCATAAATAAAACCTCCAAATAGTTTTGTAGGAAACTATGATAATGCTAGAAATTTCTTTCCTTTGATGGTTAAAATAAAATTTGAATGATTCAACAGATAGTTTATATAAAACGCGAGCAAAATCTACTACATGGGATATACGGTCATCGCTCCGGTCGGGGATAATCTTGATGCGCTTTTCATCGGCATGAAAGAATTCCCTACCGAAAAATTGTTTTTAATTACACCTAAAGCTAATCTTCGCAAAGCGCGAAAGTTAGAGAAAAAATTAAGAGTATTTTCCATTCCCGTTATTGTAAAAGAAACCAATGGAAATATGATGGAAGATATGTTCTCCTCTTTTGGTGAAATCTGTGCGCAGCATAATCATGATGATTTAATCGTGAATGTTGCTACAGGAGACCGGCTAAGCACCTGCGCCGCATTAAGTGCTGCTTTCGCCAACGGATTAAAGGCATTTGGAGTAATGGACAAAAAACCAATGCTTCTCCCTATCATGAAACTTTCTTATTACAACGAATTAACGGATAGCAAGTTTAAAATTCTTACTAAGCTTAATTCTGAGGATTATGTGACTTTAACAGAACTAGGCAAGAAAACAGGGATGTCCTTATCACTGCTTTCGTATCACCTGAATGGAACACTAAAAAATAAAGGGATGCTTCAGCTACGTTTGATTGAAGTAAAGGAGCAAAACAAGAATTTATTGGTGAAATTGTCACAGATGGGTTCTTTATTGTTGAAAGGGTATGTTTAATAAGATTGTAAAAAAGTTTATATGTAAATCTTGCTTTTTTAAGAATAGAGGTGAAAGATAATGAATAAAATAAGATTTATCACTTTAGAGCAATTAATGGAGATGGATGTGAACAAGCAGGGATTTAAGTTAGTAGAAGTTCTTGACGAAGGCTCTTACAAGAAAGGGCACCTTCCCGGCGCAATGAATATTCCTGTTGATAAATTAAAAGTAAAAGCGCCACAGAAACTGAAGAAAAATGAAACTATTGTGGTGTATTGCGCCAGCTATACCTGCCATGCCAGCACCAATGCGGCTGCTCTTTTAGGGAAGATGGGTTATAAGAAAGTTCTCGATTACAAGGCCGGAAAACAAGGATGGAAAGATGCTGGACTTGAAATGGAGAAATAAAGGTAACGACAAATGATGAATAAACGGATTGTATTTGTTTTTCTGCTCTTTTCAATTTTCTCTTTGCTTCTCGGATGTACACAATCAACAGTGCAGGAAGACGAGCAATACCTCGAAGTAAATCCAAGTGGGCAGGAACAGTCAACAGAAAAATTATCTACAGAATGGATGAGCATAGGCCTTGTCGATGTCCGAACCAGGCAGACTTTCAAGATCAGCGACTTCAAAGGAAAATCGGTTTTATTAGAAAGTTTCGCGGTGTGGTGCCCTATTTGCACTCAACAGCAAAAGAAAATTAAAGAACTGCACGAAGAGCTTGGAGATGCATTTGTTTCTATCTCCTTGGACACTGACCCTAACGAAGATGCTACTGTCGTTAAAGAAGCAGCTGAAGAACGCGGATTTGACTGGTATTTTGCTGTTTCTCCAGTAGAATTGACCCAAGCCCTGATAGATCAATTTGGTGTTAGTGTAGTAGATGCACCAGCAGCACCAGTCATCCTAGTTTGTAAAGATGGTTCTGCACGGCTACTCGGGCGGGGCATAAAATCAGCACGGGATTTGAAAGGAGAAATTACTAAAGGGTGTTAGATGGTTTCTATCATTGCAAATTTTTGGCTTTCCTTTTTGGCAGGATTATTTGCTCCTTTAGGCGCAGTCTGTATTCTTCCGCTCTATCCTGGTTTTTTAGCCTATCTGGCTGGTAAATTGTCCAAAAAATCCTCTAAGAAAACCATTATTCTTCTGGGTGTTATTGTAACACTGGGAGTAATGCTTTCCATGTTTATTTTTGGCTTGATTTTCACTACCTTTCTTCAAGCCTCACTGGCTAAGGCTATCGGTGTAGTCTCTCCTATCGCCTTTGGCATCCTGGCAGTAATCAGCTTCCTCTTGATTATTAATGTTAACCTCGGGAAATTCTTTCCGCAAACACATGCACCAGTACTTAAGAATCCTTTTTTGAGTTCGCTTCTTTTTGGCCTATTTTTTGGAGCCATTGTACTCCCCTGCAACCCTGCATCTTTGATTGTTTTATTTGCAATAAGCACTTCTACGGTAAGTTTTTTGACAAATTTCCTTAATTTTGCCTTCTTTGGATTAGGTATGGGTTTGCCGTTGTTACTGCTCGCGTTCATTTCTGCAGCAAAAAGCCAAGAAGTTATCGAGTTCTTGTCGAGACACCAAAGAATAATAAATATTGTTGCAGGCGTCATCATGTTGGGTGTTTCCTTATATTACTTGATATTTGTATTTAGAGTTTTTTGGTGATAAAGATGAGAATAATAATGGCTATTTTGGTTTTAAGTTTGGTTTTAGTAATTGGTTGTACTTCAGAAAAGCTGGTTATATCAGAAGAGAAAGAAAAGTTTGACGGCAAATTTGTAGATCGTCCTATGGAACCGTCTGAACAAGAAGGAATCCAGGTTACTGAGAAAGGAGTAAAATATCTCGTTCATCCTAGTAAAATTATCGGTGGTGGCCCTCCTAAAGATGGGATTCCTTCCATTGATAATCCTAAATACGTTTCAGTAGAAGAAGCTAATGAATGGATTGCAGATAATGAATTAGTGTTAGCGATTACTTACAAAGGAGTACAAAGAGTATATCCATTACAAATTCTGGTCTGGCACGAGATTGTAAATGATAAGATCGCCGGAGACCCATTATTAATCACTTACTGTCCTTTGTGCGGTTCAGGAATTGCCTTTGAACGAACTATTGAACTTGGCGGAAAGAGGGTAGAAACAGAATTTGGCACTTCTGGGAAATTATATAATTCTAATTTAGTGATGTACGACCGAAAGACAGATACCTATTGGACGCAGATTGATGGTCTGGCGATAGTAGGAGAATTGACCGAGCAGGAACTTATTCCTGTATCTATTGACACTGTTGTCTGGAGAGATTGGAAGAAAGCTCATCCAGATTCGGAAGTATTAAGTCAGAATACTGGATTTGCAAGACAGTATGGCAAAGACCCCTACGGGAATTATTATGAGGATAGTTTTCTGATATTTCCCGTAGAAAAACAGGATGACAGAATTCATTCTAAGACAGTAATCTTTGGCATAGAAGTAAATGGCCAGTATAAAGCATACAAAGAAGAAGACTTGATTGAGAAAGAGGTAATTATTGATATAGTTAATGGGGTAAATGTTAAAGTAGAAAGAGATGAAGCTGGAACGGTGAAAATAACCGATGTTGATACAGGGAAAGAAATCGTAAAAGAGAGAGATTTTTGGTTCGCGTGGTACGCCTTTCACCCTGAGACAGAATTGTATGAAACAAAATAAAAGAAGAAAAATATACCTGAGATGAATGAAATGACCAAAGCAATCTTTAACAAAGAAATTATCGCAGAAAGCGATAAATGTGTAGAAGTCGAAGGAAATCAATATTTTCCACCAGAATCTGTGAAAAAGAAATTTCTCAAGAAAAGCGGCAATACTTACATTTGTCCATGGAAAGGATTAGGTTATTATTATGACGTTACAGTAAAAGGCAAGACTGTCAAAGACGGTGGTTGGTGTTACCCTAAGCCGAAGCCGGCTGCAAAACAGATAGCAGGATATTTTGCTTTTTGGAAGGATGTAAAAGTAAAATAAAGCCGGCGTTTTTACGACTTTACTGGAACAGAATGCTTTGTGATTTCTATATTGCAGCTGTTGTATTTTTTACACCACTTTTCACATTTTACTGCCCATTCTTTTTCGGTATATGTGAAATTACATTCAGGACAGAGGTAATACGTTTTGTTGTTTTTAGTTATTTGTTTTACCATTTTCTATCCTACAATGTTCTCTTAAATTTTTCAACTGTGAAAATCTGTTTGGGGTTAGGATGGGCGTCAGGTCTTTTCTTCTTAATAAAATCAAAGGCTTTGTCAACATCCATACCTTCGCTGACAAGATATGCTGCTACTAAGGTAGGGGCTCTTCCATGACCTTGTTGGCAATGAACATAACACTTAACTTTTTGACTGACCAATTTTTGTAAAAAAGCAACGCCAACTTCCAACTGTTTCAGAGTAGGCGCCTGGTGATCTTTTGTTGGCAGCCATAAATAGTAATCAACGCCAAAAGGGTTGTCAAGTTTCTTTTCCTCTAAACTAATGTCAGCTTTAATTCCCTTCTTAAGCAAGGATTTATCAAAATGTGCCTGACAACACATATTAGTGCCAATGTAAATATACTTTGTAATCTGTGAATACTCAAAAGTTAATGTTTTATGTTTCATTCTATCTCTTTACAGCACCTTCGCCATAACCAAAATCAAGTCGTTAATCACTTGGTTACATTTAAATATTTTGGAGATCTGGATATATGAAGAAAAAAATATTTTTGTGTGAAAGTTGTCATTTTGGTTATCCCACAAAAAAGTTAGCAGAACGCTGTGAAGGTTATTGTACTAAGCACCATAGCTGCTCTCTTGAAATCACTCAGCATGCTTTGAAAAAAGAGTAGATACTTTTTTATACATAAATTCGTTCATTGCATCATGCTTGAACCTTTCGTTGTCGCTTTTGTCTTGGCATTAATCTCTGAGATTGCGGATAAAACACAATTAGTGATTTTGGGATTAGCGTTACAATACAAATCTCCGCTTAAGGTCTTTATCGGCGCATTAACAGCGCACGCGGTTATGGATGGTCTTGCTATTTTGTTAGGAACTTATTTTGCCTTTTCAGTTTCATCAGTTTTAGTCAAGAATAGTATCGGCTCATTATTTATTATTCTAGGGCTGTGGTCTTTTGGTAAACTTTATTTGAAAAAACCTACGAAAAAGAAGAAAGAGAGGTTATCTAAAACTCCTTTCATAGCCTCATTTTTGCTGGTTCTACTCAGCGAATTCGGAGACAAGACCCAGATCGCTTCGGGCTTGTTAGCTGCTAAATATACTGCGCCCCTTTCAATATTTATCGGATTTGTATTGGCACTGATGGTTGCAATAGGTTTCAACGTTTTCATTGGCAGTAAAGTTGCAAAAAAGATTCCGCGAAAAGCCATAAAGATTGTAACTGCTATTCTCTTCATACTCTTTGGAATCTTTACTTTAGTATTCTAGGAGAAATAGATAAAACTAAACTAGGAGATTATCTCTTCTTTTTCTTACTCTTCTTAGTGCTTTTTCTAGCTCTCATCTTGGCTAATTTAATCATCTTCGCAACCTTAGAATGTTTTGGCTTACCGCTAGGGCCACGACCTTTGTAAGTCTTAGAACTTCGTCCTTTCACTACTCTCTTTTTCTTCATTTTATACTGGACTCGGTGAAAAAGTGGCCTGAAACAACGACCAAATCGAAACGAACCTATTGGTGAGTTTTACAGGTGATCTTCTTCGCCCCATACACAAGCTTTAACTGGCACAGGTTACCTGCGGTGAGTTTTAGTCCAGACACCGTGGCATTTGTTGAGCACCAGACAGAGGCTGCTA
>Ga0209542_10019986_pt1 | contig 10669 bp, 10 predicted proteins | sample RifCSPhighO2_01_FD_184028 | JGI IMG/M metagenome (GOLD analysis project Ga0209542, IMG submission 184028) | Soil microbial communities from Rifle, Colorado - Rifle CSP2_plank highO2_0.1 (SPAdes) (version 2) | ecosystem: Environmental > Terrestrial > Deep subsurface > Rock core/Sediment ...
TGTTCAGCAACAATGTTGTCCGGCCAAACCGGAAAACGCAACAGTATCATCAGAACTCATCCGCGCCTTTTTCGCTCGGGGGCCGCTCAGCGAAAACACACCAGCTTAATGTTCTTCAATCAACTAATCTCTCACTAATCTCTCCGATTGGGTTGCGGGTAGGCGTAAGTCTACCCCTTCTTTTTGTCTATTTTTTTAAAACCGCAATATTTTTGCAGAACTTTTGGTATCTCAACGCTGCCGTCCTTCTGTTGGAATTGCTCTAAAATCGCTGAGAAAAGTCGAGTGGTAGCTAAACCAGATGCATTTAAGGTGTGAACAAATTCATTTTTACCACTCTTTGAATTTTTAAACCTGATATTAGCCCGGCGAGCCTGGTAATCAAGGGCATTAGAAATGCTGCTGACTTCTTTATAAAGACCCATGCTGGGAATCCAGACTTCAACGTCAATAGTTTTTGACATCGCAGCTGAAGCATCGCCAGCCGCTAGTTGGACCGACTGATAATGCAAACCCAAACCCTCAACTAACTTCTCGGCATTCCTAACTAACTCATTAAAGCTGGCCCAAGACTGCTCGGGAGTGGCATAGTGAAACATTTCAATTTTATTGAACTGATGGCCCCGAACCATCCCCCGCTCTTCCTTGCGGTAACTCCCTGCCTCGCGGCGAAAACAAGCTGAATAACCATAATATTTAAAAGGTAAATCTTTCTGATCCAAAATCTCATCACGATGATAATTAGTTAACATCATTTCGGCGGTAGCATTTAAACAACTACCATCTTTGGTCCAAAATAAATCATCGCGAAATTTAGGCAAATGGCCAGAAGCATAAGCCGAAGCTTCATTAAGTAAATACGGCGGCCAAATAAAGGTATAACCGTTCTTTTTGTGAAAATCAATAAAATAATTGAGTAATGCCCATTCCAAAAGCGCTCCTTGGCCGACATAGCACCAAAAACCTGTCCCTGACATCTTAGCCGCCCGTTCGTAATCGATAATACCCAAAGAAGCAGCCAATTCAACGTGATCCTTGGGTTGAAAACTAAACTTGGGCTGCTTGTTAAAAGTTTTGATTACTTTATTATTCTCTTTGCCGCCAGCCACTACATCATCGGCTGGGATGTTTGGTAATTCTGATAATTTCTCTCTTAATTTATCCTCGACCTCCTTTAATTTATCATCAAGCCCTTTTATCTGCTCCCCTACTCCTTTCATTTTCTTAATAACCTCAGGAGTTGGTTTTGTTTTTGAATACTTATTTCTTTCGGCCTTAAGTTCGTCTGCCTTCTGGATTAATTCTTTGCGCTGATCATCAAGCTTAATAACCTGATCCAAATTAAGGTCTTTTTTATCCACCCTTTTTAGTAAAGCTTTTTCTATTGCTTCTTTTTCGGCTCGGATTTTATTGATGTCTAACATATAATTTTATTAAAACATTAAAACAAAAAAACAATAAAGCAAGCTTAACACCTTTGTTTTCTTGTTTTTATGTTTTTTTGCTTTCATGATGATTGATGACTTGTAAATTTCCGGCTTATACGGCTTCAATCTGACTATCTTTATTTTTGGAAAAAATTCAGCTAATTTTTCTGTGAAACGCTGTTGGTCATAACCTAGGCAAATCACATCCGGGTTAATTCTAATTATCATATCATAGGGATCTTTGAGATGGCCAAGGATTACTTTATTAGCAATGCCAGCGGCTTTAACTTGATTTAAACGTTTTCCCTCGTTATTCCTGGGCAATTTCCCTTTTATTTTCTTTACGTTGATATCTCGGGCGACTGAAACTATTAAATAATCACCGTATTTTTTGGCTTGTTTAAAAAAACTTAAATGACCAGGATGTAAAATATCAAAAGTCCCAAAAATCATTACCTTTTTCATATCCTAAACTCCAATTTCACCAGCGATTTCTTTCATCGCATCTAAGCTAATTTGAATAAATTCATCCAATATTACATCGGCTTCTTCGCACTCCCGAATAACATTTCGATCCACTTTGGCGGCGAATGACTTATCTTTAATTTTTTTCTTGATTGATTTAACCTCTACTGATTCTAATTTTTTATCCGGCCGAACTAAAGCGCTGGCGTAAATTAAACCAGTAATTGTTTCGGCCGCGGCCAAAAGGTGCTGTAGCTTAGTGGTCCGCTTTTTAGCGGCTAATTCTGGACCACAGGCCTCAAAACCATAACCATGAGAAATTATTGTTTCAATAAACTCGTTATCAAAACCAGCTTGGGCTAAAATTTCCCGGCACTTTTTACAATAATCCTCGTCTTCGCCTAATTTACGGGCTAAAGCTCTCATAATAACCTCCGCTTCGCGGCTATGGTTTAGATTGGGTGGCTCTTTGATGTGCTGAGTCAATAACTTGTAAGCGTCATCGCGATTCATAACTAATCAAGTTTGAAAATTTTACGCAGACTGTTGTCACCAAAAAGATGCAAAACTAATAAAGCAATAATCGCCGTAACAATTGCTGGCACATAATAGCCAACGCCAATAGTCATACCAATCGCTGAAACCAACCAAACGGTTGCGGCTGTGGTAATACCGTGGACTTCATTTCTACCATGAATGATTAAACCAGCCCCAACAAAACCAATCCCAGTGACTACTCCCGCGGCGATCCGGGCTGAATCAGCCTCGAAATACAAGGAGAGTATCATCACTAATGTTGAACCTAGGCCGACTAAAATATTAGTGCGCAATCCAGCGGGTTTATCTTTAAATTCCCGCTCCAAGCCAATTAAGCCACAGATGACTGTGGAAATTAATAAACGAATAATAATTTGTTCAGTTCCTAACATAAATTTTAAATTATTTTTCTGGCTTTAAAAGCGGAAATAAGACTGAATCTCGCAAATTATCCTGCTGGGTTAGTAAGGTCACTAATCGATCAACGCCCATACCCCAGCCCGAAATTGGCGGCGCCCCATATTCTAAGGCCTTAACATATTCATCATCCTTGGCGTGGGCGTCAGCATCGCCGGCGGCTTTGGCTTTGGATTGCTGACTAAATCTTTCTTCCTGATCAAGCGGATCAACTAACTCTGAATAGGCATTAATAATCTCCCAGGTATTTACAATCAGCTGAAATCGATCAACGATTGCAGGATTTTTGTCATTGCGGCGAGCCAGAGGAGAAAGATCTAAGGGATGCTGAATTAAAAATGTTGGTTTAATGATTTTATCGCGAGAGACAGTTTTATACAAAGCATCAATAAGGTTACCGAGCTCTAACTTATCAATGTCTTCAATTTTTATTCCTTTTGCTTTCATTTCTCTCCGCAACTCAGCTGCTGTTTTAAATTTATCAATATCAATATCACAATCTTTTTTAATCAACTCACGGAAACTAATCCGCGGCCAAGGCGGTTTAAAATCAACTTCGACAATTTTTCCGCTCCGATTTTTTATCTTAACTTTCAATGTCCCTAATAATTCTTTCAATAAGTAAACAAACATCTCTTCAGTAAACTTCATGTTATCTTCATAATTCCAATAAGCGACATAATGCTCGCACATGGTAAAATCTTGCAGGTGTGAAGGATCCATCCCTTCATTGCGGAAACAGCGACCAATCTCAAATGTCTTTTCAAAACTGCCGATAATCGCCTCCTTTTGGTGAATCTCAAGGGCAATCCGCAGATAAACATCAATATCTAAGGCATTATAATGAGTAGTGAAAGGTTTGGCTAGGGCGCCTGAAGCAGTATTGGTTAAAACCGGCGTTTCGATCTCAATAAAACCCCGCGACCAATAAAATTCACGCAGGGTTTTAATTAGTTGACTGCGAAATAAAAATCGCTGGTAGGTTTCAGGGTTTGAAATTAAGTCTAGGTACCGCTGTCGGTATTTTAATTCCTGATCTTTTAAGCCGTGCCACTTTTCCGGTAGTGGCCTTAATGATTTACCAAGCAGGGTGTAATCTCTAACTAAAATTGAGGTCTCACCTTTTTGAGTTTTAAATAGTTCACCTTTAACACCGATAAAATCGCCTGGATCGAAAATTTTTAAAAAAGACTTAAATTTATCTTTTCCAACATCATCACTCTTAAATACAATTTGTATGCGGCCAGTTGAATCTAAAATGTGACAAAAACAAATTTTGCCCATCTCCCGAATAGTTAAAAGACGACCAGCGGTTTTAATATCTTTAGTTCCGATCTTCAACTTTAAAACTTCGGCAACATCTTTTTCTTTATCGAATTTATCTGGATAAGGATTGATACCTTCCTGCCGAAGTCTTTTTAGTTTATCAAGCCGAGTTTTGTACTCATCCTGGAAAGTTTTGGGCATAATTTTAGGTAAACCCCACACCTTGGCCTAAAGGCCTAGGCGTTAAACATACAAACAAGGTGCGAGGTAAATAATATAGATATATTTTACTAAAATCTAGCCATTTGGTCAAACTAAAAAACCGCCTGGGCGGTTTGGCTTTGGGCTTTGTCGTCAATTGTTATTTTATCTCTAAAATCTCACATTCCATCTCGCCTTTTGGTATTCGAACTGTAACTTTATCACCGGCCTTGCAACCTAAAAAAGCCCGGCCCAAAGGAGACTCGTTGGAAATTAAACCATTAGTCGGATCAGCTTCATTAGAGCCTGTAATGGTATATTCGTGATCTCTATCTTCACAGCGAACCTTAATAGTACAACCGACAGTAACTACGTTTTTATTGTGGTCCTTTTCAATGATTTCAGCTTTCTTAATCAAATTTTCAATTTCAACAATCTGACCAGTAATAAAACCCTGCTCATCTTTAGCATCTTGATATTCAGCGTTCTCAGACAAATCACCTAATTCTTTGGCGCGAGCAATGCGCTCAATTATTCCTGGTAACTTATTCTTTTTTAAATCCTCAAGTTCACTTTTCAATTTTTCTAAACCCTCTTTAGTTAAATAATGTGGGCTCATAAAAGTTTGTATCTCTATTGGAGGTTATAAATAAAAAGACGGGCCTGGTGCCGAATTAAACTTTGATTAATTAAAAATAGTTTAAATTGTTTTTAATGGTCTGCCAAGATTGACTACTAAATAAGTTTATCCACAGCCATTGGTTATTTCGTTTATTATACTTTACTACCTTATTGCTGTCAACGGTTGGCTGACCACCAATTGATTATATCCCTAGCAATCGGCACAGCTGTTATACTCCCCTCCTCCCCTTCCTCCACTAAAACCGTAACTACCAGCTCTGGATTTTGATAAGGCGCAAAGGCAGTTAACCAGCCATGAGGAGATTTTTTAGTTGACCACTGAGCAGTGCCGGTCTTGGCAGCTATCGATAGGGGCAAATCATACAAGCTCTTGGCGCTGCCACTTAGTACTGCTTGCCTCAAGCCTTGATTTACTATCTTAATGTAGTCTTGATCAATGAAATTTTTTCTCAATACTTCCGGCTTAACTTCTGTCTGGTTGTTGTCAATATCTAGAAAACTTTTAACCAAATGGGGTTTATACAATGTGCCGCCGTTAGCAAAAACGCTGGTCCAAACTGCAACCTGCAACGGCGTAACCAGAATATCACCTTGACCAATAGCTAGATGGTAGGTATCGCCAATATACCAAATCTCTTTTTTTGCTTCTTCTTTCCATTCTGGACTCGGCAAAAAGCCAGAGGCTTCATTAGGTAGATCTAAACCAAGTTTCTGGTTTAAGCCAAACAGCTCGGCATATTTTTTTATTTTTCTCACTCCTAAGCCGTCAAAATCTTCATAACCGCCGCCAATGATATAGAAAAACGTATTGACCGATTCAGACAAAGCTTTAATAACATTAGTCCAGCCGTGCCCACCGGCTTTCCAGTCCGGGAAAAACCAACGATCAACTGCGATACCACCAACACTATTAAAACTAGTCTGAGGAGTAATCAACTTCTCTTGCAAGGCAGCGGAGGCAATTATCAACTTAAAAGTTGATCCAGAAGGATATTCCCCGCTAATAGACCGACTGAATAGGGGTTGATCCGGCTCATTAATTAATTTCTCTAGCTCTTCTTGGCTAATGCCGCCGACAAATAAATTATTATCAAAAGCGGGCCAACTTACTAAAGATAAAATTTCACCTGAATTAGGGTCCAAAACAATTACCGACGCCTTTTTTTTGTTATAAACATCTAATGTCTTTTTTAAAATTCTTTCTACTTCCTTTTGTAACTCCAAATCAATGGTCAAAACTAAGCTGTCACCAGCCTCTGGCTCCTGATAGGCTAAAACCTTTTTTACTTCACCAAAAGCGTCAACCTCGACATATTCTTTGCCATTTCTACCCTTCAAAGTCTCTTCATAGCTAAGTTCAACGCCAGTCAAACCAACATAGTCATCGAGTGAATAACCAGCTGCTAGATAAAAATCAAGGTCATTAGGATTAATTTTGCCTAAATAACCAAGAATATGCGAAACAGAAGGAACTTCCTTTGAGACGAGATAATTTCGACTACTATCTACTTTTAAAACTACGCCGGGGTAATTATAACTTTCTATTTTAGCTAAAACCGCCTCTTCAAAGTCTAAATTTTCTTTAATTAATACTGGCTGATATGAATAAGAGGGTTGTTCTTTAATCAATCGCCTGATCTCTTGTTGGGGTTGACCAGTAATCTTAGATAGGCGATTGATAATTTCTTCAACTTCTTCTTCGTTATTCGGTAAATCGACAGGAATAACAACCAATGATAAACTAGGGACATTTTCAGCCAACAAGTTATTATAACGATCATAAATTACTCCCCTAGTAACTTTAATGTCTCTAATTCTAACGCGATTACCTTCAGCGATTGACTTAAAATCATGTCCTCTAATCAACTGAACATAAGAAACTCGAGCCAATAAAATAGCCGCGCTCAAGATTAATATCCCAACCCAAAGCTGAACCTTTCTTTTGCCCAGAAAGGGGGTCAAGGTTTGATTATTTTTTGACTCTTCTTTCGGCGATGATTTGAACCAATCGATGCCATCTTCCCTCTTACCAATATAATAGCTTTTCCCTAAGGAAGGACCGAAAGGATTATGTCCTGATTTTTTTATCATAATAAATGCTATTCGATAGGAATCTGACGTGAGAGATCCATTTTAAATTTACCAATCAAGAAGTGAAAAATAAAAAATATAAGGTACAGAATCATCAGATTTAGAACTGTTTGCCAAATCAAATTTTGAAAAAATAAAGCAGCTGAAACTATCCCTTGAGTCGCAATTCCTAATAATATAAATAATTCATCAACCAAAAAAATCAATAAGTTATAAATCAAAGTACCCATCAAACCCGAAATTGTTAGAGAATAAAAAGAATAATTGGTAAAAAAATTATTGAATAGAAAATTAACAATTACCACTGTAATTATTAGAGCTAAAGTGGTCAAGCCAAAAAAATCAAAGGAATATAACTCCAAAAAACATCCAGCACCAAAAGCCCACCACAATCCCTGACGATACCGATTAATAGCAACTAAAAAAATAATTAGGCTTAAAATTAGATTCAGGCTATTAACTGGCCTAGACCAAGTAGTTAAAAAACTAACTTGGACAATACCAAGAATTATCACGGTAAGCGAATTTATAATAAAGCTAGTCATGATATTTAAGAATTGAAACTACAATCAAATCATCGGGGCTAATCAATGGTTGTAAAAAAGCCGCCTGAAAAAAACTATTAGGCTCAGTAATCACTTGTTCAACCTGACCAATCACTAAACCACGGGGGATGCTTGGTTCTAGACCAGAAGTGACTACTATTTCACCGACTCCAACCTCCTCATCTTGCGGAATTAACTCCATTTTTAGGCTTAAACCCCTTTCGCCGATCACCACTCCTTTAGTCTGCATCTCATTTTGGATGGTGGCTGCTAAACTACTACGGCTATCATTAATTAGGAGCACCTGAGAACTACTTCGATTAACTGCTACAATCTTCCCAATAATCACTCCTTCGCCAGCAATTACTGGCAAACCAACCTCAATCCCCTCTTTTTGGCCTCTATTTAAAATTAGAGTTTGACGATCCGGTTGTAGACTTTTACCAATCACTTTAGCAACAATCGCATCTAAACCGGCTGACTGTAAAAAATTATATTGCTGATCCAACTCTTGCTGTTCTAAAAGCATCATCTTAAGCTGAGAATTTTCAATTATTAGATTATTGACTTTTTCTTCCAGCTCTAAATTAATTTTTACCAAATCTTTTCTGAAACCAGTACTACTGTAAAAATTATTAATTTTTACCCCTAGAACATAAATTTTATTTTGGATTGGCGATAAAATCCTAACTGCCAAATTTTCTATTGGTGAAAGAATTTTAAAATAATGCAAAAAAATTAGCAGGATCACAACTGCTAACAACGCCACTGACAATTTAACTGGTTTACCGAATAACTTCATATTTTTAATTAATCTAAATACTCTTTCCCTCCTGCGTCGAAGGAATGGCTACCTCTTTAAGTAGATTATCATCCTCTAAAATTAAGCCCATGCCTCTAACCGCACAAGTCAACGGATCCTCAATCACTTTGATAGGAATCTTGGTTGCTTTAGCAATTGCTTCATCAAGTCCGACCAGTAAAGAGCCGCCGCCAGCTAAAATTAATCCGCGTTGGAAAATATCAGCGACCAGCTCCGGTGGCGTAATTTCTAATGTGCTTTTGATTCCATCGATAATAGCATTAATTGATTTTTGCAGCGCTTGAGTAATTTGATCGCTAGTAATAGTCACTTCCTTAGGTAAACCACTGACTAAATCCCGCCCTCTAATTTTTATCTCCAGCGGTGTGCCTGACTCATCATATTTTCCCGCTCGTTTCTTAACTTCTTCAGCTACTCGTTCACCGATTAATAAACCAAATTCATTGCGGGCAAACTGAATGATATCCTGATCCATCTTTATCCCGGCGACCCGCAAAGATTTCCAGGCGACTACACCTGATAGAGAAATTACGGTGATTTCAGTGACCCCGCCGCCAATATCAACAATCATGTTACCGGATGGATCCTGAATTGGCATCCGCGCACCAATGGCAGTGGCCATGACGTTTTCAACTAAAAAAACTTCGCGGGCGCCAGCTGAAAGCACTACGTCTTCAACTGCCTTTTTTTCAACTTCAGTCACATCCAGTGGCACGCCTATAACTACTCTTGGCCTCGGCGCCAGGCCGAAACTTTCTTTGTAAAGCCGATCAATAAAATATTTAAGCATCTTTTCAGTCACTTCAAAATCAGAAATGATTCCGTCAACCAAAGGTTTTGAAATAATAATGTGAGGCGGCGCTTTGCCTACCATTTTCTGGGCTTCTTCACCAACAGCCAATATTTGATCTGTCCGATTATTTACAGCCACAATCGAAGATTCTTTAACCACTATTCCCCTATCCTTAACGTAGATTAAAGTATTGGAAGTACCTAAGTCAATTCCAATGTCTCTGGAGAATTTTTTGAATAAATTATTAAACATTTTTATCTAATTTAAGCTAAATATTATCTAAAAACTAGAGGGGTTCTTAAACCCTCTTGGCCTTTTCATTTTGTCAAAATTATCAGCATACGCAGATTTTCCAACGGAGTCGGCTAATTGCTCTAGTCGGCCGGAACAGTACTTCATCCCGCCCGCCGACCTTCGTCGGCCGGAGCCGACTTCGGTCGGCGCAGGCCGAAGCCTCGAGTGAAATCGAGAGGCATAGGCGAGTAAAAAACTATTTATTTTTTATTTGTTTAATAAAATTATCCAAAACATCCAAACTGCCTTTGGCCTGAGACCGTTTTTTAATTTCTATCTTATCTTTAGTCTTTTCTGAAACTACTATTCGATAAGGAATGCCGAGCAAATCCGCATCGGCAAATTTTTCACCGGCACTGACTTTTCTGTCATCAAATAATACTTCGAATCCTTCTTTAAGTAATTTATCGTACACCTTTTGGGTGTTTTTGACAACTGCAGAACTCTCGCCGATTTGCAGCAAATGGACTTGAAATGGAGCAACGTTTTCTGGCCAAATTATTCCTCGATCGTCGTGATACACTTCCACGACTGAACCCATCACTCTACTAGGCCCTATGCCATAACAACCCATAATCACCGGCTTTATCTGACTGTTTTCGTCAACGTATTCAAGCTTAAACGGTTCAGAATATTTTGTCTTGAGCTGAAAAATATTGCCGACTTCAATTGATTTACCTGCCCTGAATTCGCCGCCACACTTCGGACACTTATCCTCTTCTTTATACTCGGCGATTTCTTTATTTTGGGCATAAAAACATTTGCCGCAATAAAAAATAGTGTCTTCGCCATTCTTAGTTAAAACCTGAAATTCATGGGAATATTTGGAAAACGAACCACCAGAAGCCTCTGTCACAATAGAATCAAGTCCACAACGTTTAAAAACTTTTTGATAAGCCTCTAAGGCTCTCTGATAATAATCTTCCAAATCTTTCTCGTCCCGGTGAAAGCTGTATAAATCTTTCATTGAGAATTCTATGCCGCGCAGTAATCCCGACTTTGCCCGCGGTTCATTCCGGAATTTATCTTGGATTTGATAAAGATACAAAGGTAAATCTTTATATGAACTAATAAATTTTTTGACTAAGGGAGTAACCACTTCTTCATGAGTCCAGCCCAGTCCATATTCTTTATCGCTTCTACCTTTGAATTGAAACATGACTTCTGC
>Ga0209542_10019987_pt1 | contig 10669 bp, 10 predicted proteins | sample RifCSPhighO2_01_FD_184028 | JGI IMG/M metagenome (GOLD analysis project Ga0209542, IMG submission 184028) | Soil microbial communities from Rifle, Colorado - Rifle CSP2_plank highO2_0.1 (SPAdes) (version 2) | ecosystem: Environmental > Terrestrial > Deep subsurface > Rock core/Sediment ...
AATCTCAATATCCGCTTCTTCAACCGCCGCCGCCAGTACTTCTTGGTGCTGGGCAAGGCAAGTAACGAAGAGATAATCCACCTCAAGGCGCACGCCCTTCATACCGAGCGGATCGCCAAGCACCTTGGTACCGTCAATGCGATATTCAATCGGGATGCTGTGGAGCACATGTCGGTTGAGGAATCCCGGCGCCGCCGCTTCGCGCGCCGCCTTGCCCGCCTTCTCAATATCCAGAATCGTTATCTCCTGGTCGGCGCGCGAGATGATAGCAAAGCCGCTCGCGCGCGCCTCGTCCAGCGAGATGCCGCCGACGGCGAGGAATCCGGCGCGTATCGGCACGCGCGCAACCGACTCCGCCTGCTCTTTCGCTTCCAGGATGCTTGCCGCAACCTCTTCTTTATTGACAATGTAGCCGTGCCGCAGACCCTTGGATTCAGCAAGACCGGTTCCGAGGATACGCAGGCGCCGCCCGCCACTCCTATCGGAGAGCTCCTCGACGACGACCATTTTTACCTGGTAGGTGCCGATGTCGATGCCGGTTGCGATGCGTCGTTTCATGGGGTAATGAGCGAGCAGATCCCTTAGCAAATCGTGCCAAGAGCTTTCGTTCGCATTGTTCCATAGTATCACCATGCACCCACCCTTTTATATGCAGTAATCCGTGGATAAATAAATACAGGTAATAGTTTGTAGTTGATAGGTTGTAGGAAGGGGCTTGTCGGTCGGCTTCAGAAGGACAGATAATTATTTCGCCGCTCTTTTCTCCGGCAATATAAGAAAGAACATTCGGCGTGTAGGTCTTGTTGCGCAGTCGCTTGTTGAGGACGCGCGCCTTCTCGGGGCCGACAAAGACGAGCGAGATATCCCAGCCGGGCAATACTTCCTTAGCTACTTTTTCAAACGGCAAACCCGTCACACTCGAAGTGTGACGGGTGCTGTTGTGTATAACGACGCCCGCCATTCCTAGCGCCGACCGCCCTTGCGAACCTTCTTCGCAGCAGGGTCAATCTTCCCGAGCTTCACGAGCTCGTTGTACTTCTCGCGGCGAACCTTGGAGATGAGTGCACGCTTGTGCTCAACATTCTTTGACTTCGCGCGTTCAAAATAGCGGCCGCCACGCACTGCACGGACGAGACCGAGCGTCTGCGCGCGGCGGGTGAAGCGACGAATAAGCGCGGCAGAACTCTCGTTCTTCCCGCGCCGGACCTCTACTCGTGTGCCTGTTGCCATCGTGGCAGACTCTACCACAGTGAAGCGGTAATTGTCTATGTGCGCGTTATGCAAACGACTTCAGGCGCTCGACAAGGCCAAGGAGCGGGAGGATGGTCTCAACTTGGGTCGCGCGGTTGCGCAGTATCGCGGTCCCCTCAAGCGCTTCCTTGCGTCCCATAATGAGGAGGTAAGGACTGCCTCGCCGCTCGGCGAGATACATCTGTTCAGTGAGGGACTCAACGCCGATATTCTGCGCGAGTGGCACATGCGCCTTGCGGAAGTCCTCGGCAAGCTGAATGGAGATGCGTTTTGCTTCGTCGCCGATGTGGACGAATGAGAAGCGCAGTCGAGGCGGTTTCGTCTTAACGACGACCTTACCGCTACTCGCTATCTGGAACACTGCACCAGTTGCGCTGAATGGAGCGCTGGGGAAAAAGTGACGCGTGAAGTCGTTATAGCGCGAGCCCCACGCAACGCGCTGTCCGCCACACACGAGCTCAAAGCAGGTATCGCTCCATGCTCCGCCGCGGCTGATAAGGTCGCGCGCTAGCTCATAAGGCGTTTCCGTCATCTCAAGGTACTCAAGAAGGTCTTCAAAGCGTTTGCGACTTGCGTCAGAGAGGTGTTCAGTCGGCGCCGGGAGATCTTCAGCGCATTCGCGCGCTATTGCAAGCTCGGCAGCCTCGAAGGTGTCGCGCTTTGCGCACGCGACGCACTCCTCGGGGAGTGTTGCTCCGCGCTTCTTGAAGAATACCCCTAGCTCGCGCGCATAGCGTGCGCGGGTCTCCTTGTCGCCCATTGAGTTGATACGAACGACTGGCTCTTCGTGGAAGAGGTCTCGGCAGAGCGCGATAAGCGCACGGATGATGAGTGCCTCGGAGAGTGCACGGTCGGTGCCAAATGCATGGAACTGCACGCTGGCCTTCTTCGGGGCCGGGCGGCCGGATGCGATGTTCGTATGCCACAGGAAGAGCGGTTGTCGCGGAGAAGGCGCGGACTCAATACCTTGGAATTGTTTTAAGAAACTCGCGACAATCTCGGCAACGGGGTCAAGCTTCAGATTTGACAGTGTCTCCGGGAATCCTGCATACCTCTGCACGCTCCCGCGCGCTTTTGCCGCGAGCGAAGAGAACGGAGTGAAGCCGTAATACTGTCCAACAGCGCTTGCTTTGTGGAGAAGCTCATCGGCCGCAATGGTGTCGCGCATCATAACGCTGTCGTCGTTGAAGCTATGGAGTAGGTTGTTGCACCGGGAAAGAGTCCCATCTCGGTGGCGGGGAGGAGGCGAAGATCGGCGCGACCGATAATATTCTTGGCAGGAAGCGGACCCCACACTCGGCTGTCAGAGGAGTTCGGGCGGTTGTCGCCCATCACGAAATACTCGTCTGCGTTGAGCGTCGTGTTCTTTGTATAGGTTGCGTCTTCGTTTACGATATAAGGTTCCGCAAGCGTCAGCGTTGCTCTCTCAACCGTCGTGATGGTGACAGCGCCGCGATTGATGGAAACGGTCTCGCCCGGCAGGCCGATGATGCGCTTGATATAGAAGACCGAGAAGTTGCGCGGATAGCGGAAGACGACCACATCCCCACGCGCGGGCGCGCGGAAGGCATAGATGATCTCGTCCACGATAAGATAGTCCAGATTCTCAAAGGTGGGGTGCATTGATGCGCCGTCAACCACGAAGGGGGAGACGACGAAGAGGCGAATAGGAATAACAACCACAATAATAAGGAACGCAAGGGTGAAAAGATCCTTCACAAGACCCTTTCCAGTGTCAGGCATACGGGCATTGTACGCGTCCGCAGTTTGTATGCAAGTTTTTCGCGAAGGATGCGGCAAAAATGGGAGCACTCCGGCCGCTAAGCCAATTCAACTCCCATTTTCCCCGCACCCTTCACTCAATGTGCTAGGATTCTCGCATGGCACTCGTCATTGTCGGGCTCGGGAATCCGGGCAAGGAGTACGAAAAGACGCGACACAACGCCGGCAGAGGCGCCGTAGAGCTTGTTGCGAAGAGTAACGGCTTTGATGAATTCGTTTTCAATAAGACCGCGAACGCGCTCGTGGGCAAGGGCGCGATTGACGGCGAGACCGCGACGCTCGTTCTACCGGAAACGATGATGAACCTTTCGGGGAAGGCGGTCAGCGCATTTATTAAAACGCCGAAGGCGGCAAAAAATCTCCTCGTCATTCACGACGATCTCGACTTGCCGGTCGGGACCATCAAGATGGTGTTCGGTCGCGGGAGCGGCGGACACAAGGGCGTGGAGAGCGTGATGCGCGCAGTGAAGACACAGGACTTCGCGCGAATTCGCATCGGCATTTCAGCGGTAGGGAAGAAGAATCAGGCGAAGAAGGTTCATGGCGAAGAAAAAGTCATCAAGCAGGTGATAGGGAAGTGGAAGCCGAGCGAAGAAGCGGTGGTAAAGAAGGTGTTGAAGAAAGTCGCCGAGACCATCCGCCTTTTCGCCACCTCCGGTATTGACTCTGCAACAATGTTCGCCAATACCCGTTAGAAAAGCAAAACACTTCCATATATGGAAGTGTTTTGCCTGTTCACTGCTCTTGCTTTTTGCTTGCTACTTTTTCTTCCCAGAAAAAGTGAGGGTCATCCGCTGTTCCTTCGGCTCAAAGAGCGCGATGGTGAAGGGATAGGTCTTGCCGAGCTCCAGCGTCTCGCGCAACGCCGCCGGCGTTTCAAATTCAGATACATGCACGAGCCCCGCAACACCTTCCTCAATAGAGGCGAGCGCGCCGTGCTTGTTGTACTTGATGATGACGCCCGGGACCTCCTTACCCTTCGCGTAGCGCGTTGCGGCCGTGTGCCACGGATTCTCCTTCAGCGCCTTAATGGAGAGCGAAATCTTGCCCTCCTTAATCTCAATAACTTTCACGCGCACCTTATCATTCACCTTAAAGAGCGCGTGCGGGTCCTCCACGAGACCCCAATCAAGCTCGCTGATGTGCACGAGCCCTTCAAGCCCCGGCTCAATCTTAACGAAGACGCCGAAGTCAACCACGCCGGTGACTTCGCCCTCCGCCGTGTCGCCGACCTGATACTTATCAATGAGCGATGCCTTCTCCTCGGCCTCGTTCTCGGTGCGTTCAGAGAAGATGAGCTTACCTTCCTTCGCGTCAGCGGTGATGATGCGCACGGAGAGCGGATGTCCGACGAGATTCATCAGCGCACCGAGAATCTTATCCTTATCACCCTCGGGGACGCGCGGATAGTGCTCCTTGGAGAGTTGGGAAGCGGGGAGGAACCCTTGGATGCCCTGCCAGGTGAGAATAAGTCCGCCCTTGTTCGCCTCTTCCACCGTGAGCGAGTAAATGGTCTGCGCGGCAATCGCGGTCTCCGCTTCGCCCCAGATAGCGGCCTGGCGCGCTTCCTTAAGCGAGAGCTCTATGTAGCCCTCGCGACCGGAGGAATCCACAACCTTGGCGCTAATGGTATCGCCCGGATTCGCCTTGCGCAGAACATCGGCGGCGTTGAGGTATTCGCGGCCGTAGATGAGTCCTGTGCCAAACGGCGCAAGCTCAATGTACACGCGGCCGCGACTCATCGCGATAATCGTGCCCTCCACGAGGTCGCCGACCGACGGCGGTGTCGGGATAGAGTCCACCAGAGAGGTCATCGGATGGCCTTCGGGTAGATGAATAGTCGGGATTGGGGCGGAAACCTTCTTTGTCTCTTCAGACATACTATAAAGCAGTGCGGATTTTCGAGAAGGGTATCCGTCACACTTCTGAAGTGTGGCGGAGGTTAGCCGCTTCCTACTGTCGCACGCAACAGGGGGAGTATACCAGAGAGTAGACAAATAAAAAAGAGGGCCCACACATTTCGTGCCCCCAAATGCTTTCATTTCAAGAGATTTTATGCTACAATATACGCACTTTATGGTCATCACTCACCACGGCGGACAGTGCTTCAAGGTGACCCTCGGCGACCTCACAATCGTCTTTGACCCCATAGCTAAGGGGGCGACACTCCCCGCAGTACGCTTCGGCGCCGACATCGCGCTCATCTCGCGCGACCACCCCGATATGAACGGTGTTGAAGAAGTCACCTATGGTGAGAAGGAGCCGTTTACCATTACCGGTCCCGGCGAATACGAACGACAGGGGATTGTCGTCCAAGGATTCCTCTCAAAGAGTACATATGGCCTCGCCAAGGGGCAGACCGAGGCAGTCAACACTATATATAGTGTCCAACTTGAGGATATGACGCTCGTGCATTTGGGCGCGCTCGCGGACGCCGAGCTCTCCAATGAGGCACGCGAGAGTATTGACGAAATTGACGTGCTCTTCGTGCCGGTCGGCGGGGACGGTGTGCTCTCTCCCGATGATGCACACAAGCTCGCGGTCGTCCTTGAGCCGAAAATAATCATCCCGATGCACTGGAGCAGAATTGGCGAGCCCAAATCGCTGGAGTCATTTCTGAAGAAGTCGGGCACGAGCGGCGAGAAGGTTGATAAACTCACCCTGAAGAAAAAGGACTTGCTTGGTCGTGATGGGAGTATACTGGTACTAACCCCCTAAGTATGAAAACCGTCTTTGAACATATTGAGCAGGTGAAAGGGAAGCCCCACCATATCCGCAAACGGGTTGCCTTTACCGTCGCCGCAGGCGGCGCGCTCGGTATCGCGCTCGTGTGGCTTGTCGGCAGTATCTCCACGGGCACCTTCGCCCTCAAGAGCACTTCATTTGCCGACGCGATGCAGCAGGCGCCGGTGATAACGACGAGCAACAGTCCTGCAGGCCTTGCGGGCGCCGCCGCCGCGCTTGGGAACAGGAACGCGCCTGCACATATTGAGATTGTTGATACGACGCCCGTGACGGCTCCGCCGACAGAGCAGACAACACTGCCGTTTTAAACTATGGCGCGAGGGAAAGAAGAGATTTCGGGCAGCGTGGCAGCCATCGCCGCGAATGTCATTGACCAGCCGATTGTCGCGGAGATGCGGCAGTCCTATATTGACTACGCGATGACGGTTATCACCGCGCGCGCCTTGCCGGATGTGCGCGACGGGCTGAAGCCGGTGCACCGCCGTGTCCTCTACGCGATGAAAGAGCTCGGGCTCCTCCCCGGAGCGAAGTTCCGTAAGTCGGCACTCGTGGTCGGCGATGTGCTCGGCAAGTACCATCCGCACGGCGACATCGCGGTCTACGACTCAATGACGAAGATGGCGCAGGAATTCTCCTACCGCTACCCGCTCGTTCTTGGACAGGGCAACTTCGGAAGCATTGACGGCGATAGCCCTGCGGCGATGCGCTACACCGAGGCCAAGATTTCTCGCGTCAGTGAGACGCTCCTCACCGACATCGAGAAGGAGACCGTGGAGTGGATACCCAACTACGATGCAACGCGCGACGAGCCAAGAGTGCTCCCCGCCGCACTGCCGAATCTCCTCCTCAACGGCACGCTTGGCATCGCGGTCGGTATGGCGACCAACATTCCGCCGCACAACCTCCGCGAGGTTGTCGCGGCGACGGTCCACCTCATTGATAATCCAGATGCGACGACTGACGACCTGCTCTCCTTTGTGAAGGGTCCTGATTTTCCTCTTGGCGGCGTCGCCTTCAGCCATACCGATATCAAGCACGCTTACGGCTCGGGCAAGGGGCCGGTCGTGGTGCGCGGCGAAGCGGAGATTATTGATGATGGGAAGAAGGATACGAAGATTATCATCACCTCCATTCCGTACCGCGTGAACAAGAGCGATCTTATCTCGCGCATTGCCGATTTGGTACAAGAAAAGAAGCTGGAGGGCATCCGCGATTTGCGCGATGAATCCACGACCGACATCCGCATTGTGGTGGAGCTGAAGGGCACCGCGCACCCGCAGGCGGTTCTCAACAATTTATATAAACACACCGAGCTGGAGAGCACCTTCCACTACAATATGCTCGCGCTGGTTGAAGGCGTCCCCGAGATACTCTCGCTCGCAGATATGCTCGGCTACTTCCTGAAGCATCGCCAGGAGGTGGTGAAGCGTCGCACCGAATACGACCTTCGGCAGGCAGAGGCACGCGAACACATCCTCCTCGGGCTCTGCAAAGCACTTGACCATATAGATGAGGTCATCGCGGTGATTAAGAAGGCGGCGGATGTGCCCACCGCCTCTCTCGCGCTCCAGAAGAAGTTCGGCTTCTCACAGCTCCAGGCCGCGGCGATTTTGGAGATGCGCCTCTCCAAGCTCGCGGGCCTTGAGCGCAAGAAGCTTGAAGACGAGCTCTCCGAGGTGCAGGCGCTCATCAAGCACCTGAAGGAAATTCTCTCCTCTGCGAAAAAGGTTCTCGCGGTAGTGAAGAATGAGCTCGTGGAGCTCGGCGAGAAATATGGGGATGACCGCCGCACCAAGATTGTGCGCGGCGGCGTGAAGAACATCTCCGTTGAAGACCTTGTGCCGGATGAGGAGTCAATGCTCGTGCTGACCCAGGGCGGGTATGTGAAGCGGACAAACCCGAGCGAGTATCGCGTTCAGAAGCGCGGCGGCGTCGGCGTTGTGGACATCGCCACCAAGGAGGAGGACATCGTGACGCACTTCCTTGTCGCTTCTGCGCACAGCGACCTTCTTTTCTTCACGAACTTCGGTAAGGCATACCAGATTAAGATGTACGAAATACCCGAGGGCCGCCGCGCGACCAAGGGGAAGAGCATTATGAATTTCCTCCCGCTGGCTGCTGACGAGTCGGTGACGAGCGTGCTCGCGGTACCCAAGGGCGCGGCGCTTGAAGCGTCCTCCATCGTCTTTGTGACCCAGGGCGGTGTGGTGAAGCGGGTCTCGGCGAAGAGCTTCGCCGATGTTCGCCGCTCGGGTATCATCGCGATTAATTTGAAGAAGGCTAAAACCGCCAAAGGCGGTTCGTCCGACGCCGGTACGGCGTTTAGGGGTGACACGCTCGTCTCGGCGAATCTCGCGGGGAGTGCCGATACTATTTCCATCGTGACTGCGAAAGGACAAAGTATTCGATTTGATACTGAAGATGTGCGCGAGATGGGCCGTACCGCCGCCGGCGTGCGCGGTATCTCTGTGAAGAAGGGCGACAGAGTTGTCTCGGCTGAAGTCATCCCTGCCTCCGCGAAGGATGCGTCTCTGCTTGTGATTATGAGCAAGGGCTACGGCAAGCGCACCAAACTATCCGAATATAAGGTGCAGGGCCGCGGCGGTTCGGGCATCAAGACGGCGCAGGTGACGCCGAAGACCGGCGAAGTCATCGGCGCGCGGGTTGTCCTTGGCACTGTTGAAGGAGAGGAGCTCGTAGTCGTTTCTAAAAAAGGGCAGGTCATCCGCACTTCGGTGAACGGAATCAATCTCATCTCGCGTGCCACCCAAGGCGTGCGCATTATGAAAATGCGCGACGGCGATTCCATCGCCAGCATGGTCGCGCTCTAATCTCGTTTGTATAGTGTTGATTGCGCGGCCTAGAGCGGGCCGCGCATGGTATTTTATATCTATGAGCGCGCATTTCAGTTCTCCTCACGAGAATATGCTTCAGATTGGCCTCCACGAAGGGATGAAGGTCGCCGACTTCGGTGCGGGTACGGGTCACTATGCGCGTGCGGCCGCGGCGATAGTGGGGCATGGGGGCAAGGTCTACGCGATTGATGTGCAGGAAGACATTCTGAAGCATCTGAAGCTCAACACTCACGAGCGGCATCAGGGCATCATTGACGGTATCTGGGGCGACATTGAGAAGCTCGGTGGGAGCCACCTGCGCGACCAGTCAATTGATGCGATTATTCTCGCCAATATTTTCTTCCAGATTGAGAATCGTTTCGGACTCCTCGGTGAGATAAAGAGGGTCCTGAAGCCGGGCGGCAAGCTTCTTGTCGTTGATTGGGCAGGGAGCTATGGCGGTATGGGTCCTACGCCCGAGAAGATTGTCTCTGAACACGATACCGAAGCGTTCTTCATCACGGGCGGATTTCATAAGACGAAGTCGTTCCGCGCCGGACCGCACCACTACGGTATACTCTTTACAGCACCATGAATCCCGTTAGAGGTCAGAGCTGGAACAATTTTAGTGTTATGCTAAGCAAGATGATGGCATCGAGAACAGTATCATCAATAATCGTACGGAAATCTATGATTTCCTACCTCTAACGGGATGAAGATTTCTCTCTTCCAGGGTATTTTATACGGCGTCTTTATTGTCGGCGCACTCGTCGGCCTCTTTGTCTTCGCGACCTATACGAGCAAGAATGCGGGCGGTAACGGGGCAGGCCCGATTCTCATTTGGGGGACCTTGCCCAAGGAGGGTATGCTCGCGACACTCAACACGCTCCAGCAAACAGAGGTTGCTCTCAAGAATGTCACTTATCTGGAGAAAGATCCGGCGGCACTCCCCACCGATCTCGCCGCCGCGATAGCGGTAGGGACTCCTCCAGACCTCATCCTCTCTTCGCAGGAGGAGCTCCATTCCCTCGCACGCTTTATCACCCCGGTACCATCCGGAACTCTTTCTCCCAGCACCTTCACCAACACCTTTGTCGGGGAGGGGAGTGTCTTTATTGCGCCAGATGGGTACTACGGCATACCATTTCTCCTTGACCCGCTCGTCCTCTTCTCAAATCGCTCTATCCTCTCTTCAAGCGGCATCGCACGGCCGCCCTCTACCTGGGAGGCGCTCACGGGGCTGGTGCCGAATGTTGCGCAAATGACGCCATCGCGGCAAGTGACGCGCGGTCTTATCGCGCTTGGCACCTATGCCAATGTCCACAACGCACGCGGGATACTCTCCTCGCTCTTCCTCCAGACAGGCATCCCCGTTTCTCGGTATTCAGCCGGCGGTGCGCTCACCGCGAATCTCGGCGGCTCAAGTGCGACCAGCGGCGCTCCGCCCGGGCAGGCAGTCCTCGCGTTCTACACGCAGTTTGCCGACCCCTCCAAGGTCTCCTACACTTGGAACGCCTCGCTCCAAGATTCCCAGCAGATGTTCCTGACCGGCAACCTCGCACTCTACGCCGGCTATGCGTCTGAAGCGCGCTTCCTCGCCGCGGCAAACCCAAATCTTAACTTCATCGTCACACCCTTGCCCCAGCCGGCGACCGCAAGCGTGAAGAAGGTTTACGGTCTCCTCTACGCGTTTATGGTCCCGCGCGGCGCGAAGAACTCCTCCGGCGCACATCAGGCCGCCGCGCTCCTCACGAACGCACTCCCGCAAGCGACGGCCGCGGCGAACACCGGTCTCGCGCCCGCAACGCTCGGCCAGCTCGCGACGCCCCCTGCCGACCCTGTCGCTGAAGTTGCCTATTCCTCGGCGCTCTACGCGCGAGGGTGGCTGTCCCCACCACCGCTCGACACCGACTCGGTCTTCTCGAGTATGATTGGAAACGTGGTGAGCGGTCGCTTAGCACCCGATGCCGCCCTCTCTCGCGCCGCTGGCTCGCTCACCTCACTCCTCCAACAATGAAAATTCGCTTTCTCATCATCGTTGCTCTCACACTCTTCAC
>Ga0209542_10019988_pt1 | contig 10668 bp, 11 predicted proteins | sample RifCSPhighO2_01_FD_184028 | JGI IMG/M metagenome (GOLD analysis project Ga0209542, IMG submission 184028) | Soil microbial communities from Rifle, Colorado - Rifle CSP2_plank highO2_0.1 (SPAdes) (version 2) | ecosystem: Environmental > Terrestrial > Deep subsurface > Rock core/Sediment ...
GAGTTCACGAAATACACAAAAACAATTTTGCTTTTCTTGGCCTCCTAAAATGCGCTTCGTGTGGTTGTTCAATAACTGCCGAAAAACAGAAAGGTCATAACTATTATCGCTGTACTCGCAAGAAAGGGCCGTGCCAAGAAAAGCATTATCTCCGCGAGGAAGCACTAACCGAGCAAATCACTTCTTATCTTCAAAAAGTTTCTTTGTCGAGCCAAGACACCGAGAAAGTTTTGGAGGCGTTGGATGGCGAGCAGGATAAAGCGCGGCAAGACGCACAAAGTGAAGCTGGTGTTTTGAAAGAGCAGTTATCACAAGTTGAGGCAAAACTTCAAAAGTTATTAGACATTTACCTTGCCGACGCTTTATCCACAGAAGAATACGCCGCCAAAAAGCGAAGTTTGTTATCTCAAAAAGTGTCGTTGAGTGAGAAAATTACCGATTTTGAGTCAAAAGGGTTGTCTTGGCTCGAACCGGCTCGTGAGTTCGTAAAATCCTTAAATCAAGCCGCAAATCTGCTTTCCTCTCCCAATCCGACTGCAATGACAACATTTCTGAAAAACATCGGCTCGAACCATACTTTGCGAAACCGCCAATTCGTTTTTATCCCCAAAATTGAATACAAATTAGTCGCCGAGCGAAGCGAGGCGAACCAAAACTCTTTGACTTTTCCTATCTGGTGCCCTCGGTAGGAATCGAACCTACATCAGAGATTTAGGAAACCTCCGTCCTGTCCATTGAACGACGAGGGCAAAACCAACATTATGATAACCAAAAAAGCCGTTATTTGCAATAAAGGCGCGTTTTGATATAATGAAATAAAAAACATGAAGTCACCTATCGTAGCCATCGCCAAAAAAGTGTGTCCGGCGGTTATCAGTGTTATTGTGTCAAAAGACCTGCCAAAAGTGGAGGATTTTTACAGTTTCCCCTATGGCGGCAAGGAGTACATTATGCCCATGATTGAAAAAGACGGAAAAGGAATGGTTGAAAAAACGCAAATTGGCGGCGGATCGGGATTTATTATTTCTGTGGATGGTTATGTGTTGACCTCAAACCATGTGGTTGCCGATATCAGCGCTGACTACACGGTGATTGTTGATCCAAAACATAAATATCCCGCAAAGGTGCTGTCAAGAAATCCCATTAACGATGTGGCGGTGCTTAAAATTGAGGGAAAGAGTTTTCCTTACATTGAATTGGCTGATTCCGACCAGATTGAAATCGGCGAAGAGGTGGTAGCGGTGGGAAACGCCTTGGGAGAATTTACCGATACGTTGTCGGCGGGAATTGTTTCTGGCCTTTCGCGCTACATTACGGCTTTTGGGAGCATTGACGGCCAAATGCAAAATTTGCGGGGGTTGATACAAACTGATGCGGCTATTAACCCGGGCAACTCGGGGGGTCCGCTGGTTAATATGGATGGCAAGGTGATAGGCATTAACACCGCCATGATTATGGGAGCTCAAAACATCGGATTTGCCATCCCCATTAATTACACTATAAAAGATTTAGCAGAGGTGAAAAAATACGGAAAAATCGTGGTGCCGTTTTTGGGGATAAAGTATGTGATTATTTCAAAAGAAATGGCTAAGGCCAATAAATTAACGGTTGAAGACGGGGCGTTGGTGGTGCGGGAGGCATTGGGAGAGCGCCCGGTCATAAAAGATTCTGCGGCCGACAGGGCTGGTATTAAAGAATTTGACATTATTTTAGAATGCAACGAAGAAAAAATCACCCTGAAAAATCCGTTGGCAAGCATTCTGCAAAAGTGCAAAATAGGCCAGGAAACCAGTTTTAAAGTATTGCGCGACGGACAAGAGTTAATGCTTAAAGCAGTGCTTTCGGAGAAAGAGTCATAAAGATTTTAACAAAAAAAATCCTCGCGCGCGAGGATTTTTTTTGCTAAAATCTTACAGTTGCACTTTTGAGAATTGATATGCTCCAAAGGCAAGAACCACAAGCGATGCTCCAAAAAGGACTCCGAGGCTTAGTAAAGGAGGAAATACATTTACCCCGCTAAAGGCAAAACGCAGCCCGTCAACTCCGTAAGAAAAAGGATTGATCTTTGTGATAAAATCCAGCGCCGAAGGTAAATCTTTAATCGGGAAAATTGCGCCGGAAAGAAAAAATAATGGCTGAACGAGAAAGTTAAAAATGAGGGGGAATCCTTGCATATCGTCAAGCCGGGCGGCAATAGCCGCTCCCAACGCCGAGGCAAGAATGGCTATTAAAAATAAAAAAAGCAGGGCCAACGGCAAGCTGGCAATGTTGGGACGAAATCCGGCAATAAGGGTAATGAAAAAAACGATGACTCCTTGGATTATGGCCACTGTTGCCCCTCCTAATGTTTTTCCCAAGAGAATTTCAATCCTAGAAACCGGCGCCACAAAGGTTTCTTTTAAAAATCCAAACTGCTTGTCCCAGATAATTTCAAGGCCGGTGAATATAGAGGTAAAGAGAACGGTCATGACGATAATTCCCGGCGCCAAAAACTGGATATAGTTGCCTCCGCCCGCCCTGGCATACACGGGTCCGAACCCAAAACCAATCGCCAAGAGGAAAATAATGGGCTGTCCTAATGCTCCCACAATGCTGGCTTTCTTGCGGATGAAGCGCTTTAATTGCCTAATCCATAAAATATAAATTGCGGTCATGAAAATGTAAAAATTAAAATGCAAAAATTAAAATGACAATCTAAAATTTAAAATAAACCTCGCGTAGCGAGTTGCCAAAATTTTGCATTTTGATATTTGATTTTTAAATTACCTTGATTTAGTTTTCACCTCATCAACTTATTGCTAATGCGCATTTGGTTAAGGCCGACGTTTCCCTCTTCTTTGCGAATTTTACTGCCCGTCAGCGCAATAAATGCGTCTTCAAGATTTTTTGCCTTGGCCTTTTGAATGATTTCTTCAATGGTTCCCATGATAAGAATTTTTCCATGGTCAATGATGGCAACTTTCTTTGCAATGCGTTCCACTTCTTCCATGTGGTGGGTGGTAAAAAAAATCGTCACGCGCTCTTCTTTGTTTAAGTTATTAATGTATGCCCATATGTGATTTCTTGTTTGCGGATCCAAGCCAATGGTGGGTTCATCTAAAAATAGCACCTTGGGACTGTGCAAAAGTCCGCGGGCAATTTCCAGGCGGCGCTTCATGCCCCCGGAAAAATTTTTAACGTAAGAGTCCTTTCTGTCGTAAAGTTCCACAAGATTCAAAAGATCAACGATCCGCTTTTGGTAAACTTTTTGAGGCAGCCGGTATAAAATGGCGTGGAATTGCATATTCTCGTAGGCGGTCAGCTCGTTGTCTAAACTTGGATCCTGAAACACAATGCCAAAGGAATTTCGTGTTTGGCGCGGATTTTCGGTTACATTGTGGCCGCCAAGAAACACCTCTCCTTTGGTGGGACGCAAAAGCATGGTGAGCATTTTTATGGTGGTGGTTTTTCCCGCGCCATTAAGCCCCAAAAAAGCAAAAATTTCCCCCTCCTTGACGTCAAAACTAATATCGTCTACGGCGGTAAAATCCCCGTATTTTTTTGTCAGATGTTTTATTTCTATAATGTTTTCCATGCTGATATGTTAAAGTATTTTTTCTCCCGATGCAACACAAAAAACTATTTTGGAACTACGGCTTCCTTCGCAAGGGCTTCTTTGGTGTAGATATTTGAAGAATTCCAAAGCATAAATCCCTTAAAGTCCTCTTTGGCGGCATCCATAACCGCTTGTATTTCTTTGATTACCATGTCTTTGTCATAAATGGCTCCCAGGTCAAAATCTTGAAGCCACGGCCTGATGGCGGCCACCTTGGCCGCAGTGTCAATCCCGGGGATTTTTAACGCGCCATTAACTTTTGCGTACACCTTTTGGCGGGCAACGGCGCCGTTGATCGCGTAGGCAACTATTTGGTAGGGATATTCCGCCGGATTTTTATGCCCCAAAAATCCATGCGCGTAATGTGATGGGTACACCATGGGAGAAACGTAATCAAAGTAACTCAAGGCATCTTCAAAAATTTGACCTATGCCCATGTCGTCGGTATTGGTGGTAGTTTGTCCAAATATATCAACTGATAGTTTTGCGTCAGGCAAAGCATCTCTCAGTTTTTGAAAAAAATTCTTTATTATAATATTTCTTGGAGTTTTTTTGTCCCACACCGGAAAGCCCATGGCGGCAATTTGGCCATCGGAGGGGAATCTAATATAGTCAAAATTTATTTCATCAAAACCGCGGCTGATAGCGTCTTTGGCGATGTCAATATTATAATCCCACACTTCTTCCGCCGCAGGGTCCATCCAGGATAACTTGCTATGATCTTGCCACAACACCGGATGTAAAACATCTTGTGTTTTTGAAGTGTCGTATATTGCCAAGTCCGGCCGGTGTTTGGCCAGCGCGGAGTCCTCAAACACCACCAGGCGGCCAATAACATAAATGCCTTGGCGGTGAAGATTATTAACCAGCCCGTTAATGTCGCCAATTACGGGGTAATAGGCGCCATACTCTTTGACTTTGGCGGCGGCGGTTTTGTACGACACCATGCCAGAATAATCTTTAAGGTCAATCACCACGGAATTTATCTTAGTGGTGGCAAAAAGGTTTTGCAAATAGGCAAGATAGTTTTTTGATCCCGCCGACCAGCCGGTAACGTAGACGGCTCTTATAATCTCCGGCGGGTTTTCTAGTGGCTTTTGCGGCTCTTGCGCCGGTAGGGGTTGAGTAGCATGAGTATCGGAAAGAGCGATGGTGTCGCGGATGTATTCTTTTGAAGAAATTGCGCGGGTGACATATTGGTATTTTGCGGTGGTGACAAATATTATGGCACACAAAAAAATCGCGCTGCACGCAAATAAAAAAATATGATTTTTATTTTTAAAAAATTCCATGGCTATTTTATAGTATACCAAAAAATCGCCAACATGGCGACTTTACGTTTCTTTACACCGTGGATTTAGAGGGAAGTAGTGATGTGTTGCCTTGTGGCAATATGTATATGCTTCCCTTCGCATCGCGCTATTTAACGGCGACTTGCGATCAGCGCCGCTTTTGCTTTGACGCACTTGGCATTATCGCAGGTATTTTCTCGGTAACCCTTGTGCTTCAATACTTTTCTGATCGATGGGTCAACCCACGCCGTCCAGCCACTATTGGGGAGGTAGTGTCGTACCTTCAGGCAAGAACACTGTTCGAACATGCCAGCCATGGGAACTCCTGGGGTGAGATTGGCTCAAGATTGAGCTGGCAGTTTTGCCAACACAATATTGAACCAATCACATTGTCAAATGCCAAGCTATTGTTAATACCCATTTGGATAAAACGCAACTATTTTTTTGGGGCAATAAAAACCCAGAATTACCCTGATTTTCATTTGAGCGGGATAGTGGATGATGCTGTAAGTCCTGATCGAAGCCGAAGGATTAGAACCTATTGGTTAACTACTGCTTTATTTTATCCAAAAAGTTCAGTAACTTTTTCAGTTCCGTAATAATAAATGGTTTTCCCAACTTTTTTTGAGGTAATAAATTTCATATTCTCTAATTTTTTGAGGTCTTTCATAGCAGTGATTCGGGAAGTCTCATTGATTTTCATGTGAGTTTTTATAGAAGTAGTCGCATCCTTATTTTTGTAGTAATATCTTAAAAGTTGAATCTGCCTATCATTCAATTTATACTTACCTCTTGATAATTTAGCCATATGGGTATTTTCTTTCCATTTTCTTTCTGCATAAACATCAAATTCTTTCATTGCTTGAATGATTTTATTGATGTTGTATTCAATAAAATAAGTTAAATCATTATCGTCTTGTTCGCTAAAAACGTAAGCATTGCCATATTGACCTGGAGAATTTTTAATAACTTTTGATAGCGGAATATAGCCAAAAGCCCAATATTTTTCTCTAAGTAGATACCAGTAAAAAAATGCGCGAGCTATCCTGCCATTGCCATCAACAAAAGGATGCAGATAGCCAATCCAAAAATGAAGCATTATCGCCTTAATGACTGGGTGAACGAAATCTGAATCTTTTAATTCATTATTAGCGTAATCGATGAATTTTTTTATTTCTTTTTTAACAAATTCTGTTTTGGGAGGGATATGAGATATTTCACCTATACCATCACCAACAATAATATCATCTTCATCATTTCTATATCGGCCTGTTTCAGATTCGTTTAAAACATTCTTTGTTAATAACTCACCTTACGCAGAAATCCCAATCTGAGCTCTGAGTTTTACCAGTTCCTTAAAACTAGACGTCAAAGCCCTGATGTAAAGTTTGCTCTTTAAAGCAAAGTGATTTAAATTGGTTAACCGGCTTAATTTCTCCAATTTGAAAAACGCAAAGATAGCCGCAAAGAAATGGTTGCTCTGGGTCCTGGCCGTTTTCGTGGGCGATTTAGCCAGCCCCGTATTCGATTTAATTGATTTATGATACTCCTCGATTTTCCATCGTTTTTGATAGATTGTCGTTACTTGGTCAAAGTCAAGATTCGTATCGCTGGCAGCCAGATAAAGAGTCCCCGTGCTTTCGTCTTGGTTTGTAAAGAATTGCTTGGCAACGAGCATTTTAGTGTCGATGCCTTTGAAAAAGCACGTGATGGTTTGCCCATGTTCCAGTCCCAGTGATTCTACATTCTTGAAATTCCCCTTGAGCTTATCATTATGCGATAGCGCGACTAAACGATTTTTCTTAACGGCGAATATGAAATGTTTTTTGTTTTCAATAACCAATTGCATGTTCTCCTTTGAACCAAACCAGATATCTGAAAGGACGTATTTGAAGGTAATCGCGTTAGCAATACTGGTCTTAAAAATTGAACGGAAATATTCATTTTTGTTGATGCCTGATCGACGCTTCTTCTTCCCTGTCGTGGCATCAACGAATTCCTGATCTTTTTTAACAACTTCAAAAGCTAACGGCACCGTTGCTTTCTCGTTGTGATAAATTCCCGAAAGGATGTTTACGGCTTTTACGCTTCTGCCCTTGGAATGGTCAACATGCCAGGCGATGATGTCATTTTCATCGGTGTATGCTTTTTCCTCAATCGTATCATCGAAAATCAAGCATCCGTTTTCTGTTTCGATTTGGCGAATCGTCGGCTTCACTAATTTCCACAAGTCCTTGGATGTGTAGGATCTTTGGGACAAAAACCTGGTTATCTTGTCATGGCTCAATTGATGGTCAAGCATTGCGGACAGGCCAGTAGCGGTGGTAAATGAAAAAGAACTGATGAGATAATCGGAATATATATCCAGCATATCTTTATCGAGGTCGTTATTGTTAGAAGTCATATGAATTTTGATTTTTATGTTTAGTATTGTACAATCTAATCATATCAATTTTACGCTTTATGCGTAAGGTGAGCTCAGTTAATATAAACAAATTATGGAATTTTATTCACCATTAAGATATCCGGGCGGAAAAAATAAATTGGCAAAATTTATAGCCCTGGTTTGTGAAAAAAACCATATCAATGGGCATTACGTTGAGCCGTATGCCGGCGGTGCTTCGGTTGCACTGCATCTTCTCATTAAGGGTTATGTGAATGAAATTACCATTAACGATCTCGATAAATCAATTCATGCCTTCTGGTATTCAGTCCTTGAAAGAACAGATGAGTTTTGCAAGCGTATCGATGAGGCGCAAATTACAGTTGAGAATTGGAAGAAGCAAAGAAAGATTCAAGAGAATAAAGAGCAGGCCGATGTATTGGATTTAGGGTTTTCAACTTTTTTCATGAACCGAACCAACCGATCCGGGATTATAAATGGAGGAATTATTGGGGGGACGAATCAAGAAGGGTTATACAAAATTGATTGTCGTTTCAATAAAAAAGAACTAATTAAGCGAATTAGGTTAATTGCGGATTACAAGGAGAAAATTCATCTTTATGGCTTGGATGCACTCGATCTTATTGAAAAAGTAGAGATAGAAAACAAAGGCAAGAATGTTATTTTTTACTTTGACCCACCTTATTTTTTAAAGGGACAATCTTTGTACATGAATTCTTATGAGCCAGATAACCATAAAGAAGTGAGCGAGCGGATTCAAAAAATAAGAAATGCGAAATGGATTGTATCCTACGATAATGTTCCCCAAATCCGAGTATTGTATAAAAATAAAGCTATACAAAAAAAGAGATACTCTTTTTTCCATACCGCATATAGTCCGCGGATAGGCAAGGAAATCCTTTTTTTCAGTAAAGGATTGCTTGTTCCAGTAGTTTCTCGGCCGGTTGGACTATAAATTACAGGGTTATACTGGACTGTGAAAACTAGACAGGTGTCATAGATAGATTTTTGGGGGTATAATGGAACAAAAACATGAAAAAAATATTTACCCCAAAACAGAAAGCGGACGTGGTCTTGGCCGTCATTCGTGGCGACCAGCCCATCAACCAAATCAGCAGCATTTACCAAGTTCACCCAACGCAAATTCAGAACTGGAAAAAGATTGTCTTGGAAAATCTACCCTCGTTGTTTAGCGGCCAAAACAACAAAGAACACATTTCCCAGGAAAAACTTATCGAACAATTGTATCAACAAATCGGACAGTCAAAAGTAGAACTGGACTGGCTTAAAAAAAAGCTGCAACCTTTTAACACACCGTGAAAAGATTTTGTTGGTTGATCGCGCTCATCCAAATATCAGTTTACAACGTCAGGCCGAACTATTGGAAATTTCCCGCGCCAGTTTGTACTGCCAACCAAAAATTGCAAAGCGCGATATTGAAATCATGAATGTCATCGACCAAATTTACACCGACCTTCCGTTCTACGGTTCACGCCGAATTCAATGGCAGCTGAAAGAAAAATACCATATCGAAATATGCCGCCAGTATATCCGCCGCCTGATGCGCCTCTTAGGAATTGAAACGATTTATCCCCGCAAAAACACCAGCCAAATCAACGATTTACACTTAAAATACCCGTATTTGCTCAAAAACATCATTGCCGCATTTGTAAATCATATTTGGGGAACGGACACATCGCCTATATCAAACTGGAACACGGATTTGCTTACTTGGTAGCTATCATGGATTGGTATTCCCGCTATGTCATCGCCTGGAAATTATCTCCCAGTTTGGAAATGGATTTTTGTCTTGAAAATCTGGCTGCCGCGTTAAAAACCGCCCATCCCACTATCCATAACTCCGACCAGGGCAGCCACTTTACCAGCCCGCGCTACACCAGCATCCTTTCAGAAAAAGAAATTCAAATCAGCATGGACGGCCGTGGACGGTGCATGGACAATATCTTTACCGAACGCTTGTGGCGTACGGTAAAATACGAAAATGTGTATCTGAAATCTTATGGGAATTTTCAGGAAGCCAACGCCGGATTGAAACATTATTTCCATTTCTACAACCACCTTCGCCCTCACAGCAGTTTAGAAAACCAAACTCCGGCACAAGTATATTTTAAAGATCAGATACTGGGCCTTGCAATCGGGACGACTCAATCATCAACTCGGGAAAAAGTAATCTCTTAAAACGCATTTAAACGTTTCGTTTTTTCAAAAAAATTAAAAAAATCGCTAAAAAACCGTATTCCCAAAAACACTCTATCTTTTCCACTTTTACTGTCTTGACGACGCAGTCCACCTTACTGAAGCCAACTTTTAAAGACTTACATTCAGGGATTGATAAGCCGGATAGGGTATTATTTATGTATGAATGTCAGAATAAATGTTTGCCCCACAGAGCTTTTTTTAATGACGGTGAAGAGTGGCGAACAAAATCGAATCTTTGTCTGAATTGCGATACCAAACTCAATGAAGAAAGCATTAATAGTGAAGAGAAATTAGTTACCAAATCCCTTTGTCCAAAATGCGGATATACTAATACTGATGAAATTATTTGGACTTATAAACAAGCAGAAACGCCGGATGAGAACTTTGCCGCTGACAGAGATCGTTTTTGTCTAATTGAAAAAGAAGGAGAGGAATATCAGCAAGGAAAATGGCAAATAGAACAAATGGGAAAGTTAGTAGATGAATTTAAAGAAACAGAAAAAGCCCGCGATGAAAAACTCAAATTAAATCCAAAAGGATTTCATCTGGAAGGCGCCGGTTATTCCTGTTTTATTTGCGGTGACAGTACGTCTGAAGGCGATAACTGGTATGATGAATGGGGGATTAAATGCTTGATCTGCCAAAAAGCAATTGATGACGGAGAAATATCGTCGAATCTGGCAAAAGATAAAGAGATCTGGTATTCAAAATACGATCTCGATAGTAGTTTTAATCTTAAGGGTCCCACCCTACGAAAATGGATTAAGGATGGGATTATAAAAGCGCGTACCGTAAGTCATTACGGTAAAGGTGTTCATGTTCAACTATTTCTTATCGAAGACAACAAAGATTTTCTGCCTCCTAAGGAATTAGTTGAATCCCAGATGGTTAAAGAAGTTAAAGACGGCAAAACATGGCATCGCATGGAACCGTGGTACAGATTTGTGAATGCCAAAGAGCATTTGAAAGGGTATAAGATTATGGATTATCTCAATGTGAAGTATGAAGAAAAGTCGGGAAAAGAATGATGCTATTAAAACAATAAATATATGTTAATATGGCTTTGTTGAATAATTTGACTGATTTTAGGCTCATTTCTTGGTATAATAGGAGTATATGAAAAAAACAAAACCTATTAAACCAAGAAAACAACCTAA
>Ga0209542_10019991_pt1 | contig 10666 bp, 4 predicted proteins | sample RifCSPhighO2_01_FD_184028 | JGI IMG/M metagenome (GOLD analysis project Ga0209542, IMG submission 184028) | Soil microbial communities from Rifle, Colorado - Rifle CSP2_plank highO2_0.1 (SPAdes) (version 2) | ecosystem: Environmental > Terrestrial > Deep subsurface > Rock core/Sediment ...
TCGGGAGAAGCGAGTTTGAGAACTATTGATTCAAAATCGGTGACTTTTGTATCCATACCTTTAATTAAATTCAAAATTCGAATATCGAAATTCGAAACTTGATTTTTTTAAATTTTTAATTTGTTTCGTGCTTCGGATTTCGTGCTTCGGATTTTTTTATGTCTATATCCAGCGCCAAGCCCCTCAACTCGCTGACTAAAACATGGAACGATGCGGGCAAATGCGGGCTCTTGAATCTTTCGCTCCTGATTATGGAATTGTAAGCCGAAGCCCGGCCGGTGATATCGTCCGATTTTATGGTCAGCATTTCCTGCAAAGTGTGCGCGGCGCCGTAACCTTCCAAAGCCCAAACCTCCATTTCTCCGAGCCTCTGGCCCCCTCCTTGGGACTTTCCTCCCAGCGGCTGTTGGGTGATAAGCGAATACGGCCCGATGGATCTCATATGAATCTTGTCCTCCACCATATGGTCCAGCTTCATCATATAAATCTGGCCCACCGTTACTTTTTGATCAAAAAACTCTCCCGTCCTGCCGTCGCAAAGTTTGACTTTGCCGTCTTCGGGCAAACCGGCTTTTTTAAGCTCTTCTCCGATTTCATCTTCCGTGGCTCCGTGGAAACCGGGCGTAATGGCGTGATAACCGAGTTTTTCCGCCGCCCAGCCCAAATGAGTCTCCAAAATCTGGCCGATGTTCATACGGCTGGCCACACCCAGCGGATTAAGAATGATATCCACCGGCGTGCCGTCTTTCAGATACGGCATGTCTTCCAAAGGCAATATCTTGGAAATAACTCCTTTGTTGCCGTGACGACCGGCCAGTTTGTCGCCGACGGAAATTTTTCTTAATTTGGCGATTTCAACATGGACTTGTTTGATTACCCCCGGCTCCAATTTGTCTCCCATGTCTCTGGAAAAAACCTTGATTCCAATCACCCGGCCCTGCTTGCCGTGGTCAAGTCTTAACGAAGTATCCTTAACGTCTCTGGCTCTCTCGCCGAAAATTGAACGCAGAAGCCTTTCTTCCGGGGTCAGCTCCACTTCCCCTTTGGGAGAAATTTTCCCGACTAAAATGTCGTCCGCCCGCACTTCGGCGCCGATTCTAACGACACCATCTTCATCCAAATCTTTAAGTTTTTCTTCGCCGACGTTGGGTATGTCGTAAGTGGTTATCTCCGGCCCGAGTTTGGTGTCCCTGATATTTATGGAAAATTCTTCCAAATGCACGGAAGTGAATTTGTCTTCCTTGACCATTCTTTCCGAAAGGATAATGGCATCCTCAAAGTTTGACCCCTTCCAGGACAAGAAAGCCACCAAAATATTTTGGCCCAAAGCCATTCTCCCTCCGTCGCTGGAATAATTATCCGCCAAAACATCGCCTTTCTTCACTTTGTCGCCGACATTGACAATCGGCCGGTGATGCATAGCCGTCAAAGCGTTGGACCGCAAAAAAGTGGCCAGATTGTATTCTCTTTTTTTTCTGCTTGCTCCGCGAGACAAGCCTCCTTCTTTGATTATTATTTTGGAAGCGTCAACATATTCCACCGTCCCGTCGTTTTCGCAAAGCGCCATTCGGCCGACATCTCTGGCGGCTCTTTCTTCCATGCCGGTTCCGACGAGCGGAGCTTCCGGCAAGATGCAAGGCACGCCTTGTTTTTGCATATTGGAACCCATCAAAGCTCTGGTGGCATCGTCGTGGTCAAGAAATGGAATCATACTGGTGGCCACGCTGTAAGCCTGATTGGGCGTCATATCCATAAAATGGATATGACTCTTGGCCACCAATCCGGGCTGGGACATAACTCTGGCTTCCACTTCTTCTTCCAATATTTCTCCGGTTTTTTGGTCGTATTTCGCCTCGCTATGAGCGATGTTGTAGTTGGATTCGTCAAGCGCGTTAAGATAAACGACTTCGTTGGTAACTTTTCCCTTCGCGACTTTTCGGTAAGGAGTTTCCAAAATACCAAACTCGTTGAGCCTGGCGTAAACGGCTAAATGAACAACCAGGCCGATATTCGGACCTTCCGGAGTTTGAATCGGGCAAATTCTTCCGTAATGAGACGAGTGGACGTCTCTGACTTCAAAACCGGCTCTTTCTCGGGTTAAGCCTCCTTGTCCCAAAGCCGTAACTCTTCTCAAATGCTCCATCTCGTCCAACGTATTTTTCTGAGTCATAAACTGGGAAAGCTGGTTGGTAAGGAAAAAATCCCTGACTGCCGACATAAAAGTTCTGTTGTTGACTATCTGCGCCGGCGCCAAAGTGGCCGGGTCGGCCGTGGACATTCTGTCCTGGATATTCCTTTTCATTTTGGCCATATTCGCCCTTAGTCTTTGCTGTAAAAGCTCTCCTACGCACCTTATTCTCCGATTGCCCAGATGGTCAATGTCGTCCGGCTGGGCCAAAGGATTATTATTAAGCTCTATGATTTTGGAAACTATGCCGACAACATCTTCCAGGGTGATAATTTTTGGTTCTTTTTTTATATTGTCCGTCGGCTTGCCCAACCTGTTGTTCAGTTTGTATCTTCCTATGCGAGAAAGGTCGTATCTTTCTTTGTCAAAAATTCCGTCAATGTAAGTTTTGCTGTTTTCAAACCCGAGCATATCCATCGGCTCGCCCGGCCTCAATCTTCTGTAAAGCTCCACATAAGATTCTTCCATTGTTTTGGCGGAATCTTTTTCCAGAGTTTTTTTGATGAACGAAACCAGCCCGGTGTCTGCTTTGGAAAAAGTTTTTTCTATGTCGGCGTTGCTCTTCAAGCCGAATATCCTGAAAAGAGAAGAAATGGGAATTTTTCTTTTGTTGTCAATTCTGGCGTAAATAACTCCGTCCGGTTCTGTCTCAATTTCAATCCAAATACCCCGGGAAGGAATTATTTTTGAGCTGAAATATTTTTTGCCCTTTATCAGGTTGGCGTTAAACTGCACGCCGAAAGACCTGGCCAATTGAGGCACTACGACTCTTTCCACTCCGTTGATGATAAACGTTCCCCGGCCGGTCATAACCGGAAAGTCGGCCAAAAATATTTCTTGTTCTTTGACTTGACCGATTTCTTTATTGGTAAGTTTAAGTTTTACTTTCAGTTGGGCGTCCAAAGTTAGATTTTTGGCTCTAGCGGAAAACTCGTTATGCTTCGGCTCGTCCAAAGAAAATCCGGTGAACTCAAGAGTGAATTTTTTTTGGGAATAATCGTGGATGGGAGAAAATTCCTGAAACAATTCCGTCAATCCTTCCGTTATAAACCATTGGTAAGAATCCGTGTGTATTTTTACCAAGTTCGGCAAAGGCAATACCGGGTCGTTAAGTTTGGCGAAAGATTTTTTGCTCATTATTAATTTGATTATTTAATAAAAAATTAAAAAACCCTTATTTTGCAATAGGGATCCCGGGCGAAAAAATTAATTAGAAAATTTAAACATACAAACACTAAAATCCTTTATCTTTTAAGGACTTTATGACCAAACCTTCTATATTTATAGTATAGCGCCCATTATATCCATAACTTAAAGCTTGTCAACTGTGAATAACTTTATTTTACATACACCGGTTTTGTTCCAAGAATTATCTTCGCGATTCCTTCTTTGGTTTCTTCGGAACGGCTGGCAAAAGCATTGGTGTAACCGGTTTTTTCAACTTCTTGGCCGGTGTCAAACTTGGGAACAAGCGCGGTTATCTCAATGCTGGCGATATCTTTTCCGACATTAATGGTTACTGTCGGTCTGTTTTTGTCCAGGCAAACCGAATCCATTTCCGGTTTGGAATTATCCGGCTGCGGACACTTTTTCCACCAATCCCACCAGGCGAAATAAATCGCTTTGCCACCGAGCGTTTTGTCGGTCAATTTATACAGATAGACATCGTCCATTCCTGTCGTTATCGCTGAAATACTGTTCCAGTCTTTTTCTTTCGAAACTTCAATCAATTTTTTGTAAGAGTAGTAAGAAAGTTTTTTGACGCCCCTGCCCGGATCGGGACACGGCAACTGGCCGTCACACTCGCCTTTTTTTGGAATTCCGTTATAAGTGAGACCCATCATTGTGAACCAATTATGAATTGTGTCTTCAAAACTAAGATGCTCAATATAGGTGCTGAATGACGACTGTTCCACTCCATTGGCTAACAGGTAAATGCCTCCTTTCACCAAGTAAGAGGCTTGATCTTCTTCGCTTTGGTAACTTTCCATCTTTTCAGTTTTACTGTCTTGTCCCGTATAAGTTCCGCCTTGTTGAACCGCCATTTTTTTATCCGGAAAACCGGTGTCACTGAGAAGTTTTTTCATATTTTCCGGACTTCTTTTAAAAGTCAAAATGGGATTAACGCAATTTCTCGGCTGACAAACCGTCCTGCCTTTATATTCTTTATAGCCGGAATAATTGTTATAAGCATAAACATCAAAACAACCTGAACCTCCGCATTTTTTGCTTCCGTTTGCAATCTTCCCGGTTTCGTCTATTTTATCGGCCAGGTATTCCAATACCGGCCTTTGAAAGCCGTCAATCGTGATTGATCCGGCGCCGCTTGCTCCGATGACGATTTTTGTTTTAGGAGACCTTGATTTTATTATATCGTAGGACTTTTCCGCCAGTTTGGCGTAAGCGGACCAATAAAAATCGTCTGGATTGTCCCGCTCTATTTTATCGGTCTTGGCGTAATCGCTGTCAGACTCGTTTCCAATTTGAATATACACTAGATTATTTGTCGTATCGTGATCATTCAAATAGTCAAACACTGCTCCAAGCCATTTTTGCCATTCCGCAAAACCGGCCTCAGATGCCGGAAGGTATGATCCTTTTTTTGAAAATTCGTCTTTCTTGAGAATCTGATGCGTTTTCGCGTCTATGTCGCCCTTAAATCCTTTCGTGGAAACCGGATTTATCGCCGCCCAAAAATAATTGCCGGAATCTTTGACATACAATTGAATCGTCACTTCATTGTTTCTCTCCTCAATTCCGAAATAAGGCATTCCGCTAGCATCGTATTTTCTGTTGAAATACTGGGAAATGACATTTAAACCGATATCTTTAATGTTGTTCATATAACTGACCGCGACTGGAAGGCATTTTTTAAGCTTATCTATTTCTATGTGCTTTTCCGAATAAGATGACTTCTTTTTGAAAACACTGCTATTTTTAAGACAGTCTTCTCCGGCGCTGTCCGTTTCAGGATATGCGAACGGATTATTTACGCCGAACGGAATAACTGTCCCGGCTTTCGCGATTGGCAATTCTTCCTCTGGCAAAACTTCCTCTGCTTCTATATACACCGGCTCCTTGCCCAAAGAAACGGTTATTTTTTCCGATGAGCCGACCGAGACGGAGATAGAATCAAAGAAACCGGGATAATCCGCCTCCCGCAGTTTATCGCTTTGGCTTTGAAAATCATTTTGAAAATTAGGAACGGCTTCAGTTATCTTAACCCGAGAAACGTTAATATCGGGCAAAGTGAGAGTAATTTGTTTTGTTTCTCCTTTCTCTCCTTGGGCCCACCAATCCCGCCAGGCCACGAAAACCGGTTTACCTTCTTTGTTGAACTGATACAAATAAACATTGGGGATATTGGTATTGATAATTTTTATGTCGTTAAAATCAGCTTCATTGAGTTTCTCAATTAAGAACTTATAGGTGTAGTAAGAAAGTTTTTTGACGCCCCTGCCCGGATCGGGACACGGCAACCATCCCTTAACGCATTTTTGATTTTTTGAAACATCATCGGGATAGCCGTCATATATCAGGCTTATATATTGGAACTGCACATGCGTTTCTCCTTGGTAGTTATCGCGTTCATAAATAGTTGACCATGGGATTTTTTTGACGCCATGAGCAAGATTGTAAATAAATCTTTTAATTAAAAATTCTGCTTGATCTTGCTCGCTCTGGTAATTATTCATCAATCCTTCCCTTTCTTGAAGGTCTTGTCCCGAATAAGTCCCTCCGGCTCTTATGACAAATTCTTTATCGCCATAGCCATTGTCCCGCAAGAAATTAACGAAATCTCCGGCGCCATAATCTTTTTCGTTTGTTTTATAATTCTTAAATTCTCCAAACCAGTGCGACTCCCAGTAATCAAACGGCTCGTAAGCGAGCTTAGATTGTTTAAGTTTTGAAAATACCAGCCGGTAAAATTCGCCATGTCCTCCTTCCAAGTCTGTTCCTGACCCAGTGCCAGCCAAAACAATTTTTGATTGAGGCGATAATTTTCTTAATATCTCTGATGAATCAATGACAAAATTAGCGTAAGCAACCGCTGCACTGTCAACATCTTTTTCATCTTTTTTGCCAAAAGTGCTTTTATATTCAGCGGACACTTCGTTGTAAAGATTCCACCTAGATACATACCAGTTAGAATTACCAGAAACTTTCTTGCCGTATGAATTCACAAAATTCACCATCTCGGTAAGATAATCTTTATACGCTTGTCTGGAAATTGGACCATCTGGCAAATAAGTTTTTTCATTTTTTCTTATTTTTCCATCGGTGAATTTATAGTTTGATGGAGAACCCAACACCACCCATAAATTTGCTTTTCCTTGACCGACAACAAGGTCTATCAAATCTTGGGCGTCAGAAAAATCGTATTCTTGGCAAGTTTCAGTGTTACATTTTTTTTCAATGTGTCTTCTGGCTATTTCGTCAACAATAAACCCGGCAATGCCATTCTCGTCTTGGCTTAAACCCAAATCTCTTAAAATACTTGGCAATTCTTTTTTAGTTTGAATATCTTCCTGGCTGTATGGGTTGCTAATTCCGAAAGGTAACTCTTGCGAGATTGGCTTTAACTGAGATCTTCCCGCCGAAGAAATTTCTATCGGCAATGGTTTTGGAGATGGAATTTTCTTAAATTTAGCCGACACTTTTTTATTGCCGTCCATCGTAACAGAACAGACGCTCGCTTTTTCAACTTTGCAGGCGCCGCCCCAGCCGACAAAAGCGCTGTCAATTACGGGGGGTTTTTCTGGTGCGGACACTTCGGGTTTCAGCGGTCTTTCGGGCATTTCGGGTATAGACATTTCAGGCGCTTCAGAAGTAAGAATAACGGAATCTCCTTTGTTGAATTTCGCTTTGCAGGTTCCGGCGTATTTTCCAAAAATCAGCCATTCTTTTAATTTGGCGCAATTTATGCCATTGGACTCGCCGATTCCCGTTATTTTGCCGATACCGGATATCTTTACTTTGAGTGTATATTGCCGGGCGTCGGCTTGAGCCATTCCCGCCGTTAAAAAAGCAACCAAAAACACCGCAAAAAAAACGAAAGCAACAATTTTGTTGAAACCTAAAAATTTATTCATTGTTGCGTCGTTTTCTTCGCCTGCAAAGCTTTGACTTGTTCCAAAAGCTGGTTAATCAAGGTTTGGATTTGCTGGATTTGCTGGGCTTTGGAAGCGGATGGAGTTGTTGTTACGGCGGTTCCGGCAGAAGCTGCGGATGAAGCGGCGGATGAAGCTTGGGCTGAAGAGGAAGCGGACACAGTCCCGTAAATCTCATTCAATTTCTTTCTGGTCAGGGGGCCGACATAGCCGACGGGCTCAATGCCGTATTTCTTCTGGAATCGGATGATGGCGTTGCGAGTGGCCGGACCGTAGTAGCCGGTGGCCAAGCCTTCCGGATAGATAGTCTTGTCTTGGGCCAGAGCTTGCTGTAAAGCTTTGACTTCGCTGTTTTTGGAACCGACTTTCAAAGATTTGGTGATAGTGATGGTAACGCCGGAAGGAGTAGAAATGGTTTTGGTCGTTGTTTGGCCGGTGGTCGTCTGAGTTACCGTCGCGCCTTGGCTGGAAGCAACCGAAGAAGCGGCGCTGGAACTTGTCCCCGGAATGACGGTATAGACGGGCGTGGGGGCTCCGCCACCTCCGCCGCCTCCTCCGCCGCCGCCACCAACAATCCCTCCTTCAGAAAGGGTGCAGTTGGAAGAACTGGGGGTTACCGTTACCGTGGTTACCGGTCCGGAAACCATAGCCAGAGTAACTAATGATTGAGAGGAGCTGCAAGTCTGCGAAGTGGTGTAAGTGGTGGGAGAAGTGGTGAACGCTTTTCTATCGGAGGAAGTGACCGTGATGCTCGCGCCCGGAGACAATTGGATGGAAAAACTGGAACTATCAACCAATATTGAATCAAAGTTGGCGCTGCCGCTGACAACCAGACTGTAACCTCCCACGCTTACAACGGACGATTCGGACAAGGTTACATCCAGCGCGCCAAAAGCCAAAACTGGAGCAATTAGAAAGGATAGCAAGGCTGTTAAATAAGTTTTCATAATTTTAATGTTTTACAACTAGCCTTTAACGAACCGCCCAGAAGTTGACGGAAGTGCCGGTAAGCTCGCCGTCTGCGACACCAAGACCGGTGTTGAGAATGCGCAATTGAATGGTGCTTACACCTGTTGTTGATGCGGCCGTAATTACATACATGCTTTCAAACGAGCTCGTGGCTTGCACAAAAACACGGTCATTCGCTAATAATGCGCCCACTGGTACGGTTGTGCAATCGGCAAACCCCTCCGTTGTGGAAGCGGCCAGCGTTACATTTCCGAAAGAACAATATCCGAAGACCATACCCTCAATGGTTGGCGCAGCCGGCTCGTCTCCAACCTTGATGGCCGAAGTGCTGGCGGTGCCAATAAGTTTCAAAGTCGTGGCGGTAATTTGAACTTCGCCATCCGTTGCGTTGGTAATCGTTTCGCCGTTTAACAATGTAAGCGAAGTCGTGGAAGCAATGCCACCAAGCTGGATGACGCCATCTGTGGCATTGCTGATAATTTCGCCGTTAAGCAAAGTAAGTATGGTGGTAGTTGCGCCGCCAAGCAAGGTGGCCAAACCGGTAAAACTGGAAACATCTGAAACAGTCAATGCGCCTGTAAGAGCTATTGTGCCGTCCGTGGCGTTGGTAATCGTTTCTCCGTTCAACAAAGTGATAGAGGTGGTGGAAGCCACACCACCAAGCTGGATGACGCCATCTGTGGCATTGCTGATAATTTCGCCGTTAAGGAGCGTTAAAATGGTGGTAGTTGCGCCGCCAAGCAAGGTGGCCAAACCGGTAAAACTGGAAACATCTGAAACAGTCAATGCGCCTGTAAGAGCTATTGTGCCGTCCGTGGCGTTGGTAATCGTTTCTCCGTTCAACAAAGTGATAGAGGTGGTGGAAGCCACACCACCAAGCTGGATGACGCCATCTGTGGCATTGCTGATAATTTCGCCGTTAAGAAGCGTCAAAATCGTAGTAGTGGCTCCGCCGGCGAAAGTAGCCAATCCATCGGCGCTAATCGCTCCTGCGGCCGAAATTGTTACACCAGAGTTACCGAAACCGTCGCCAACTGTAAAACTTGTCGCTGCGGTCTGTGTGGGACTAAATGTGCCTGTGACTGTTAAATTCCCTACAACTGTTGATGAGGCTGTCGAGAGGAATCCGTTTGAGAACGTACCGCCGGTCATTGATGTTGTCGCCGCATTTAAGACGATCGTGCCATCGGTGGCGTTGGTGATCGTTTCTCCGTTGAGCAAGGTTAAGATAGTGGTCGTGGCTCCGCCAAGAAAAGTCGCCAAACTGGTCACATCCAAAGTGGAATACAAAGTAGCCGCTCCAGTGGCCATTAATGTGGTTGACGCTCGCAAAGAACCGTCAAACCAGGATATGCCGTCAAATTCCGACTCGCCCTCAACGAACAAACTGTCATCCGCTAAAGCGGTGATGTGTCCGCCCGACGCGTCCGCGCCTACTCTAGTGCCGGAAGTGACGGTTAAATCCGTCCCTAATGTTACCGCGCCCGTCAAGGTGCTAATGTCGTTTACCGTCAATGTCCCGCCCGTGCTGATGCTGGTGCTGATTGTCGTCGCCGCGTATGTTACCGCGAAGACAAAAACAAACGACACGAACACCGACAAAGCGATACGAAAAAAATTATTGCTTTTCATAAATTATTTAAACTAATAAATTATCTTTTAATGTTAATAATCAAATCGACTGCCAAGTTTTCGCTTGGTAACTTTTATTATACTCCCCTTGTTATAAGTAACAACAAATCGCACCTGTGGATAACTCGCCTCCTCGGCGAGTCGCCGAAGAGGCGACTTTTCCGCACTCCGACCTGCCTTGATTAACTCCACCATCAAGGACTACCCTTGGAATTTCTTAAGGGTAGTCCTTGGAAAGTTCTATTGACTGGCTTTCTGCGCCTGTAAAGCTTTGATTTGTTCCAAAAGTTGGTTAATCAGAGTTTGAATTTGCTGGATTTGCTGGGCTTTGGTGGCGGTGGTGTCAATAGAAACAGATTGTCCTGACCCGGCTGTCGTTGCCTGCCCTGAAGTTTCCGAACGGGTCCCAAACACTTCTTTGATTTTAGCCAATGTTTTCGGACCAACTAACCCGTAACCGGTGGTGTTCTCGTTTCCGCTTGAAACGATGCCGTATTTTTTCTGAAAGTTCTGAACGGCTTTTCTGGTTAAAGCGCCGAAGTAACCGGTAACTTTACCTTCGGGATAGATTCCCGTGTCCTTGGCCAATAATTCTTGCAGCTGTCTGACTTCGCTGTTTTCCAAGCCGAGTTTCAGAACTTTGGTGATAGTGATGGTAACGCCGGAAGGAGTAGAAATGGTTTTGGTCGTTGTTTGGCCGGTGGTCGTCTGAGTTACCGTCGCGCCTTGGCTGGAAGCAACCGAAGAAGCGGCGCTGGAACTTGTC
>Ga0209542_10019992_pt1 | contig 10666 bp, 13 predicted proteins | sample RifCSPhighO2_01_FD_184028 | JGI IMG/M metagenome (GOLD analysis project Ga0209542, IMG submission 184028) | Soil microbial communities from Rifle, Colorado - Rifle CSP2_plank highO2_0.1 (SPAdes) (version 2) | ecosystem: Environmental > Terrestrial > Deep subsurface > Rock core/Sediment ...
TACCCGCCACAATATACGTTCCCCTAAATACCATATTCTTCTGCTCTGCCACCTGCGCCTTTTCATTTTTAACCACTTCAGCAATTTTGCCGACCGGCAAGGATTCTCCGGTGAGCGCCGCCTCATCGGTCCGGAGATTATGAGAAAATATAACTCGCGCGTCGGCGGGCACCTTCTCTCCCTCCTGCAGAATAATCGCATCTCCGGGCACTAACTCTTCATCGGAAATAATCGTTTCTTTGCCCTCGCGCACCACGGTTGCCTCAGTGGCGGTGAATTTGCGGAGAGCCATAAGCGTATTCTGCGCCTTGCCTGTCTGAATAGTTCCCGCCACCGCGTTAAACAAAAGCACGAACAAAATAATGGCTGCGTCAATCTGTTCACGCAGCAAAAATACAATAACTGCCGCCACCATAAGCAAATAGATAAGCGGGCTCTTGAACTGCCGAAAAAAAATAACACGCAAGCTATCTGGCTTGGATTCCGGCAATTTATTCTTCCCAAACTTCGCAAGACGAGAAATTGCTTCCTTGGCCGTCAATCCTTGTGCTGAAGTTTCCCAGTGTTGCTGTACTTCTTCAGCAGAAAGCGTGTGCCACAAAACATTACTGTTCATATCTCGTATCGCTCTGCTTTGAACGCACTACTCGGTCAAAAATCTGTTTTGCGTCTGCTGCAGCCCGTATGGTGCGCGCGGCGCGTATAAAGCGCAACAAGCGCAGGGCACGGAACACTTCGGTGGACACAGGAACGGACGAAACAAGGTTGGGCCAGTTTTGACGAAAGTAGAGCCGGCGATTGAACGCACACGCTATACCGATAAAAAAATCTGCGAGAGATAGGTACGCGATGATGAGGTCTGCAGTATGAATCCAAAAAAGCGTTCCCGATGAAATACTGGGAACAACCAGCTCGACAAAAAGAAGTAAGCCACCCAAAATGGCGAGGGCAGCAAACATGATCGCGTACCAGCGCTGTTCTTGAACAGCGAGAATACCGCGCCGCAATTGTTGAATTTTGGTTAGAACCATCCTTAAAATTGCTGATCTACTTTACCGATGAGCCTATTAGCTAAATAATATCTCTTTCTCTCTTTTACGCCAAGGCAATTTCCTCCATTTGTCCTGCGACGCACGCGTATTTCGCCAATCGGGAATTTGACGGGCAATACATGAGAGGATATACTAGTTTTATACCATATGAAATCTCTGTTCACAGCTCTTGTGCTTGCTAGTTTTATCGGTCTTATCGGATTTGGTGTTTTTGGCACACATGCTGACATGCAAAATCACGATGGCAACTGTATTGCGGCGGCAGTTCAGGGGAAAGACTGCCCTGAACAAAGCAATTTGGCTGCGTATCTCACTTTCCACCTTGGCATAATTAAGAATTTCTCAACTACCGCTTTCAATTACAGCACAGCTTCACTTTTAATTCTTTCCCTGATTGCCATTGGAATTGCTTTTGGCATTTTAGTTAGGCATGTAGCCCCGCCTAAATTTGCATACTACCAAATTACGCAGTCGAGTTCACGCAATTTGCCTTTTCGGCACCAACTCATTCGTTGGCTAGCACTTTTCGAAAATAGCCCGACTACTTTTTAGGACGCTGATATAAAACTGTTTTGTCGAACAGCTTTATCTCGCGTCCACTGGTCCCTTAGCACAGGGATTTTCTGTATATAAATTTTCTCCACACACATGAACAAAACAATTCTCCTCGTCGCCATAGCAGTTCTTGTCCTTGGCGGTCTTGTCTGGATAGCACGTCCTAATTCCCAAAACAGCGACGCATCATCTGTCCTAAGCAATGGGACGTTAACAGTAGAAGAAGCAAACAATTACGATTTCGGCACGATCTCGATGGCCGCGGGAAAGGTAACGCATCAATTCAAAATCAAAAACACGGGCGCCGACGCGGTCACCATCACTAAGATGTACACTTCATGCATGTGCACCACGGCAACTCTTCTTATGGGAGAGAAAAAATTCGGCCCGTATGGCATGCCGGGACACGGGGCTACCCCGAAGATAAACAAAGCGGTCAGCCCGAATGAAGAAATAAGCGTTGACGTTGTTTTCGATCCGGCGGCGCACGGTCCTGCCGGTGTTGGTCGAATCCAAAGAACAATTACAATAGAAAATAATGCGGGGCAGCCGGTTGAGCTCCAGTTTGTGGCCGTTGTAACTCCGTAAATTATATGGGTAAAAAACTTGCAATTCTCGTAACAATTGGCATTCTGCTGTTCGGATCAGTAATCCTGCTTAAAACCGGCAACATCGGCACAACCGCGTTGTGGAATTTAAGCGGAGAAGGCAAATGGCTTCTTCCTCTGGTAGGCATAGCCGCCCTCATCGACAGCATTAACCCATGCGCTTTCTCAATTCTTCTGCTAACTATCGCTTTCCTTTTGAGCATCGGGAAAATGCGATCCGGCATCCTGAAAATCGGCGGTGCCTATATTCTTGGCATCTTCGTAGTGTATGTTCTCATTGGTCTGGGACTTCTCCAGGCACTCCACATCTTTAACACCCCGCATTTCATGGCCAAAGTAGGAGCATCGCTGCTGATAGCTCTCGGGGGAATAAACCTTATCAATGAGTTCTTCCCTTCATTCCCGATCAAGCTTCGTATTCCGCAGGCCGCGCACCGCAAAATGGCAGAACTCATGAACAAAGCTTCTCTCCCGACAGCATTCCTCCTGGGCGTGCTCGTGGGAGTATGCGAATTCCCGTGCACCGGCGGACCTTATCTTATGGTCGTCGGACTTCTGCATGATCAAGGGACATACCTTATGGGTGTTAGCTACCTTCTGCTCTATAACCTGATCTTCATTTTACCGCTTGTCATCATTCTGCTCATAGCCGGCGACAGCGCGCTTCTTGAGAAAGTGAAAACATGGAAAAAAGCAGAAACGAAACACATGCGCCTATGGAGTGGTATTGCCATGATAATCCTCGGGTTCTTAATATTCCTTTTCTAACCAACAACTCCTATGGCTACCAAACGACAATTAAAACTTGGGGATGCGATCGCGAAGATCACCAAAGCGCTTCATATTCCTCATTGCGAGAAATGCGAACAACGACGTATCATTCTCAATGAAATCAAGACTTTGGGCATGAAAGAAACGATCAGAAGACTAAAGGCCGTTGGAATCTATGCATCCGAGAAAAAATCTGGCAACTCGTGGTCAGTCGAAGAGATAGTAGAAAAGATGGAGGATTGCTGCGAAGAAAAATAACTTGTACTATACCTACATATGGAAAACGAAACAAAAGCCACAGAGTCAAAAAAAGCACGTCTGCTTCCGGCAACCATCTTTGCTTCAGCAATTATCATTGCCGGAGCCTGGATTTATACCAGCGAACCAAACGAAAACTCTGCGAAAAATGAAGAGAAACTAAGCTCAACAGAGCTTGAGGAAAACGTGTTGCCCGCGGACGGAGTCGTCTTGCCGATTATTTGGGGCGATCTTGGCGCAAAACTCGCAGCCGCAGGCGCGATTGATGAGGACAAATTCACGGCCGTATATACCCAGCGAGGCGCATTCACCGATGAATACAAAAACCTGCTTCTTGGGCAGAATAACGGCGAGTTCAGGATGACAAAGGATAACGCCGGCTATTTGCTGAATTTGTTTTGGGCGCTGGGCCTCGCCAGCAAAAACCCTATCTTGGATTCCGGCGAGATGGCAGATCCCAAGTATGGCGGAGCGCAAAGATTTGCCTCAACCGCGGGATGGACACTCGCGCAAGGTAATCCAATGGATCACTATAGCCGCCACTCATTCTTTGAATTGACTGCGGATCAGCAGGCTTTAGTTGACAAGGTGTCACGGGGCATATATCGCCCATGCTGCGGCAACTCAACACATTTCCCGGACTGCAATCACGGCATGGCCATGCTCGGACTTTTGGAGCTTATGGCTTCGCAGGGAGTGAATGAGCAAAATATGTGGAAAACGGCCCTCGCCGTAAATTCCTACTGGTTTCCGGATACTTATCTTACGATTGCGCAATATTTTGCGAACCGCGGTATCGCGTGGGACAAAGTAAACGCCGAAGAAGTCTTGGGAGCTTCGTATTCAAGCGCGCAGGGGTATCAACGGATTCTTGCAGAGGTGCAGCCGGTCCAACTTCAAGGCGGCGGCAGCTGCGGTGTATAGGGGCTTGACATTATATACCCCCTGGGGGTATATTGGAGATAGCCTTCATATATGAAGCAAAACTTGAAACAAAAAGCAATCCGGCGATTGAAAATTCTCGAGGGACAGATTCGCGGCCTCCAGCGAATGGTGGAGGAAAACGAATATTGTATAGACATCCTGCGGCAATCGCTTGCGGTAAAACAGGCGCTTTCGAGCGTAGAAGATCTCATTTTGGAAAACCACCTTTCTACGCATGTCGTCGAACAGATAAAATCCGGCAAGGAAGCAAAATCAACAAAAGAAATTTTGGAGATTTATAAGTTGTCGAAAAGGTCGAAAATATAAGTATTTTTATACGCTCCAATATGAAAAAATCATCAGCTATGCATTTCCTGGGTGGCGCATTTGGAATTTTGGGCGGACTTGCGCTCGTTGGCGCGTGGGTTGCCGGCGAAAGCGGAACCGTCTTGGGATTTTCGCAGCAGCATCTTTATTCTGACGCGATAGTGCTTACGCTCATTGGCATCTCCGCTCTTGTGTGCGCTCTTATATATCTAAAACAAGAGGGAAACTAACCCTAAAATAAAAGCATGTTCAGTATTTTCAAGAAAAAGTGCCCAGTCTGTAAAATGGAATTGGTAGAAGGGAGAAACTATCCTGAAGCACAGGGCAAAAAATTCTGTTCTGAAAATTGCCGATCAGAATTCAAAAAGACAACGAGGAAGGAGCAGCCCGACTCCCCCAAAGCAGGGTGCTGCCACTAGCATGATTCTCAAAGTTCTGTTTCCCAGTAAATAAACATGGAAGAGCAAAAAACAATGTACACGTGTCCAATGCATCCTGAAGTACAGCAGGATAAACCGGGTATGTGCCCCGAATGCGGAATGAATTTAGTGAAAAGCGGAAAGCGCAAAGCGCAAAGTCACGATAAACCCTTCGGCGTGGCTCAGGACAAGCATGCAGGCCATAGCACCGCTATGTTCTTTAGGAAGTTTTGGGTAAGTTTGGCTCTTACGATTCCCGTTGTGCTCTACGCTGACGTTATCGAGAAAATTTTCAAATGGTCTCCTCCCGATTTTACAGGATCGGAATATTTGCCGCTCGTGCTCGGTTCCATTGTATTTTTCTACGGGGGGTGGGTCTTTCTTGCCGGAGCGTGGAGAGAAATACGCGCTCGCCTGCCGGGAATGATGACTCTTATTGGCATTGCAATTTCAGCCGCATATCTCTGGAGTGTATATGCGGTATTCGCTGATGAGGAAACTTTGTTTTGGGAACTTACGACCTTGGTTACTATTATGCTCCTCGGCCACTGGCTTGAAATGCGCGCGGTTTCGGGAGCGCAAGGCGCGCTGAAAGAGTTATCGAAACTGCTCCCCGATACGGCCGATGTAATCCGTCCGCCTAGACCATCGCCTCGCGGCGAAGCGGGCGGCGAGACTGGCGATGGGAAAACAGAGACGATTCCGCTTTCTGAGCTTCGGGAACAAGATATGGTTCTCGTACGGCCCGGAGCTAAAATTCCAGCCGATGGCACGATTGTAAAAGGAGAATCCGATGTGAATGAATCAATGATTACCGGAGAATCAAAGCCGGTTGCAAAGAAAGAAGGTGATTCCGTAATTGCCGGAACAATCAATGGCGACGGGGCGCTTATAATGAGTGTCGCGAATATCGGAGAGAAAACGTTTCTTGCGGGCGTCATGCGCTTGGTTGCGGAAGCGCAAGCTTCCAAATCACGGCTTCAGATACTTTCTGACAGAGCGGCTCTCTACTTAACAATTGTCGCTGTTACGGGCGGCATTGCAACATTAGCCGCATGGCTTCTATCGGGCGCTGAAGTCGGGTTTGCGGTGGCAAGGCTTGTGGCAGTGCTTGTTATCGCCTGCCCGCACGCATTGGGGCTTGCCGTGCCTCTTGTCGCTTCTATTTCCACAACAAAAGCGGCACAAAATGGTTTTCTCGTAAAGCAAAGGATAGCTCTGGAAGCCGCCCGAACGATTGACACGGTGCTTTTTGATAAAACAGGGACCCTAACCAAAGGAGAATTCGGTGTTGGTGAAGTATGGAATGCAAGCGGCCATACCAAAGAAGAAGTTATACAGTTAGCCGCTTCCCTTGATGCTCTATCGGAACATCCAATCGCCAAAGCTGTTGTCGCAAAGGCAAAAGAACTCAAGCTCTCGCTTGCAGAACCCAAGAAATTCGAAGCATTAAAGGGTAAGGGTGTCAAAGCTTTTGTTGACGAAAAAGAGGTAATGGTGGGCGGACCGGCGCTTCTTGAAAGTTTAAGGATAAACATCCCCGGCGAACTTTCTACTCAAGTCCGGGATGCCGGGAAGAAAGGTAAAACCGTTATCTTTGTTCTAAAAGATCGAACGCTCGTGGGCGCGGCTGCGTTTGCCGATATTATCCGCGAGGAATCTCGAGAAGCGATTAAAGCGCTCAAAGAACTCGGTGTTCGAACTTCAATGATCACGGGTGATTCCGAAGACGTAGCCAAATGGGTAAGCCAGGAACTTGGGATTGATGAATATTTTGCGCGGGTATTGCCTCACCAAAAATCAGAAAAAGTAAAAGAGCTCCAAAAACGCGGCCTCAAAGTCGCGATGGTGGGCGATGGCATTAACGACGCGCCGGCGTTGGCGCAGGCCGACCTCGGCATCGCCATCGGAGCTGGCACAAATGTCGCCATAGAATCAGCCGGAATCATTCTGGTACGCAATGATCCTCGGGATATTGTAAAAATAATCAGGCTCTCTCGAATGACGTACTCCAAAATGATTCAGAATCTCTTCTGGGCAACTGGATACAATGTCCTCGCGCTCCCCTTAGCGGCCGGAATCCTTGCTTTCAAAGGCATTCTGCTTCAACCGGCGCTGGCGGCTGTGCTTATGTCGGCCAGCACGGTTATCGTTGCGGCCAATGCGCTCCTTCTAAGGAGAAAAGAAATTTAGCTCGCCTTACCCTTCTCTTTTCTATTCCGCGAAGATTTTCTCTTGGAAAGAAACGCGCCGATTACGCCACCCAAAAATTCTTTCACGTCAAGCACTTTTTCGCCCTCCTTTTTGATAAAGCCCCGCAAGTGCTCCACGTCAGAAAGCACTCGATCGCTTTCTTCTCGGATACGGCGGGTCACATACCGAACGTCACGCAATATCTGAATAAAATATATGAGCGCTACCAAAAGCGCAATGGTAATGCCAACCACCGCAATTGCGGTAATGAAGAAAAAAATATCCGCCTGAATGAGTGTATCTATCATATGCCTCCATTATATACGAAACCTCATATCTCAGCAACTCTCTATTTCACAAACCGATCAAATCCAAACTCCTCCGATTTGTTGCCGCATCATTACGCGATCTTGACGGCCGTCAGGATTGTGTACTTTCCTCGATCAAAAATAATTTCACAAAAGGGATCAAGTGATATTCTCTTATAATCTTCTCTGTCTCCTCGAAAACGTCATACGGGCACACCCAGACGCTTTGCTGGAACTTTTCGTATCCCATATCCACAAGTGTGGCGCGCAATATTTGTCTAAGAACTCTTTTCTTCTCGGGAACGTCAAAGACAATCATTATCCATCTTCCATCTTTCCGCTTCTTCCTCTTCAGCATCTTTCTTCTTACCCTCAAAACTTTCTCCGCTCCCTTAGGAGTAAGAACAAGCCCTTTCGTTCCCCCAAGCGCTTTTATCTTAATATATCCTTTTGTTTGAAGATAGTGAATAAACTGACTAAAGCTCCTCCGATTCTTCCGCCGCTCATACTCTTTGCGCAAACGAATCACGTCGCGATACACATATTGCCTCACGCTCCGAGGAGGAGAGACCGAACTGTACACGCGCTCAACCTTATCAATCGCGTTATACAAATCCCATAAGAATTTATCGGTAATCGGCAATCTCATATTTTGTTTTTCGTATGATTTTTCTCGATTACATCTTTTGAACGGCCGTTCAAGATACGCAATATATCATCCCTAGGGGGAAGAAAAAGAAAGAGGCAGAACACACACTGAAACGCGCTAATCAAATATGTCTAAAAGATATTGGTTGATTTCCTCTTGGTCCAAGTCGTAAAAATTCCGGTTTTGATCATGCAACAGCGTAGCAAATTCCACTCCCACGAACCGCCAGTGCCACGGCTCAAATATGTAGTACGGATTGTCTTTGGGGTATGAGAGCACAAACCCATACTGGTAGGCATTCTGCAAGAACCACGTATAGGCGCCGGTCTTTTCAAAATCAGTGAACGTGGATCCGATTTCTGGAGTGGTAAGATCAACCGTTGTTCCAAGCTGGTGCTCTGAATACCCCTGCTCTGCGGAAAATGTGTTGGCGCCTTTGCCGAATATTACGTTGTATCGCGAGTTTACTCGGGATTGCTCATACGCCGAACGGTACGCACTTACCACTTTTAAATCGATACCGGCAGAAACGGCGGCGTCCAGCATACGTTCAAGAAATGGCTTAACCTGACTGTGAATTTGCTGGGAACCATTAGAACTATGGACATGGCGATCCTCAATATATGAAAGGTTGGAAGGCGCATAGTGCTCGCTCAAAAAGTACGTACGCGAATACTTCTCCAATAATGCCCTATCGGTACCCTGAAGCTGCTGAAGAATTCCCACCGCTCCGGTGATTTCTTCAACCTGTTGAGTAAAGGCATCCATCTTTGCTTTTTCCTGCCGCAGCTCTTCTTCGGTAGCATCAAGATGCTCTTGGAGAATTTCCGCCTCCTGCTCGGTCTCGGCAAGCTGCTGCAAAGTTTTTTCAAGCTCTGTAGTTACAACAACATACTTATATCCTCCGAATCCGAGAAATGCGAACAACGCGAGTACAGCTACGACGCCAAGGATAGAGATATTACGAAGCGCATCACGAGATATGGACATACGCACAGTATATCACATTCTTCGACATATAAAGCACGCTACCTTAAACTTTCACGTACAACCATTTGCGAGATAAGCTCGAAGGCTTCTTTTGCGTCATCAACCAGATGATAGATTGCCATATCTTGCTTCCCAATAGCTCCCCTCGTGGCATACAACTCGTTTTCAATCCATGCGAGCAAAGGTGCCCAATATGCTTTATCGATGAGAATAATAGGGATAGGCTTTATTTTTTTCGTTTGCACAAGGGTAACAAGTTCAAACATTTCGTCGAGCGTGCCAAAGCCGCCCGGGAAAAAGATATACACATCGGAGGCGAAGGCAAGCATTACTTTTCGGATAAAGAAATAATAAAACGCAACCGACTCTTTCACATACCTGTTCGTCTGCTGCTCATCGGGCAACTGAATATTGATACCCGCCGACCTTCCGCCTCCTTCCAACGCTCCCTTATTTGCAGCCTCCATAATACCTGGCCCCCCACCCGTAATAATGGCAAAGCCATCTTTTGCAAGGGAAGAAGCTAGCTGCACCGCTTCTTTATACGTCCTGTCTCCATTTTTTGCGCGCGAACTTCCAAAAAAGCTGGCGGCAAGCTCAAAGTCGCGCAAAAAATGGAACCCGCGCTGGAATTCCTCGACAATTTTATTCATCCGCTCACGCTCGATACCTTCCGGCACCAATTGCAATACCTCTTCAATACGCGGACCTGTAAAGCAAATTTGGTTTGATTTACGTCTCAAAGATTTTCCCCTTTTTTGCATGTGTATATAATTCCTTAACTGTTTCTATCGCAGCTCCCAGACCAAAGAGCGCCGCCCCAAACGATACGAACCACCCTACAACAGGGATAAACGCGAGAAGAGAATATAGCACCAGACCGACAAAGAACGCAAGCCCTTCTCCTTTCTGTTTGTAAAAACGATCTAGTATAATCTGTCCTATCAACAGGATTACAAATATCCTTGCCACATACAGCATGACTGACGACGCCAACAGCAAAAGAAATCCGAGAGGGATTCCCACGATCGTAATAATCAAAACCCCGAATAAGACGGGGGTAAGCAGCAAGGCGGTAATCCCTGACGTGAAAGAACGCCATATATGCTTGCGCAAAACCTGCGAGGTTCCTTGAGTATAACCCGGGAATAATCGAATGAGCAGCAAGCCGAGGACAAGCGTGGTGAAAAAGCTCACAATCCCCAAGATTGGCTTTATCAAGCGCGTGACGGATTCCGCCGTTTTCCCGAGTCTCCCCAAAAGCTGTTGGGGCGCTTTGCGCACCGTTGCCCCCGCTATGATCACCCCTTCGTCGATCATAGCTTCTCGGTTGCTCCAATACGTAAAGTTGCCTCCGACTCTCGCTCTTGCCCCCAACCGGATATTTTCAACTGCCGCCTCCACATCTTCTCCCACCGCGCCCATCAACGCAAGATTCCTGCCGGCTACTTTCGCCTTCTTCCCCACGCTCGAGGCAAGAAATACATTTGCCCCTCCCACCACGACACTGCCTTTTACTACTCCAGAATCCGTAAAGGTCACATCCCTCGCTGCTATGGTCGCGTTCCTGCCAATTTCTCCTGACACCACGACCTGGCCTCCGGCCACCCGC
>Ga0209542_10019993_pt1 | contig 10666 bp, 10 predicted proteins | sample RifCSPhighO2_01_FD_184028 | JGI IMG/M metagenome (GOLD analysis project Ga0209542, IMG submission 184028) | Soil microbial communities from Rifle, Colorado - Rifle CSP2_plank highO2_0.1 (SPAdes) (version 2) | ecosystem: Environmental > Terrestrial > Deep subsurface > Rock core/Sediment ...
AACTATCCCCCGGATTACAACATCACGCAAAGAAAATAAAACAAAACGATATATAGACAAAAAGTATCCAGTTAAAATAGTGGATAGTCCCTCTATAAAAACATACATAAAAAGAGCTAAAAGAAGCTGTTTTCCCAATGGACTTTGAAAGTAACTATTGATGATGTTACTTGGAAAAAAATAAATAATTAAGAAAAATAAGATATTACTTAATAAAGTAAAAGCAGAAACGAATATTAAAACAGATTTAATTCCCACATTATTTTGGTGTAGGTTTAATTCTGGTATAAACTTTCCAATGGCAGAACTTAATCCAAATCCTTTCAGCCAACCAACTATCAAAATTATATTATAAACAGCAAAAAACAACCCAAATTCTTCGGGAGTTAGTTTTCTAGCTAAAACTATTCTAATAAAATAACCTAATACTGAACTGAACAAACTAGCTATGAATATTATCGCTGCTCCTTGTACTAATTTTGAAGAATAATTGCCCATAGTTATCTGCGTCCTTTTGGATTTTTTATTTTTATGATACTTATACTTCTTCTCTTTCTTTTTATTTTATCCATGGATCTTCCCCAAATCCCCACTATTTGACATAAAGCTTCTGGAAAAAATGAATCATCATTAACACAAAAACGAGGTATTTGTAGTAAGTTTAAGTTTGAGGAAGGATCAATGAATTCTTTCTGAGTAGTCGCTGCTAGCTTGAATCCCAATTCTACTAAAATTTTTCTTTCTCTCCCATCAAAATCACCATTAGGGTGGGAATAACAATACACTTTCTGACCAGTCCACAATTCCAATTTTAATTTTGATTTGGAAATTTCTGAGCGGATCTGTTCTTCAGTACAATTAGGAGTAATTACATGATTTACGGTGTGAGATCCAAAGGTAATTAAATGATTCTGAGACAATTGTTTTATGTCGACAATAGTCATAGCTTCCCGGTTATGCTCAAAGGAAAATTGTTTGGAAGTCAATTCTTGTTCTAAATTATGTACTATCTCCTTCCTCTCATTCTCATCAATCTGCCATAATTTTTTAACATTATTTCTAAATGGAGGAGGTAAAATATTGCTGAATCTTCGGACCAGACTAAACCAAAATAGGCCTTTCCCTTCGACTGGGCCGGTGGAAATGAAGAAAGTAGCAGGAATAGTATATTTGGTTAAAATAGGCACCACTTCAGTGAGATTCTTTTGCCAACCGTCATCAAAAGTTATCCAAACCATACCCGATTTTACTTCATCTTTACCCCCTAATATATCGATTAATTGTTCAGTAGATATAAACACGCAATTGTTTTCTTTAAGCCAGTTGATACATCTCTCAAAATGGTATTTAGAAGGATTGTGAAAGAACAAACCAGTGATAAATTTACCAGAAAACATTTCTTTCTTTTGTTGGTGATATAAACCACTGGCTATTAACAAACTACTTAAACCGGCTGCAGCTATTTTATTAATTAGTTTACGTTTTTTCATGAACTATCCGCCGCCCCCGATGGTGCAATTCCGTTTTCAGCCTTGGGCCAGAAGGCAAATTCCAAGTCAGAATCAACCATAGTAATATTTACCATTTCCCTTTTCTTAATTCTTTCATCAGAAAAATTAAAATTAAGATTGGTATAAAATTCAAAAGGTGAGCCCACTTTTAAAAATGCTTTTTTCTTCAAAATATCATTAAAAAAATTGAGAGAACTAAGAGTAATTATTCCATCACATTTGTTCTTTTGAGCTAACAACTTAACTGCTTTTAACATAGCCCTAAAAACTCTTTGGTCTAGGTTAGAACATCTATAATCTACTAGTGCCAATAAATTTAATCTACGCCAATTTATTATCTTAACTACAAAATAGCTGGAATCAGAAAAATGGATTATCTTTTTGTGATGAGAAGTATTTTCAGAGTTAGGCCTCTTTTCTGCGGTCAACTGATAGACATGATAACTAGGTATGCTAAAAAAGCGCCAATTAATAAATTTGGCATGACGAGAAAATTCAAATATGCCCTGATAACTTGGCCCATAATTAGAAGAATAATCCCATCTTTTTACCGAGTGGAGAAGACAGAAATTAAAGGCATAATTATTAGGATTTAAATTAACCCCGGTTGAATTTAATTTAAACCAGGAAGAAATGGTTATAGATTCGGGAAAATAGAAAGTTCCCTCAGTTTTTATCTGTTCCTGGTTTAATTTAATTGTGCTTTTTTTAAGTATCTTAGTAATCATATTATTTCTTGAAAACAAGGAGTAAATAATCCCTTTTGATAAACACCAAGGATTTCTAAACCATAAAAGGATGGTAACTTCACCTATCTTTTTCATATTAAGAGAAAGAAGTAAGGGCTTGGCATCAGTAGATATGCCTATAGAAAAATGTGGTTTACACCCATTTATCGCTTTCATTGACAGAAAACCACCAACACCATATTTTCGATAATTTTCAAAAACAAAAAGGTCACAACCACAGAACCCTTTAGCCCTTTCCCCATTAAGTTGATAAGTACAAAGATTCACCCCATACTGCCCAACTATCTTACCGTGGTCAGAAGCAAAATGAATATAAGTGGAAGATTTGTCTACTAAGTCGGGGTTATCTAAAAATTGAAAATTGAACCGTTCTTTTACTTCTTTTCTAGAAGGATAAGCGATAGCATGAAATTTAAGAAAATCTTCAAATTCAGAGGAAGTAAGGCGTTTTATTTCCATGGGTAATAACTCATTGCGCAGAGAGTTATAGTAGTTAGGATTAAGAGCAAATGCTTAAGAGCAAATGATTAAAATAGCATCATTTTTCTTTCCATATGATTATTTGTTCAGTTAGAGTATCTATACTGCTAAAAGAATCTTCATTGGCAGAATCAATATCAACGGTTAAATTAAAGTTACTTTCAACAAAAGTAATCAATTTTATGATAGTGAATGAATCTAAAAATCCTGCATTTATTAAATTAGTAGAAGTGCTGGGTATTTCCCTTTTTAGCTCACGCTCTAAAAATTGTTTAATCGCTGATTTAATCATTTCTTTGTCCATTTTTAGCCCTCATACCTTTACTTCTTTTTAATTACTTTAATACTCTTTCACTTTCTTTATTTAAATTCTTTTCTTTATGGTTCTGATATTTTAGGCACTAATTCAAAACAACACCATAAAGGGAATTCTTTAGCAAAATTTGTTGCGCGCATATCTGTCTTGCTAAATTCTTCATCAACCGAAACATCAATCATATCTTTAATAATAAATCCCCCTTTAATGAACGCTTGAATAAATTGAGAGTATGTTGGCACTACATTGTACCAGGGATGGTTATATTCAGTGATAATGGTGAAGGGCCTATCAACTTCCCCCATCCATGGACGAAACAAAAATATCCCATTAGGTTCTACGCTAATAAAACTGCCGCCGGGCTTGAGTATTCTTATAATATCAGAAAATAATATGGTAATATCTGGTTTTGGTAATGAGGATGAATTGATATAATTTGGCGGAGTAAAGTAAAACAATAACGCATCGCTCATAAAAACAAAATCCATGCTATGGGAAGGAATCCAGTCTAAATCGCCTTTACTGCCAATATTAGATTGTTTAAAACTAACCTTCCCCACCTTTTCAATCTCAGCAGTTTTGATATAATTATCATTGGGATCTATCCCCAAAACTTTAGCTCCATTCTTTCCCATCAGTTTGGTGTAGTAACCTACTCCGCAACCGATATCAACTATATCATGAAAGGAATTGAAACGTTTAGCGAAAAATGATTTGAGAAAATGACCTTGTACTGCTTTATACAATGTATTATTCAAATCACTAAAATCTGAAATGAATTTTTGTTTAACCCACCAATCAGAAGGATCAATTCTTTTTTCCAACACTAGTTTCCTGCCAATTTGCTGATGAAAATTACCTAAATGTTCTTGGTCTAAAAATGTTTTTTTTGGTGCTAACATTTTATGGTATTTATCTTCATTCTCTATTAAGAAATATTTATTTCTAAGCAATAGAATTAATTCTAACAAATTTAACTTCTGGGGATTGGGCCAATCTTTGTATTCGCGGATCATTCTAGTAGGATCGGCTAAAGGGCTAGATAAATACGAAAATATGTTTATATCCCACACTAACAATTCTTCTACTTCAATAGATTTAGCAATTTCTTTTAGACTTTTTCCTAAGGATAATAAGCTTAGTAATTTAAGAACCGTATGGTTAACGGCTACAGAGTTTTGAGTGAAAACATTATACAAAATCCAATTTCCAGAGTCATGCAACTGAATAATCAAATCTTTTGGTACTTTTAAACCAGATACACTATCTAATTTAGTTAAATTCACCATGTTTTAATTTAATATGACTTCTGCAGCTTAATTGTAGCTATTTATATACCATAAATGGTCTTTTTAAATCTTGTTAATTTTAGTTCGAACTAAATCAAGAAAAACAGGTTGGGTGGTGGTAGGGCAGGGGTTGTTTTTAATGAATAGAATACTAATTAAAATGCTTTTTCTCCAAGAATCAATTCTTTTATCTTTCCTTTCTGTATTTTTCCCGTAACACTTCTAGGAAAAGGACTCATGAAAACTACTGCCTCTGGAACTTTAAATGGAGCTAAAAAATTACGACAATGGTTTAATACTTCAGTTTCTAATAAGGAGGATGAAGAATCTATAACCGCAATAATTTGCTCCCCTTTTAATTCGTCAGGTATGCCCACTACCGCCACTTCTTCTACTAAGGGATGTTTTCTAATTACTTCTTCAATTTCGGCAGGACTAATATTTATACCACCACGGATGATAATATCTTTTTTTCGATCAGTAATATATAAAAAACCCTCATTAATATACCCTATATCGCCAGTTAGAAATAAATTAAGATCGAAACTTTGATCTGTTTTGTTTTCATTAAAATGATGATATCCTTTCATAACATATTCAGATTCAATGGCTATTTCTCCCTCTTTACCAAAAGGCAAACAATTACTATCAGAATCTAAGATAGATATTTTACACCCAGGTAGGATTTTACCCACCCCTTTAGGTATGACTATCCCAGGGTAATTTGCCGATATAAAAAGTAATTCAGACAAACCATAGGTATTATGCAGCTTTAGGGAAAATTGGTCTTCAAACTTCTGGGCTAAAGATTCAGAGAGGGGAGCCGTCCCGCAGAATATCAAGTTTACTTTTCCACTTTTGCTGAAGGTTATTTCATCCTCGGGATATTCTAAAGATAGAAGCATGGAAGCAATGCTTGGTACTAACCATAAAGCATTAATGTTATATTTCATTATTTTTTTCCAAAAATTCAAAGCAATGGAAAAATCAAAAGCTTTATCAATAACCATACTTGCTCCCCCTAAAAAAGGTACCAGCATAAGATTATAGAAACCAGCCATATAAGCCAAAGAAAGAATTTCATAAAACCGATGATTAGATTCTAATTTAACCATATCAATAAAAGTAAGAGCATTTGAAATCATATTCTCATAAGAAAATTCTACACCTTTGGGCAAATTAGTAGTTCCGGAAGTGTAAATAATAACTATGGAATCATCATCGTAAACATTATTAAAAGAAGTATTACTAAACTTTTCTAATTTTTGTAATTCAATTAAAAATGAAGATGATTTTTCGGGATTATTTTCCGGGAGAGTATGATTTATTATTAAGTAAAGTATTGGTATATTTGTTAATAATTCTGAAGCAGACTTATCCTTCAATATTAATTTTGCTTCCGAATTGGATAAAATATATTGAATATCTTTTTGAACTAATTTGGTATTGATGGGGACAGGAATTGCTCCTAATTGCATACAGGAGAAATAAGCTAGGACAAATTCAACACAATTGGGCAACAATATGGCTACTTTATCCTGTTTTTTTATTCCATGGGAACTTAACAAACTGGAAAATTTCAGCGAAAATTCTTCTATTTCTCCAAAAGTGTATTCCTTTCCATTTGAGGAATTAATCATATACACTCTATTTTTATTCTTTTCGAATATGGTCCTAAGTTTGTTCACCCATTCATCTTTTTTTTCATATTTGTTCATAGTAATATTGTGGGATAAATTCCACTACCTAACCTATTAGTATCATACATATCATGCCTATCCTAGAATCTTAAAATTAACCCTTATAAAAGTTATGAATCGAAACAACCATTACCCACTCAGTCAAAGAAAACCGCCCACCACTGGTGCAGGAAATGAAGCAAGGACTTCATTTCAGCACAGAAATGTGATATTCTTCACATTTCTTGTGATCGCCTGCGGGCTCAACACCAGTGGCATGCTCGCTTCGCTCGGGGCTGTTTTCTGACCATGAGTTTTCCAATCTAAGTATAATTGCATGTGACTACGCCACCAGTGAAACTACACACAAACAATGAAGAAACTACTTCATTGTTGTGCAGAAAAGTGATAGTTTTCACTTTTCTTGCACTGGTGGAAAACTCATATTTTAGAACTTTGCAATTGAAATAATGAATTTTTCAAGTCCTCAATAGTTAATTTGAGCATTGCTAACTGGTGAGCATTCTAAGTTTTGAGGAATAGCATTTCTCTGTCTTTGATGTTCTTCAACTAATCTTTTCCATCTTCTCTCTGCTTTTACATAATCAATGGCAGATGTCCTATTGCAAGGAATTCCTTCTCTTTCCATAGTTTGTACGAACTTAATGGCCCGATGATATGCCTCCAGTCTAGAGGGGTGGGGATCTTTAAGTTTGAAATACTTGAAAATGGAAAGGGGCATATATTTAGAATCCCACCGTTCTTCCAATCCTCCACTTTCTTCTACAAAAGAATCTTTCCCCAATTCCCCTTCACCATAAAAATAAAAAACTGCTAAATCTACTTCATACAGATAATCTTTATGTTTCACAATAAAATCAAGCGTTTCTTGAAAATTGTCCTCATCCTCACCAGGATGGCCGGCAATCCAATAAGTTGAAGTACGTATCCCAGAACGTGCTAAACATTTTAATGCATTTGACTGCTGTTGAACAGTAATCCCTTTTTGCATCACTTTTAGAACTTTTGGTGATGAACTCTCCATACCTATTCTTACTCTATGCAAACCACCCTTAGCCCAGAGGTCAGTCATTTCTTGTTTTTCGCCATTGGTATCTATACGAAGATAACAATCAAATTCTATATTTATGCATTTTTCCAATAATAATTTAATGAAAGGAGTAAGAGAGTGATTATACAAAGCATCAGTAAAGAAAAATGAATTTATACCATAAGTTTTAATTAACGATTCGATGTGGTGAACAGTAATATGTGGTGAAGCTCTTCTAAAAACAGCCCATAGTTTTGTTTCAGAACAAAAAGAACACAAAAATGAACATCCTCTTGAGGCCCCTATTCCTAAATGAAAATATTTTCCCAAATTAAGATCGGAAAAATCTAAAGTGGGCAAGCAATCCATATCCATTTTTTTAATACCCAAATCAACTGCAGCTATATTTTTTTTCCCTTCATGTCCTTCTTCTAGATATTTTCTAAATACCTCTTCTCCTTCACCAAAAACTACTTTATCAACAAAGGGACATTTTTCAATCAACCGGGTCATGTTAGGAGAATTGGCATCAAAACCATTATATGGTCCAGGACCACCCAATAAGATTTTTACTTCAGGAGCATACTTTTTCACTTCACGCCCTAAAAAAAGCGCCGTTCCCAAAGTGCTACTAAGTACTGTAAAACCCACATACTCTGGTTTTATTTCTAAAAGTACTGGCACCAGTTCACGCAAAGCAACAAAATGATTTTCTAAAATAAGATTTAGTTGTTGAACTAAATCTTTAATTTCATGAGGAGAATATTTCTCCAAAAAAATCTTAAAATGGTCTAACAGCAGAAGCTCAACATACTCATCATATAATTCGGGTAAATCCTCTTTAAAAACAGCCGCATTCATATGGAAACCTAACAATTCCGCACCCAACCGAGGAATAAGACCACGATAAGGAACATATTTATTGATCAAACCAAAATATTCTTTCTGGGTATTATATACTTGTGAAAACTCATTAAGATTAACCGCCCGGACTACGTGCCCATACTGCTGAAGATACGATTTAAGCGAAACAATTCCCACAGGGGGAGCAATAACGTCCCAGAAAGTAGGCATTACTAACACTACCTTTTTGCCAACGTGACTGGTTGATATTTTTCCCTCTACTTTTTGTTCACACTCAGAAACAATCATAATATTATACCTCATCTAACCGGGTAATTACCTGAAAATGTAGGTTTAGTAAATTGTTGGTATATATAAAACTTTTGGCTAGGCTGTGTTACATGGATACTAATAATGTTTCTCCCAAAAAGCAAAGTCAAAGAAAACCGCCCACCACTGGTGCAGGAAATGAAGCAAGGACTTCATTTCAGCGCAGAAATGAGATGTTTTTCTCATTTCTTGCACTGGTGGAAAACCTATTTTATTCTTCAGGAAAAATACGTTTACCATTCTCTTGATTATAAATCTCTATTATTTGAACCGGACAGACCATAGCTGATTGTTTGAACTGTTCCAGCTCATCTTCATTAAAATCAAAAATCCATACTCCGGGACGTTGAGGATCTTCCCGTCCCCCCACTAAATCAGCCTTATTATCATTATTATTAATAACCCAGCGTTCAGGATAGAAAGCAACACAAGTAAAAGCACTAATACATTTCTCTTTGTAATATACCACCCTATATTTCTTTTCAATGTTAATATCACCCATAATTAACCCCCCCTTTAATTTCATTCCATATCTAATTATTTCACTTGTAAATACAAACTCTGGCCGGAGAACCATCCGAGCCTTTAACTCTTAATGGTAATACCACAATATTCCAACCAGTAAGTTCAGCTATTTTATCCAAATTAGCCACATATTCTACCATTACAATATTATTGCTTAAAATAATTTTATGAATTGGAGAATCCTTATCACTACATATCACTTCAGGTATATTAATTCTAGAGTCATCTGGAGAAGGAATATCCATGGCTATTAATTCTACCCCCTGACTAACTAAATATTCTGCAGCTTCAGTAGAGAAGAAGGGGTAATCTTTGTAAAATCGATCTGTTTTCCAATTTTTTCCCCAACCAAATTTAAAAAGCATTCGAGGAGTAATTTGAATTCTGCTTAACATTTCTATAGTAACCATTTCATTTTTGTTTAAATATGACAAATCTACAATAGTGACCGGACCAATTAATTTGTATAAAGAAATTTTATCGATACTTTTACCCCCTTTAATAAAGTGAAGAGGAGAATCAACATGTGTACCCGTATGGGTGCCCATTTCCAATTTTCTAGTCTCGCGGCCTTCTGTTTCATGCCTACCCAATTGAGTTATTTTTACCGGAATATGCCAATAAGCATCGAAAGTGGTCATTCCTTCTTCAATATCATAAGTCAAATCAATTATAGTATTCATTTTTAACCCCCACAACGATTCATATTTATTAAACATTTACTTTATTTTTATTAGATTTGAAATCAATAATTTCTATTAATTCTCCACATGGCCCTACCGCAAAAAGTATGTTCAATAACTTGTTATTGATTATTAACTCGCCAACTTCAATTACCGCGGCATTATGAGTAAGTAACACTTCTTTTTCTTTTTTAATATCAGTACTTAAAAAAGATAAACAACTTATCCCTTTATCATCTAAATGCGGATCTTTATTAATATTATCGGTTTCTTTTAGGTACAAATTAAATGTTTCAGTTCTGGGCAGGAGAGATTTTAGATGTAAAATTGCAAATTTCGTATCATCGTTTTCGTGGTTAATTTCGGGATATTTTTTAACTTCGAAACCCAATATCTTCCAAAATTGAATGCTCTTTTTAATATCTTCTGTGTTTACCATTAAGCAGTTCATTTTGATATTTTTGGTATTGTCTTCTAAAAAACAGAAGCCAGGAAAATTATCTATTTTCCCCGCATAATATGTTAAAGATCCTAACTTTATTGCTTTTTTATTTTTTAACAGATGTTCATCAACCTCTTCAAAGAGGGGTGTGAAATTAGAATTATTGGAGATCTTGCTATTCCAATTTAATAATTCAACACTAATACTATTTTTAGAGATATAATACCCTAAGTCGTGATAATCATTAAAAGAAGTAAATAATGGTTTCTTTATTGTTAAATTTTTTATATTCTTCTCAATAAAAATATTATGATAATTTAATTTATTCAATATTTTGCCATTTTCTTCGAAATTTTCGGAAGAAAAAACAAAATGGCTCACTTTTAAAATCATTTTTAATCTCCAGATATATTAAATATTTAAATATCTCTTCGGTTAAATTTTATCTTAAACTAAATTCATATTAAATCCTGCTCGCCGCCAGTATAACGATGGAAATCAAACTTGCTAAGATATACTTCTTCATTACTTTTAATCTTCATAGCAACTTCTTCGGCAATCTTTTCATCAAAATTAACTTTATCTATTTTGCACATTTCCATAATTAAAATTAAAGGATTGACTTTGTATTTAGCTGAATATTTTTGGATATGTGGAGTATAACTGGAATGAAAATCAGCATATCCAGATATTATGTCCAAAGGCATTTGTCCTTTTCTGGTTAAAAGTGGCTGAATTAATCTTTGCCCTATATCTAACACTTTAAGC
>Ga0209542_10019994_pt1 | contig 10666 bp, 11 predicted proteins | sample RifCSPhighO2_01_FD_184028 | JGI IMG/M metagenome (GOLD analysis project Ga0209542, IMG submission 184028) | Soil microbial communities from Rifle, Colorado - Rifle CSP2_plank highO2_0.1 (SPAdes) (version 2) | ecosystem: Environmental > Terrestrial > Deep subsurface > Rock core/Sediment ...
ATCGATTACGTTTTTCATCTTGCAGGTATAAAAGGATCTCCCAAAATGACCAAGGAGCGTCCGGCAAGTTTCTTTGTACCGACAATTCTTTTCAATACAAATATGATGGAGGCAGCCCGTCGTGCCGGTGTCAAAAACTTTCTTTATACGAGCACGATTGGGGTCTATGCTCCTGCAGAAGTATTTTACGAAGATGATGTATGGAAGAGTTTTCCTTCCGAGAATGACAAATTTGCTGGATGGGCAAAGCGTATGGGAGAGCTCCAGGCAGAGGCATATAAAATAGAATACGGCTGGAAAAACATTTCCATTGTGAGACCTGCAAATGTATACGGATCGTATGACAACTTTGATCCAGAGAACGCCATGGTTATTCCCTCACTTATTCATAGAGCAATAACAGGGGAAAATCCATTAACTGTTTGGGGCGATGGAACTCCTATTAGAGATGTAATCCATGCCAAGGATGTAGCACGAGGAATGATGATTGCTCTTGAAAAAGGAGTTACTTTGCCAATTAATTTAGGTAGCGGTAATGGAGTGACCATAAAACATATTGCAGAAACAGTCTCTAAGCTCGTACCGGGAGGACCTATTAAAATAATTTGGGACAAAAGTAAGCCAAACGGAGATGCTAAAAGATTAATGGATACAAAAAGAGCTAAGAAACTCTTAGGGTTTAATCCAAAGTATTCACTAGAAAAAGGAATAAGAGAAACAATCGAATGGTATGTAAAAAATAAAAATAACCTGGGAAAGAGATATAACGCGTTTTATGAGAGGTAGTAAATTTTTCATATCATTAATAACAAAATCTGGACTTACTTCTTTTTCCACTTTTTTTCCATAACCTGTTCTAACTAAAATAGTTATTGCTCCAATATTTTTACCAAGTTCAATATCTGATTTATTATCACCAACTACGAAAGCTAGTTTAGGATCAAAATTGTGGTCTTTCAATGCATTCTCTACAAGTCCAATCTTCGGTTTCCTACATAAACAGTTGTCCTTTGGAATATGTGGACAAACATAAATTGAATCCAACTTGGCTCCCTTTTGTAATAAAAGTTTCAACATTTTTTTGTGAATTAGTTCAAGATCAGAATTACTGATATGACCTCTACCAACCACAGATTGATTTGTTAATACAATAATTCCAAAACCTTCCTTTTTTAACTTTTTTATGCTATTTGCTGCATTTGGAATAAGCTTAACATCATTAATATTAACTAGGTGATCCTTTTCTTCAATTATAGTTCCATCTCTATCAAGTATTATGAATCTTTTAAAAAATTTTGCTGCCTGAGTATAACTTTCAGGGGTGCCAATATCTATAAACTTATCAGTAGTCTCGTATCCATAAAATCCCCTCCCAATCCAATTTGGAAATACTTCTTTCTCTATGGATATATTCCTATTTTCTGGAATTTCTTCAATAAAAGATTTGTTAATTAAATAAATTCCTGCATTTACTAACCCTTTTCTATTTTTTTTTATTTTTTCCTGAAAAGAAATAATACTTGCGTCTTTTGATATTCTTAATTGTCCGTGTTGGCTAACATTACTAACAAAAGTTATTGCCATGCTAACATTTGATTTTTTTATAAAATGAAATTCTATAAATTTTTTAAAATCAATGCTGCAGTAAGAGTCTCCATTCATTAAAAGAATAGCATCTGAATTAAACAATGGAAGTGCATTTCTTATTGCACCTGCTGTACCTAACAATTTTTGCTCTTGTGAGTATAGAATTTTTAATCCTTTATAACTTTCACCAAATCTTTTTTTAATTTGGTCACCCAGATAACCTGTACAAAGAACTACTTTTTTGAAATTTGCTCGATTTAGCTGACTTAGTAAATATTCCAAAAAAGGATACTCTCCTATTTTTGCTAAAACCTTAGGTTTTCGTCTTAATTTTAATTTAAGTCTGGTTCCAAGCCCTCCAGCAAGAATTGCAACATTAATCTCCTCAGAAGTTTGTATATTCATCAACTTTAATAATTTGATATCCCTTTATTAATTCAGTAATTCCAGTTTGAACTGATTTTTTTGCCCTAAATCCAAGCCTTTCAATTTTTTCAGATGATACTATATAATCACGCTTATCTGGATCTTCACTAATTTGAGATTCCAAGTAGACAAAATCAGGAATTTGTTTTTTAATTTCCTGACAAAGCTCCATTTTTGTTAAATTTACATTTGATAGTTTAATATTATAAACTTCTTCCCTTAGTTTATTAAAATTTTTAAGGCAAAAAATAAAAGCATCTGAAACATCTTCAATATGCACATAATCTCTTCTAAAATTTGCTTCGAATAAAACTATAAATTTATCATTAAGCCCTCTATAAGTAAAATCATTTACTAAAAGGTCAAGTCTCATTCTAGGACTTAAACCAAAAACAGTAGCAAGTCGGAAGAGTATCCAGTTTTTCGACTCAGATATTATATTTTCAGCATCAACTTTAAGTTTTGAGTAAAGAGATAGTGGAATCGGTTTAGTTTCTTCAGTACAAATTTCACTTTGATGACCATATACACTTTGGGTGGACGGAAATATCACTATTTGACTTTTACTCTTAAAATCAATGATCGTTTTAACGGCTTCGAAATTTGTGGTTCTAGCACCAATTGGGTCTTGATTACAAACTGGTGCTCCTGTTAAACAAGCAAGTGGTAAAATAATATCAGCAGACTTTAGCTCTTGTCTAACTATCCTCTCATCTCTGGCATCTGCTCTAACTATGGTTAATTTTTTATTACTGCAGTGTTCTAAAAGAGAAGTTTGCTTATAGCGGAAATTATCTAAAACAATTACTTTGTAATTTTTTTTTAAAAGTTTGGGAACCAAAATTGATCCAATATAACCAGCACCCCCGGTAACCAAAATTTTCATTTGATTTAAGGATTATAATACGCTAGTTTATGAAAAATCAAACTTCTACAAATTATGAGATATATGAGGATAGTTCGGAATAGTTTGCCCTCTTAAACTTTGATATATTTCTGGTTTAATATACCACTCCAGTGATTCAGCTTGAGTCAAAGAAAAGCTTGGATCAAGTGTAAATTTTCCAGCAAGTTCAGGAATAATAAGCTGCGGACGAAGAACTTTAAATGCCTTATATAACGCAGATTCGCTTTGACAATTTAATATATCAATTTTTTCAATTTCTTTCCAGGTATGCCATTTCCACTCAAGATCTTCTGTGTCTTCCATATTTTGGTCAAGAATAGTTGTATTATAGCCTACTAAACCTAGGAATAAATCTTGTATACTTTCAGAATTGGCAGTATCGAATCCATACCGGCCTAAAAGTAAAATATCTTTTATATCAATGCCGGTTTCTTCTTTGGCTTCCCGTATTGATGCCTCAATCGTACTTTCCTCCAGGGTAATTCCACCTTGAGGAATATTTACAGTAAAAACATTCCCCTGTTTACCTTCTTCATCCCTTAGAAGGATTCTTCTTTCATTATTTAAGCAAAACTCGGCTAAACCTTCCGAAGTTATTCTCATTGGTAAAATAAAAGCTCCCCAGCCCAAGATATTATACTTATCAAAAACATTTGTTCCCCAAGTAATCTGAGTATGTTCAATTCTAACCCGATATTTCGGGTCTTCTATAAATAACCAGTCTCCCCTGTTAGTATCATCAGGAAATGTAACAGTCCAGTTAGCTCTATCTTTATAGCCAGATATTTCATCATGTGAGAGGTTAGAAAATGGTTTTACTTCTATATGTGGATTTTCTGTCATAGTTAGTCCAATTTATTGATTAAAAAAAAGTAAAAAACTTCGGGCAAGTTTAGGATTAGCAGCTGAAAAAATAGGAATAAACTCGCTCTGACCAAATTCTAAGTATTTTTGCCCGCCTATATTTTCTCCGTTAAAAGTATACATATCAGCCCCGGCCTCTTTTAATAATCCATATGCAATCATTTGTTCAAGATTTCCCTTTCTGGTTACTTCCACTTCCAGTTCAGCTTCCCCTGAGGCTATATCAACATATTCAATAGCTGCACTCAAAGGCTCTTTTTTCCAGTTAAAGGGAAACTTTCCAGCAAATATTTTTCTACTTAATTCATTATAATTCTCTCCTGTATAAATTCTTGCAGACTCATCAAATACAGATTTTTGGGAAGCTATAATTTTTGTTTTATCGTTTTCACTAATGAGATAACTTCCTTGTCCTTTTGTAGCAATCCAAAGCCTGTTGCTTGCATGCTCCATGATACCTGAAAATAAATAATCTTCATATCTGGGATTCAATCCTGACGCTATTCCAAACATAGTTCCGTATCTTCCTATTCCGGGACCTTTTTTATAAATTACCGTTCCATCTAACCCATCAGCAGTTCCTGAAAATATGGGCTCCTCTGTAATATAAGTTGTGCCGTGTTCTTCAGATGTGACTCTAATTGGAAAATGAGCTACGCGAAGCGTATCTAATATTGCTTTCTCGCATAAAACGTCAGCTAATAGAGCTTGTTCTCCAAACTGGTTAGGGGAGGGTACAGGAGTTAATCCATTTTCTCCGAGTTCATCATGAACTTTTTTAGCTTGTCTTAGTGCTTCTATACCAATTTCAGCAACTTCTTCTATAACCATTTACCTACCTGTTTCCAAAAAATAACCTCCGTTAGGCCTTAAAAATTCTCCTGTATAATGAGATGATAAGTCTGATGCTAAAAAAAGTGCAGTATCTGCAATTTCTTTTGGTGTAGTTAGTCTTTTTCCAAAAGGAACTCTCTTCTTAGCTTTTTTTTCAGCTTCAGGATGATTTTTGAAATATTCTTGTGCTTGTGGGGTAGAAACAATTGCAGGAACTATTGCGTTTACTCTAATTCCATATTTAGTCAGATCAAAAGCCCATTCAGCAGTTAATCCATTTACTCCTCCTTTTGCAGCAGCGTATCCGGAAGTATGACCTTCCCCCATAAAAGCAACTTTAGATGATATATTAATAATTGTCCCTTGAGTTTTTTTAAGATATGGCAGAGCAAAATGCGCAGTGTAAAAATAGTGGTATAGATTTCTATTTAAAGAATCTAGAAATTCCTGAGGAGAAGCTTCTAATCCGACGAAATCATTTACACCTGCATTATTAATAAGAATATCTAACCTGCCAAATTTCTTAACGGTTGTTTCTATGAAATCCTCTACCGTTTGTAGATCAGTCACATCTCCGTGCTGAAAAAATAGATTTGGAGATTTTAATTTTAACTGCTGCTCAAGCTTGCTACCAGATTCATCATCTTTATCAATAAACGAAACAAAAGATCCTTCGCTAGTAAAGGTTTCAACGATACTTCTCCCGATACCTTTTGCACCACCTGTAATTAAAGCAACTTTTCTTTCTAGCAAATTTCCCATAAATTTTAGTCTCGAGTAATTTTATACCATTTAATAGTTTTTGCAAGCCCTGCATCTAAACTAGTCTTTGGTGTAAATCCTAAAAGTTTTTTGGCTTTTCCTATATTTATTAATCTTTTAGGAATCATTGTTGGTTTTGAGGTATCATAAACAATCTTTGGATTAAACTTTTCTACTTTTAGCGCTGCCTTTAACACTTGCCGGATAGTAACCGGTTTTCCTCCACCAATATTTACTGGATCAAATGTGTTTATTTTTTCCATAGCTAAAAGTAACCCCTCAACTAAGTCTTCTACAAAAATAAAATCTTTAATATCGCTGCCATCCCCCCAAACCTCCAGAGGATTTTGTTTTTCTATAACTTTTCTAAGCAGTGCAGGGATTACATGAGAGGTTTCCCATTCAAAATCATCGTACGGGCCATAAATGTTACCCGGTCTTACAACGATAGTAATCATTGGATTTTTAATTTTTTCTGAGTACATCTCACACATCTTTTCAGTAAACAGTTTCATCCAGCCAACCGGAAAATATTTATCATAAAAATTATAATTAACATCCTTTTCCTTAACCGGAAAATTTGTTAACGGATAAACTGTATTACTTGATATAAATAAAAACTTTTTTACATTGTTTTTGTGAGCTGCTTCCAGCATGAGAGAATTCATAATTATATTTGGTGTAACATGAACAAGTGGAGTTTTCTCAATAACTGCTGCTCCGGATGTAACCGCTGCTGCCATGAAAACTAAATCAATATCTTTAGTCACCCTTACACAGTCTTTACTTTTAGTTAAATCAACTTTAATCCAATTCACTTTAGAAGATTTTATTTGAGGCTGTTTTTTGTGTAAAATAGCCCTTACTTTTGCACCGGATTTCAAAAGTTTTAAAATAAGGTTCGTTCCAACAAAACCTGCGCCCCCTGCTACCAAAACTCTTTTACCATTGAAATAATTATTTAACAACTTTGCCTTCTTCATCTCTTTTAGACAAAATCGGGTTTTTTATTGGCCACCAAAAATTATATTTGGGATCATTCCATTTAATTGTAAATTGACTGCTTAAATCATAGTAGGCAGATTGTTTATAATGATAAATATCAAGCTCTGAAAGTACCTGATGACCATTACCATACAACGGCGGGATTAAAAGCTGTAATCTATTTTTGTCAGATAAAGTGAAAGCTTCCCACTTTCCAAAATCTTTCGAACGTGGATTGTTATTTAAAACTATGATGTAGAATTTTCCGAATAAACACTGAACAAGTTTCCAGGTCCTGGAATCTCCATGGATTCCTTTGATGACTCCTTTTTCCCCAGTTGAGATATCATCTTCAACCCAGCGTAAATTTGCTCCATCTTTTTCATATATTGTTCCTTTTAAATTTTTAACAATCGTTTCTTTGTAAAGCTTTTCATTAAAAGTTTCAACATATTCTCCACGAAAGTCCTCATACGGCTCGAGCTTAATAAGTAAAACTCCTTCCAATTTTGTTTTCGAAACTTTAATCATAAATTTAGTTCATTAAAGCATTTATTCATAAAAGTTATTTCACTTACAAATTCTTCATTAAACTTTTTTAAAAATTTAAGTCTTTTTGCGGCCATTTTTTTACCAGTTTTAGTCCACATCATGTTACCCCATTCAAGAATCCTAACTCCAAAGTATCCATAAACTGAGTCAATCTCACCATCTTCAACTGAACTGGATTCACCAGTATATAAAGGTAAATTCCACTTATATGAGGCAGCTTTTATAGGAGACATTGCTCCCAAACTATCAATTCTATCAGCATCCATTAGAATTTTAACTACATACGATTCTCGGACTTTTTCATTCAAAAAAGGATGATCCTCAATAGCATTTTCTACTAAAATCTTATCTTCTTTAATTAACTTTAAGGTAGAAAGAAAGTGTTCAGTGAGTTCTCGGGAAAGCTTTCCATGTAGAAAGTTTTGAGATCTTGGGTCATCACTTGCTCTTCCTACATCATGTAAAATTGCTGCTAAAACCGGCAAAAATGGATTCTTGCTTTCTTTTGATGAAAGATATGCTGCTACACCTGTCACTCGCATAGCATGATCAAGTCCGTGTCCACCTACTTTAGATACGTGGTTTTCAAATTTACTTTTGGTAAATTGTTTAGCTTTTTTAAGAATAGCTAACTCCTGTTTAGAAAATCTATTCATTTTATTCAACAATAAAATATGATGTCCGGGAAGTAAGCTTATACCTTTTAAGACGAATATTATTTAGTCCAAAAACTTCATTTAAAGCTAACGTTTCTCCAGGAGAATCCGGATCGTTTAATTCGTCAAAAGCTAGAACACTTCCCTTTACTAAATGTGGTTTAATAACTTGTAAACATTTTTTTGTAGGTTTATAAATATCGAAATCAAAAAAAACCAGGGCAAGAATTGTTTCTGGATATTTCTTAAAATATTTGGTAATTTCTAAACTGGCATCACCTTTAATAAGTTCATATTTTTTAATATGCGAAAGTGGATTTTCCAGTTCATGATATTCCATAATCTTTGTTAAATATTCAAAATAGTCTTTAGTTAAAGTTAGATTTCCTTTTAACATCATATCTGATTTTCCATCCTTCCTGCTAATTTCCGGAAAACCTGTAAAACTATCAAATCCCACAATTTTTCTGTGTCTATTAAATGGGTCATAGATTCCCCGAAGACTTGAGAAAAGTGCCATATTTTGCCCCCATCTTGTACCGAACTCAAATATTACTCCTGGGACATCTACAATAATTTTAAAGACATGATCCATAAAAAGTATTCTGGATAAATTTTTAGAATTTAAAAATAGACCTAAGTTAGATATTAATTGCTCCTCAGGAATAGGGCAATTTTTTAAAAGATCAAGTAACTTTTGTCTATTTTCTATTTCCTGATCACTGCTGTATGTTTTTATCTCAGTTAAATCTTTTCTTACCATTTTATTCTTCAACTATAGCAGGAATGGGTTTACTAGTTCTATGTGCTATTACCCATGCCCAGTAGCGTATTCTACCACCAAGGAGCTCATATTCAAAGATCCCATCTATTTTTTTCAATTTTCTTACTTTAACAGCCTTTAAAAAATCTCCCTTTTTTATGTCATCTGATAACATTTCTGGAGAGGGGAAAAAATTTAATTTATTTTCCAAAGCTTCTTTGAGCGTTTTATAAACAGCATGATCCCTAGTATATGCAACTTTTATTTTTCCAGTGTCTATATAGATTAGTTTTGGAGTAAAAATTTTCTTAAGAATTTTTAAATCCTGCTTTTCCAGTGTAAAATCATTTGCTTTTATATTTTCCATCAAATGAACAATATTTGTAGTTGCAGGGATGGCAATAACATTTGGGTGTTGTATTAAATAATTCAATATTATTTGTGTAGCAGTTTTTCCATATTTCCCAGAAAGATTTGAGAACATTTTTATATTTTTTTCCTTCTTCAATATATTGCCTGAGTTTAGAGGAGTATACGCAATGAAGCTCATTTTATTTTTTTCACAAAAAGGGATTAAATCAAGTTCAGCTGATCGCTCAAGCAAATTATATTCTGACTGTAATGAGGCAATAGGTATTTTAGAAAATTTTCTAATTTCTTTTAATTGTCTTATGGAAAAGTTACAAACTCCAAGGTATTTTATTTTCCCTTTTTTCACTAATCTCTCTAACGCTTTTAGAGTTTCTCGAACCGGGACAATTGGATTTGACCAGTGTATCTGATATAGATCAATATAATCAACTTGTAATCTTTTTAAACTTTCATCGGCTGCTTTTAGCAGTTCTTTGTATCCAGAATTCTCTGGTAAAAACTTGGTTGCAATAAAAGCCTTCTCTCTTCTTTTTTTAAATGCCTTTCCAATTATTTTTTCGGAGTGACCGTCGAAATAAACTTCTGCAGTATCAAAAAAATTAACACCTAAATCTAGTGCTTTTTGTAATACATAAACCAACTGCTGATCTGTTTTTTTATCAATATATCCAAATCCAGTCCCTGTCCCTAAACCAATCGAAGAGATTTTATCTTTAGTATTTCCAAAAGTTTTGAATCTTAAATCAGTCAAAATTTATATCCCATCCTTTCAAATCATCCGTTTCAATATTTGTTCTTTTTTTACTTAGGTCCTTGTCTCCAATTTCCTCTGAAATTTTATTTTTCAAAATATTTCGTATTCCATTAAGTTGGTGCGATAATTTAAGTAGTTTTAAGTATTTTTCTTCTTTAACTTTCCGCATTCTATCTTTGTTCTCCCAGATAAAAAGATTCAGCTGTGCCACAACTGTGATCATCCTAACAAGTCTAGAATTTAATTTAACATTTTTTTCATTAATAATTAAATCAATATCATGACATATTTTTTTTATCTCTTCCTCATAGATATCTTTTTTATCTCTAAATTTGATTTCTTTTATCTGACTAATGGTTAAGCTATCGATCAAGTCAGCCAAGTTGGGAAGATATTCACGTTTTTTTTCTTTTGTTTTTTTCATAAGATTTTAAATACCATTCTACAGTTTTTTTAATACCATCTTCAAGAGAGGTTTTTGCTTTAATCCCAAGTTTTTGCGCTCTTTCAGTAGATAAAATCCTTACAGGATCACCTGTTGGTTTAGTCACATCCATCTTAAGTTTTGGGTTAGTAGTTGTATTGGCAATAATTTGAGCAACTTTTTTAATTGTCACTCCTTTTCCGCTTCCTAAATTAATCGGGATACAAGGAGGTACTTTTTCTAGCGCAATCAACATTCCTTCCACTACATCATCCACAAAGATAAAATCCCGAAGTTGGCTACCATCTCCCCAAATATTTACGGGATTTTCACCTCCTAACATTCTTGCAATTAATGCTGGAATTACTTGAGCTGTTTTTGGATCAAAATCATCATAAGGACCATAAACGTTTGATGGACGGACGATCTTGGGAGCTTTCCAGCCATATTCTAACATATAACTTTCTGCCTGTACCTCACCAATTCTTTTTGCAAGTCCGGGGATACGGTCATTTTGCTGCGGTTGTCCATCCCAAACGCTATCCTCAATTTTTGGTTTATTGGATTTCGGATATGCACAAATACTGCTGGTAAAGAGAAATCCCTTTACGCCATTTTTAAATGCTCCTTCCATTAAATTAGTTTGAAATCTTAGCATTGGCACCAGGAAACTCGCTGCTTTTGTTTGCCCGATACCAACTGAACCTTTAATACCAACAAGGTTAAAGACTAAATCTTGACCCTTTGTGACTCTCAAACAGTTTTCAAATTCAGTTAAATC
>Ga0209542_10019995_pt1 | contig 10665 bp, 12 predicted proteins | sample RifCSPhighO2_01_FD_184028 | JGI IMG/M metagenome (GOLD analysis project Ga0209542, IMG submission 184028) | Soil microbial communities from Rifle, Colorado - Rifle CSP2_plank highO2_0.1 (SPAdes) (version 2) | ecosystem: Environmental > Terrestrial > Deep subsurface > Rock core/Sediment ...
TAACTGGATTATTAGTATATATAGTTTGGAATTGGAGGAAAAAATGATAAAAATGAAAGTGAAAGGAGGTGTGAAATGGAAAATAAGTATGTTATTGCAGTAATTGTTGTACTTGTAATCTTAGTTGGAGGTTATCTTGCTCTGAATAGTTCAGGTGCGATAGTTTCTGCCACGGGAGAAAGCGTTTTGAAAGTTAATCCTGACAAGGCAAGTGTTTATCTAACAATTGAAACAAGAGATAAGAGTGCTGAAACTGCGAAGGTGAAGCATGACGAAATCGTTATGAAAACGGAAGATTCTTTAATAAGTTTAGGTTTTGATAAGGATAGCATCAGGACTGTGAGTTACAATATTTATCCTGATTATGATTATAGCAATGGAAAACAAAATCAGAAGGGATTTATTGTTTATCAGCAAATAGTTATAGAAACAAAAGATTTTGATAAAGTTGGAAAGATAGTTGATTCAGCTGTTAATTCAGGAGCTTTAATATCGTATATTAACTTTGAGCTTTCTCAAGAGAAACAGAATGAGTATAAAGCACAAGCATTGGAGGAAGCTGGAAAAGATGCAAAACTCAAGGCAGAAGCAACTGCTAAAGGTCTTGGAAAAAATATAGGATATTTAGTATCTGTTAAAAATGAGGAATTCAACTATGGACCTGTTATATATTATCAAAAGTCATTTGCAGTTGGAGAAGCAGGAGTATCAGATATTGCTGTAGCAAACGCGGATGCCAGAAGTGCTGCTTTGAGTCTTAGTCCTAGTGAAATAGATGTAAGGGCAGTGTTGACTGTAGAATATAAGGTAAGGAACTTCTAAGATTTAATTTTTTTATTTTTTTATCTTTCAATAAGCTTTTAAACGGAGGTTTTTTGTTCTCTGGATGTTGACAAATGAACAATTAGATGAATTAAGGGAGCACTTAGAGAGAGCGCAGAATCCTTTATTTTATTATGATAACGATGCAGATGGTCTTTGCAGTTTTCTTATACTTAGAAGATTTTTAGGAAGAGGAAAGGGAGTGGCTGTAAGAAGTTATCCTGATTTGAATGAAAACTATGTGAAAAAAGCCAAAGAGCTAAAAGCAGATTATGTTTTTGTTTTAGACAAACCAGTTATTTCCAGGAAGTTTGTTGAGGAATTTGATAAAGTTGGGATGCCTTTGGTTTGGATTGATCATCATGATGTTGAAAGAGAAGATTTGTCTAGTTTTTCAAACCTGTTTTTCTATAATCCTGCTTTAAATAAGGAAAAAAGTTATGAGCCAGTAACTTATTTAAGTTATAAAATAACGGAGAGAAAAGAAGATATATGGTTAGCTTTGATTGGATGTGTGGCTGATCATTATATGCCTGATTTTTCAGAAGAATTCAGGGAAATGTATCCTGATTTATGGGCAAAAAACGTAAAAGAACCGTTTGATGTTTATTATAAAACTGAAATTGGAAGGATTGCCAGGTCTTTTAATTTTGGTTTAAAAGATTCTGTTACAAATGTTGTACAATTTCAAAATTTTCTTATTTCTTGTAGAAGTCCAAGAGATGTTTTTTCTGAATTATCAGGAAATCAAAAATTTAGAAAGAAATATTTTGACATAAAGAAAAAATATGACTCTTTGTTGGGAAAAGCCAAAGAACATGTACTGGAAAAGTTTTTATTTTTTTCCTATTCTGGGGAATTAAGCATAAGTTCCGATTTGTCAAATGAATTAAGTTATTTGTTTCCAAATAAAATTATTATTATTGCTTTTATAAAAGGAGTAACAACAAATATTTCCTTAAGAGGAAAGAAAGTTAGAGATATTTTCGAAAAAGTGAAAAAAAATATGCCTGAATTATATGGTGGAGGGCATGAGGAAGCAGTAGGTGCAAGGATTAAGTCAGAAGATATAGAAAAATTTAAAGAACTTTTATTAAGGGAGATTTAAATGGAAGAATTGGAAGTAAAAGTGTCTGGAAGAGTACAAGGAGTTGGTTTTAGATATACCATAAAGAAGTTTGCTGATTTATCAGGGTTAAAGGGGTATATTGAAAACAAAAATGATGGGAGTGTTGAGATTTTGGTTCAAGGAGAAGATGAAAATCTTAAAAGATTTCTTTTATTTATTAGGAAAAATCCTGGGTTTTCCAGAATTCGGAGTTTTAATTATAAGTTTAGAAAATTAGAAGTAAAATGCGGGGATTTTAGAATTATTAGAAAAGAAAATTTTGTTTTGGATAAGATGAATAGTGTATCCAACCTTGGAAATAGTTTTTTAAGAAAAAGATTTAGAAAGTAGATTTAAATACCTAAAAAAAGAGTTTTTATTATGGATAAAAGAAAGAAAGATTTTGAAAAAAATGCAAAGGAAAATTTGTTGAGAAAAGGAGAAGAAGTTAAAGGCAGAAAGATAGAAGGATGGGATTTTAATAAAGGTATAAATTATAAGGAAATAATTGAAAGCTTTTCTTCAATGGGATTTCAAGCATCGCATTTTTCTAAGGCAATGGAAATTGTAAATAAGATGATTGAAAGCAAAAGTAAGATTTATTTGGGGTACACTTCAAATATGGCAAGCTCAGGGAATAGAGATATTATTAGATATCTTGTAGAGCATAAGAAAGTTGATTTTTTGGTGACAACAACTGGAGGGATTGAAGAAGATATTATAAAATGCTTGGGAGATTTTGTTTTGGGAGACTTTAGGGCAAATGGAAAAGAATTAAGGGAGAAAGGGATTAATAGAATTGGGAATATTTTTGTTGCTAATAATAGATATGTTGAATTTGAAGAATTTGTACAGCCAATACTTGGAGAACTATATGGGGAGCAGAAATCGGGAAAGAAAATAATTGGAAGAGATATAATCTGGAAACTTGGGGAGAAAATTAATGATAAGAAAAGTATTTATTATTGGGCTTGGAAAAATAAGATTCCTATTTACTGTCCTTGCATAACTGATGGCGCTTTAGGAGATAATATTTACTTTTTTAGTTTTAAGAATCCTGATTTTGTAATTGATTCTGTGTCTGACTTAAAGTGGTTTAATGATTCTACTCTTGGCTTGGAAAAATCTGGGGCAATTATTCTTGGCTCTGGAATTGTGAAACACTCTATCTTAAACGCAAATATGTTAAGAAATGGTTTGGATTATGGGGTTTACATTAATACTTCTCAGGAATATGATGGCTCGGATTCCGGAGCAATGCCTGATGAGGCAGTGAGTTGGGGCAAGATAAAGCCAGGGGCTGAGAGTATTAAGGTGTTTGGAGATGCTACAATTTTGTTTCCTTTATTGGTTGCGGAGAGTTTTGCTAGGCAAAACTCTTAATGAAGAGCTTATCGAGATTTATTTCTATAAAATACGAAAGATATATAAACTGCCAAACTTATACATATCTATAAGTTAGGTAAAAATATAAAATGCCAAACATTCCATTAAATTTAAGATTGAAAAAGAAAACAGAAAAAGAGATAGCTTATGCTCAAGATGTAATTCTAGGAGAGATTTACAAATTTTTTCCCAACGCCGTACTTCATGGCGGGACAGCAATATGGAGATGTTATAATGGAAATAGATTTTCGGAGGATGTTGATATGTATATACCCAGGGATGAGAATAAAATTGAAGATTTTTTCAAGTCTCTAGCAGAAAAAGGATTTAAATTAATAAAGAAACGGATAAAGGAAAATTCCGTGTATTCTGAGCTGGAGTTTAATGCTATTCGGACTAGATTTGAAGCAACTTTTCAGAATAAAAATCCTTTTTCTAAAAAATATGAAACCTCTGAGAGTTTTTTTATTAATATTTATACTTTATCTCCAGAAGATTTAGTAATAGAGAAAGTTGAAACATATCTTAAAAGAAGAAAAATACGCGATCTTTACGATATTTATTTTTTGCTTACTTATGTAGAAGATAGAGAGAAAATTCAAGATTATTTAAAAAAATTAATTATGAATTATGAAAAACCAAAGGATGAAAAGAATCTAGCAAATATAATACTTATTGGGATTGCCCCTAGCTCTGATGAGCTCTTAATTGGGATAAAAAGATGGGCAAAATAAAATATATTACTGAGGTAAGAGAATTTTTTAAGAAGAGTCCAGTTGTTGATATAAGCTCTTTGAAGAGATTTATTAAAAAAAAGAATAAAAAGTATGTTTATTTGTTAATTCATAATCTTTTAAAGAAAGGAGAGATTAAGCAAGTAACAAAAGGGTATTATAGTATCTATGAAGATCCTTCTTTGATTGTTTTTTGTTTTAAGCCATCTTATTTAGGTTTGCAAAATGCTTTGAGTTTTCATAATTTGTGGGAGCAGGAAACTGTTCCAGTGATTTTAACAACAAGAAACCTAAGGAAAGGGATAAGAGAAGTTTTTGGCAGGAATGTTTTCATAAGAAGGATTGACAAGAGATATATATTTGGTTTTGAATATTATAAAGATGGAGATTTTTATTTCCCATATTCAGATATAGAAAAGACTTTTATTGATATGGTTTATTTTAAGCAACCTCTGGATAAAGAAGTAATTGCGGAGTTTAGGAAAAAGATAGATAAGAAGAAATTGAACAAATATTTAATTAGGTATCCTATTGATTTTAGGAGAAAGGTTTTGAAGATTATAAAAAAGTAGGATGTACTTTAGTTACGGGCACACCAATTCATAATTTATGCGATGTGTGTCCGTATAAATAGGAGAGATTATATCGAAATAAGATAGAAGAATTGAAAAAATATTATTTCGAGGGTTCTTGATATAATTTCGGAATAACATATAGCACAATATTAAAGTTTAAATACTTGTTTTTTCTAATAATGAAGTAAAAAGAGATTGAAAATGAAGATTAAAATTGATATAAAAAAGAAGTATGCTTTTATTATTGCAGGGGCTATAATTGTTCTTGCTATTGTTTTGGGAGCTGTTGCTTATGGAACTAATAATCCGAGTGTGTTTGGACATTCAGCAGGGGAAGTCGAAATTGATATTGGAGGAGATACTTATACTTTACAGGAGGCGATAACTCAGAATTTGATTGGTGGCGGTGGGGGAGGAATGAGTTTTGGCGATAGAGTAACGAAGAATGTTGATCAGGTTTATCAGGCAGAAAGTGATGGGCTTCTTATTGGTATTGCTACAATTCCTGACAATAATATTTATGCTTATATAGAGGGTTATGCAGATACTAATAGTAATCCTATTACTGTTAGGGCAAGGGCTGCCGTAACTTCTGTAAGTGGGCAGGATTATCCTACTTATAGCAATACATTTACTATGCCTGTGAAAAAAGATGAATATTATAAGGTTGTAAGAAAAAAAGGATTTGGGGGATCTACCCAAACAGCAGACAATAAGCTTATTGTTGATCTTTATTGGATTCCTGTTGGTGGTGCTGGCGGAGAGTATATTCCTGGATGGCCTAATGCGATAAAATGTGATTTGACTTCTAATGGATTTAAATTTGTGGTGCTATATTTAGATTTTGAATCTTCTACCGTTTTTCGATATACAGATGCAAATGCAGGTTGGTATGCAAATTTTGATCCTGATACGAAACTTCTTGATACTTTTTCTGGAACTGGAGTTCCTTCTCCTAATTGTGTCGTAGGCGCAAATGTAGCAGATTTAGCTGTTCTATAAATCTTGGCAAGATTTTTATAGCAGTTTCTTTTTGAATTGTAATGGTTCAGAAATTAGGCTTACGAAGCTTTATCCTAACTTGACATTGATTATTGTTATTGGTGAACTAGGATTATCTTTCTCATATTATCGAAAGCTTTATAAGTATTGCTTTATTAAAATCGAAATGAAAAAGATTGAACAGGTATATAGAGAAATAGTATTTCAGGTAGTTGAGAAGAAAAACTGGGTTTTAACTCAGTCAGACTTGGCTTCGAAACTGAGATTTTCATTAAGCACGGTTAATTTAGCTGTGAAGAAACTGGAGAAGATAGGAGCTATTAAAATTGAGAATATGAATTTTAGAGTTATAGATGTGAAGAAGATTATGATATTTTGGGCATCTATTAGGAATATGAGTAAAGATATAATTTACGAAACAAGAGTAGAGAGTCCTATAATTGATATAGAGAAAAATCTTCCAAATGTTTTTTATGCTTGTTTTTCAGCTTATAAATTTAGGTTCAAAGACGTACCTGCAGATTACTCTGAGGTGTATATTTATGCTTTCGAAGATGAATTAGACGAATTAAAGAAAAGGTTTCCTTATAAGAAAGGTGCGCCAAATTTAATTGTTTTAAAAGCTGATGAACAAATGAGGAAATATAAAAATATTTCAAATATCGGGCAGATATTTGTTGATTTATGGAATTTAAAACAATGGTATGCTAAGGATTTTTTGGATTCTTTTGAAAAAAAATTAAATGAATTATTGGAAGGTACAAAATGAGAAAAGAAAAGAAAGAATTAAAAGAATATTGGAATTCTTTATTAACTGAGAAGAGTTGGCAAATTTTACAAGAGCTAAAGAGAAGCTATAACTTTATTTTGATAGGTGGTTGGGCTGTTTATTTATTCACAAGACAACAAAAATCAAAAGATATTGATATAGTTGTAGACTTAAATGAATTGCAAAAGCTGAAGAGAAAGGAGCTAAGTAAAAATGATAATCTCAAAAAGTATGAAATAAAAAATGATGAGGTAGATATTGATATTTACGTTGAATATTATTCTAAATTAGTTATTCCTGTTGAAGATATAAAAAAGTACAAAATCAGTTTGGAAGGATTTGATGTAATCGGAAAGGAAGCGTTGGTATTATTAAAACAGTCTGCCTTTAGAGATAGAAAAAATTCAATAAAGGGTGAGAAAGATAGGATCGATATTGTTTCTTTGGTTTTGCTTTCTGAATTTGATTTGGACATTTACATGAAAATAGCAAATAAATATAATCTCAATGAGTTTTTTCAGGAGCTAAAGCAAATCATTTTAAATTATAATGATTTTGATGTTATTGGTTTAATACCACAAGAACTTAAAAAGAAGAAAAATGAGTTTATTTTAAGATGGAGAAAGATAAAGACAAAATGAGTGAAATGAAAGGAATGATTGGACTTGAAATTCATGCATATCCAATTACTAAAGAAAAATTGTTTTGTAAATGTAAGGCGAGCAGGGAAAGAGGATTACAAGGTAACACGCAGATTTGTCCGATTTGTTGTGGACAGCCAGGAGCAAAACCGATGCTTCCAAATAAGGAAGCTGTGAGAAAGGCTGTGCAAATTGGATTGATGCTTGGCTGTAAGATTAATTCTGCATTAAAATGGCAAAGAAAACATTATGATTGGCCGGATATGCCAAAAGGATATCAGAATACAATTTCTGGAGAACATGCAATTCCTGTAGGTGTTAAAGGTAATTTTTCAGGGGTTGAAATTTGGAGTATGCATCTTGAAGAAGATCCTGCTTCATGGGAGCCAGAAACAGGAGAAGTGGATTACAATAGGTCTGGATTGCCTTTAATTGAAATCATTACTGCTCCTGATTTTACATCTGCCCAGGATGTTGTGTCATGGCTTAAAAAATTAGTATTACATTTAGGGTATTTGAAAGCAATAGATCCAAATGCAGGAATAAAGGCAGATGTTAATGTTAATATTTCAGGAAAAACTGAAAGGGTTGAAATAAAAAATATTAGTTCTATTGAAGATATTGGAAAGGCGATTGAAGTTGAATTAAAAAGGCATGAGAGTTTAATTCATGAAGGAAAAAGAGGAGAAAAAGAGACAAGAAGGTTCGATGCAGGAGAAGGGAAAACTGTTAGAATGAGAGGAAAGGAGGAGGCAGAAGATTATAGATTTATTTCTGACCCTGATTTAGTTGAAATTGGTCTTGATTCTAAATGGATTAGGGAGATTGAGGATGGATTGCCGGAAAATCCTGAAGAGAAGCTTGGTAAATTTATTAAGAAACATAAGATTGATAAGAAAAATGCAGAGATATTAGCTAAGAATATTGATGTTGCTGAATTCTTTGAGGAAGTTGTTAAAAAGATTGATGCTGGATTCGCTTTGCCTTGGGTAACTGTTGAATTGTTAAGAGTTTTAAATTATAATAAGAAAAAATTGGATGAGGTTGAAATAAAGGCAGAGGATTTTGTTTCTTTATTGAAACTTATTAAAGATAAGAAGATTACAGAATTGCAAGGAAAGCAGTTGTTAAATAATTTTTATCCTAAGAGTTTTGACCCAAGTAAGGGATTGAAGGAAAAAATTGATGATGAGAAAGAATTGGAGAAGATAATTGTTCAGATATTAAAGAATAATAGTAAGGTTGTTGAGAGTTATAAGAAAGGAGAAAAGCAAGCATTGAATTATTTAATGGGAGAGGTTATGAAAAAGACGGAAAGAAGGGCAGACTTTGCTGCTGCTAGAAAGGTTTTAGAAAAGTTGTTAAAATAATTATTTGATTGCGTTTATTATTTCCAGTGTTGCACCTAAAATAAATATTATTATAAGAATCCAGGTAAGAACTGATGAGTAAGGCATTTCATATTCTGGTTTTCTGTCTCCATTAATTTTAGCTGATTTTATCATGAATAGAATTAATATTGCCATCAAGCCTCCTGATAAGACTCCTCCAACTCCTAAAACTAGAGTAAACGAAGTTGAGTTTGTTAAAGTTAAGATGATAAAGAGAATCAGAGGAATTAAGGTTGTTAAAAGCCAGGATTTGAATTTTGATATTTTAAAGTCGTAAATAAGATTGTCCATTAGAATGATTGAAAGTGATAAATAAGAGGTAAACATTGTTAACATGCCGAGAAAAATAAATGGCTTACCTAAAGCAAGAGTTGATAATTGAGGTGTTGAAGAGCCCTTGAATCCCAGGACTATCACTGTAAATAGGACATAAACAAGAAAAGCGATTATATGTCCAATGATAATTGTGGATTTCATTTGTTTTTTTTCTTTATTGAGAATTCTTTTTATTTCTGGGACAACAGAAAATGCAAGATATGCAAATAAAACTACTCCAAATGGTGCAAAGAAATATTTTGTGTTTGTGTAAGAGAGGTTTGAGATATCAACTTTTGATGTAAACAGGATTGCAATTAGGATTACAATGATAAAAATTGCAGCGACTCCAAGAGAATCTCCTTCTTCTAGGGCTTTGATTCCAAAGTAGCAAAGCAGAGACATTATGAGCCAGAATATTATCCCGATTGTGAATGAATGTTCTAAATTGTTAAAAATAAGAAAACTTAAGGATTGTCCTTCCCCTATTAAATAAGCAAGAATTGCAGTATATAGTCCGAAAGCGACTGCAATTATCATAATTATTTTTCCTTTTTTACCTAGGTATTTTTCAGCGTATCCTGATAGTTGATGATTGGATGAAGTTCTTAATGCGATTTCCCCAAGATAGAGCATTGTTAATGTTATTATAATGCCTATGATTAACAAGTGCAAGAGACCTATTGGAAAACCAGAAAGCATTACGACATATGGAATGCCAAGGAAGCCGGCGCCAATAATAGTGCCTATTAAGGCAGAGATGGCAATTAATTGGTTTTTCATGTTTACTCTCTTTCAATAGAATTAAAAAAGCTAGTTATTTAAGAGTTTTGTAGGCCTATAGTTCAGTGGATAGAATGCAAGGCTTCGGACCTTGAGACGGGGGTTCAATTCCTCCTAGGCCTATTATGCTGCCTTTCTAAATGGAAAAGGATTGTATCCTGTTTTAGATAGGGCGTACGCGTCTGTTTTTTGTTCATTTATTAATCCTAGGGCGTGACCAGATTCATGTCTTCTTACAAACTGTTTTTCATATTCTGAGATGTTGTTTGCAATATAAATTGTATGAGATGTTGGATGATATAAGCCAAGAACTCCTTCTGGAAGTTGGGAGGGAGAGACTTCAATTATTTCTGCTCGGAATCATAATCCCGATTCAAGATTTATTATTGGGAGATATTCTATTTTTTGATTTGTCGGACTTTTCCTATAGTTTTTGATTATATTTTCTAAAATGCTTTCGGTTTTGTTTTTCATGTATTTTTCACAACAAGAAAATTTATAAACTATATCCTACAGAGATTTTCATGGAAAGCAGAGTTGCTGGCTTGCAAGAGCCTGGTTATATTCCTTGTTGATGGGCAAAGATTTTTAGTTTCTAGAGTTAATTATGTTTTACAGGATTTTATTGAGCACTATCGTGAAAGAGGGAAGCATTTGAATTCGAGGGATTTAATAGAAATAGAGAGGTTACAAAGAAGTCCAGTAATAGTTACTGGTAGTTTTTTACTTAAAAAACTTAGACCCTATTTTATACCATTTTATGAAACAAGAAAAAATGGGAAACAAACAGGTTTTTAAATTGAAAATGATAAATGAAATGATGAAAGAAAAGAAGAAAGATGAAAAGGGGCTGACTGCTGAGAAAGACGAATTTTCAGAATGGTTTACACAGATTATGTTGAAGGCAGATTTGGCTGATTACACAAATGTTTCTGGATGTATTGTATTTAGACCTGGAGCATATTCTATTTGGGAAAAAATAGTTGCTGAAACTGATAAAAGATTTAAAAAATTAGGAATAAAAAATTGTTATTTTCCGCTTCTTATTCCTGAGAAGACTCTGAATAAAGAGAAAGAACACATTGAGGGATTTTCTCCTGAAGTAGCTTGGGTCACTCATGCAGGAGATTCTAAGTTAA
>Ga0209542_10019997_pt1 | contig 10665 bp, 12 predicted proteins | sample RifCSPhighO2_01_FD_184028 | JGI IMG/M metagenome (GOLD analysis project Ga0209542, IMG submission 184028) | Soil microbial communities from Rifle, Colorado - Rifle CSP2_plank highO2_0.1 (SPAdes) (version 2) | ecosystem: Environmental > Terrestrial > Deep subsurface > Rock core/Sediment ...
TAAGCGGCCTTCCGACATGTACATAAAAGGGATTAACAACAGAATATCCTAATACTTGGAAAACTAAATCTCCAAGTTCAGAGGCGCCTTGAGTAACATATCCTGTGACATTTTGTCCGACTTTGTCCTGCGCCCTGAATTGCCTGTCCCATGTTACTGTTACTGGAACAGCATATATTGTGTATTCCGAATCTTCTTGGGCCATCAGCAAAAGCTTAAGTACCCTCTCGCCTATTGTTCCATAAGCGCTGTTCGTTCTGTCGCGCGTGGCTCCTGGAAAGATGATTGTGTTTGCGCCACGGTCATGCACTTGTCCAATAACTTTTCTAAACGCTGTAAGTTCATTGGTTCCACCATCTCTGTCAATTTTTATTATTCTCTCTGAGTCAAATATTCCCTTCAGGACAAATTGGTGGAAACCTCCTCTTCTGTCTGTTATAAGGTTCAAGCCCGCAACAGGATGTCCCTGTGGAAGTCCTTCGTGCCTAAAATATGGTCCAAATGCATAATCCCCTTCGCTTATGTGCGGAGGAAGCAGTGTTACCGTTGAGCCTTTTGCTATCGACTCGAGATTTTCCTTCCCACTTATTTCCTTCATTCCATAAGGCGTCACCGCAGTTGCCCAATATGTCGCTTTATACAGAAGTTTCCTTGAATCGACATACATGAAAGCAACCCTTTCAAATGCCCAGGTAAATGGCCTTACCAGCCTGCCTTCCCAACCTCCATTAGGCAGTGCAGAACTAAGTATCTTTTGTGCCGAGGCACCATTTCTGCCTAATTCAGGATCATTAGATAATATATTTGTAATGTCCTTCCAATGTCTTTGGCCCAATAGCTCTATCGTCACTTAAATCCTCCATAGCGGGGGATGGATTTGAACCATCGACCTATGGGTTATGAGCCCATCGGGCACTCCTGGCTGCCCTACCCCGCTAAACTATTTTTTGGAACTTTAGGCGTTTTATAAATCTTTACTAAACCTTTAAATACGCGCAAACACACCATTATACGACTCATGGATGAGTTGCCGAATGCAGTTTCTTATGTGGTTTTTGTGGCAATTATCATCTCATTTGCTTCTGTTCTAATCACTTGGGGGCCGATGAAAGGAATTACCTCATTTAGTGTTGTAGATATTGAAAAAAACACCTGCACGCAGCAGCAATGCGATGTATTTGATGTTAAGTATTGCCAAGAGCGAGATCTTAGGCGGGTAAATTATGATTGTATAGATGGTAAATGTAGGCTGGTCGCTGATGAAATTATAACTAAATGCAATTTTGACTGCGAAGAACCTGATAAAGGGGAAGCAAAATGTCAGATTGCAATCAATAGGTAAGCGGGGTTCTGTCAACAAAGTCGGGTGGTGGTCTGAATGCCTCCAAAGTGTCGCATTCAGGTGGTTGAGAGAGAAGAGTATGAGAGGTTTAAAAGAGCTACAAATGATGGGTTATTAATTCTTCTTATCTTAGATTTGCTGATTTTAGTATTATTAAGTTTCTTGCGTGTTATTTAGTATCTCTATTTTTCCTGAAATCCTTCTATAATTCCCACCAGAGCCGATTTTTATAGACAGATTATACTCACTATACTTGGGGTTTTGTGTAATTGTTGTGATTTGTAATCTTCTTACATTTTCGGTGAAGTCAAAATAATCGAAACAACTCTCCATAGTCCCTTGAATAATGCACTCAAAAGAAATTTGGTCATCTTCAGGTGTTATATTAATTTCAAGATAAGCCCAAATATTGTTTCTATACGTATTTGCTATTGGCAATAATTGCATTTTCCTATCATTTGGCTTATATTTCCATTCGTATTTTTCGCTTTCAATTTGGATAGTAGAAGTTCTAAAATCCCCAATTCCAACGCCCCAATGGTTTATTTCATCAATAACAGGGACAATAGTTCCAAAAAAAAATATCAAAAACGCTGTAAATAAACCCCAAGCTATTTTTTGTTTTCCTGTTAGCTCAAATATTCCTTCTTCTTTTTCGGATTTAGAACTATTACCTTGTTTCTTTTTTTCCTTCACCATTTTTTTATCAGTTATCAGTTATCGTTAGAGTAAATTCTGCACTATCTCTAAATTCTCCGCTTTTATCGTGCAGAAGCACAGAAAATTTCAAAGGTTTCTGTATGCACTCTGGTTTGGCTTTTTCATCATAATAATTCGCTTTTACTGGGGTAAATTCTTTTTCGATACCAAGTTTTCCATTAGGATTTATTTCAATGACTTCGCTTATAATTCCTTGAAATCCTTTTGGATTTGAAACGCAATTATTATCATATTTGTAAGTCAAATTGCCTGTAAAAGTATTAATTGAGGGATTGTGAATAAAAAATTTCATTCTATAAGGGTTTTTTGCCGAAGTAATATCTGATAGAGGACTTGTTTCTTGTATCGTTGGAAAATTCAATTGTTGTTGAAATATACAACCAGATAAAATTATACTCATACAAATCACAAAAGTAAAAATTGATAGTTTTGATTTCATTCTTGATTACCCCCTTGTTTTACTCTAACTTGCATAGTTTATTTAAATATTATTGCCTTTTGTTGTATATTGTGTTTTTAGTGCATTTATGAGAGATTTTTTTAAATTTTTAACAACACCTTTCTTTTCGGCATGGTCAAATGTTTTTTCTGATAATCTTGACAATAACTTAGCACAAAAATATGGCGACGAATCAATTTGAAAGTTAAATGTATTTGGCGCAAAAATATCATTTATTCGTGATACGGATTTTTCTTCAATAAATGAGACTATTTCGTCAAATGATTTTTCATCGTCAATTTTCATTAACAACCTTAATGTATTTTTCATGATATCATTTTGTGCATCGGATGTTAATATTCTTGGTAATTCAGTCAGAAAAATTGGATGAAATTTTTTTGATGCTTCTCTTTCGTTACGCAAAATATTATTTAGTGCCATCAATAGTTGGTTCGCTTCGTCTCCATTTCTGATATCATAATTTTCAGGAGTAGTTAATACTTTTTTTATTAAATCAAATACTTCGTCGTTATTTGCAATTATAAATCCGTTAGAAAATTCTAATAATAAATCGGCAAATTCTTTGTAGTCCTTATCTTTAATCCCATTTTTCATCAAAGTTATTATAACATTTTCCAAATTAATCAAAGATGAAGAGAGTAAATTTGGTTTTTTTAATTCTCTGAATAATTTTTTTCCCCATCCTTTTTTTAGTGATATGGCAACTCTTCCTCTTATATCTGAAGGAAGTTTTGAAATATCTCCGCCAAAAAGTAAATACACTGGTTTGCCTATTGCCAATGCATACCCATATTCAAACGATACATTAAAATTCGCATCTTTGTATTTTGGTTTTTTCGGTTGAAGAATTACAATAACTAAATCTGAACGATTTAAAGGTTCTAATACATTATCAATTAACAATTCTGTGTTTAAAAATGGTCTATCTTCAGCTAAATGATATGCAAAATTATTTTTTCCCAAAATGTCTTTTACATCATCAATTAATTTTTTGTTTTTGGCACATTTCGCTATTATAAAACACATTCCCTTAGCCATATTCAATCAGAATCCGCCATAGATTTTAAAGATTTGCATAATAGTTTTTCCCACTTATTCTTTGCTTCTGAAACTATCTCTAATTTCGCCCTCTCGGCAGGGGTTTTCCCGTCAAATTGTTTTCTTATGAAGTTGTGGAATACTCTGTGTCCGTCGGTATAATCCTGAACTTGATTTATCCCCCTGCGAACTTTGTCAAATTCCCTGAATTGTGAGTGATACCTTTCTATTACATTATTGTTGAAGTATCTGCGATGTCCGAGAATGCTTCTGTGCATCACTCTATCCGCTTTCTTCTTAAAATTAAACGCCTTGTGAATACCGATACCATAAGACGGATTTTTATCAGTTGTAACCAATGAAGGTCTTAACTTTGCATTTTCACCAGCTAATTTCATTACCTCATAAGCATCCCATTTATCCCTTGTTGGTGTGGCTCTCGACGCTAAAAGATACCTTGTTTGGTTGTCGAGAACATTCCAAGTATAAATGAAATCATTATGTTTCTTCGTTGGTATCATTTGTTCGTCGGCATTCCAAGAACTGCTTACTTGTGGGCTTAATTTGTTCGTATATTCATTGAGTATCCGAGAGAATTTCCTTATCCAGCGTCTTATAGTTTCGTGGTGAATGTCAAAGCCATAAAATTGTTGTAGAGTGTCTTTCACGTCCCGAAGGGAAAGCCCTTTGTAATACAAATCCATAACCAAGCAGATTATTTTCGTGTCGCATTTCAAGAATTTTATCGGCTCACAAACAAACCTCTTTTTGCAGTCGAGGCACTTAAAGCGTTGGACTACTCGGATTTTGTTTTTTCTTATGCCATCTTTTCTTATGTTCGCACTATCGCAGAATTGGCAGGAATATTCGTCTAATTCGTTTTCTTGCTCGGCAAACTTTATTTGCGTTTCAGATGTTTCAGTTACTTTAGCTCGGACTTTCAAGAATAGGCTTGTTGCGTGAATATGTTTGCAGATAACGCCTCTGTATTGGAAATCTGGGCATTCGCATTTCCACGCTGTGCCTCTTTGAACGTGATATTTCTTTGCTGGATTGGAAGCAGAAGGCATTAAGAAATTCTCGGTATCCACAATTATCGGCTTTATGCCGTTGTTAATCATTCCCTCGCCCTTTGTTTGTCTTTCGTCCATTGTTATTCACCTTAACTTATAATAGATATAAGTATATACATTAAGTATATAAACATTTATGTATTGCAGTATATATTTAAGGATAGTTTAAATATCCACTACCAAAAAGTATATATACCAATAATGCTATTCTTGTTTTATGACTGAAAAAGCGGGGGCTAACGTAATGATAGTGGGAAATCGCTGTTATCGCTGTGGTCACGAATGGAAGCCCGACAATGCGAAAGAACAGCCCAGAGTTTGCCCTAAATGCAAATCGCCATATTGGGATAGACCGAGAAGGGAAAAATGAAAAAAATAGGAAATTGGATTAAGGAAAATTTAACTTGGAAAAAATTAGCGAATAGATTTGCTAAATGCTTTATGATTAGTTTCGGCATTGCTTTAGCTTATGTTGTTGCTCCGTTTTATGAGGGTGCGAGTAAGTTAATTTTTCCAGCGTCTCTAATAGAGTATACGAAAATAATGTTTGTTGTAGCATTTGCATTATTTTTTATTGGAGGTAAACTTCCTAACCTTTTAGATGATAGAGGGGTGCAATAATGAAAATAGAATATACTAACATAATCGTTAACGGAAAGGTAATCGGAGTTGGTGATGCTGTAATAGATGACAAAGGAATGGTTGTTTTGACCACAATCGCAGGACGCAAAATAGTAACTGACATAAAAAATTGCGTCTTAAGGCAAGGTAGTATGGATGATGAGTAAAGAAAAAATAAATTCAGAAAAAGGTTTGGGAGGACTAAAATGGCAAAGCACGTAATTACTGAAACTCGTGGAGAATATGATAAACGAAAAGGAGAAGAGATTGTTTTTGTATTCAAATGGTTACTTCCAATTATTATAACTATTGTTGGTATTTTTACGGTGGTAGCGGGTATGCCTGATTCTCACTATTATTTAATTGGAGGTATAATTTGGTTAGGTTTGAGTTCGGGAATAATTTTTAAAATTGTAAATAGAAATAAATGAAAAAAATTAATTTTTTTATGAAAATGGGTGACGCTAACTTAACAGCTCAAAATGGAATAAATTTATTTTTTAAATAGCTCCCTAATGCGACAATGACAACCCCTAATACTCAACACCCGCAGTTAAGACAGAACCGGTAAGCGGCAACTTTAAAAAAAGCCATATAGTTCATCATTCTACAAGTGCCACGGTCGCATACACAAAAACCAAAAGGTTTTTGGTCGCGACCGCGTCAATTGCACAAACCTTGATGTTGCCACGGTCGCATACACAAAAACCAAAAGGTTTTTGGTCGCGACCTGAGCATCAGCAGCAAAATCATTTGCCACGGTCGCATACACAAAAACCAAAAGGTTTTTGGTCGCGACCTAAGCACCAGATGAATATTCGAATGTGCCACGGTCGCATAACCTGGTATTGCGCGGGATTGCTAATCCCGTTTCCCAAAAGGATATCCCGGTTCAAATCCGGGCCGTGGCGTTAAAATGTTGAAAGGAAAAACAATTCTGATCACAGGAGCTGCAAGTGGTCTAGGTAGAGCTCTTGCGATCAGACTTGCAAAAGAAAAAATGAATTTGATTTTAAGCGCGAGAAAAGCTGAAGATCTGAAGAAAGTAAAAAAAGAATGCAGCAAATTTGGTGTTAAAATTTCAGCGATAGGATGCGACCTTTCTGAAATAAAAGAATGCAAGAATCTTGCAAAAGCTGCCATTAAGGTGTTCGGCAAGATTGATATCGTGATAAATAATGCGGGTTATTTTCAGGACGGGAATTTGGAAATTTTGAAGGATGAGGAGATAGATGAATTGCTTGATGTGAACTTAAGGGCGCCTATGATTATCTGCCGAGAAATTGTGCCTTCCATGAAAAAAAGAAAGAGCGGTATGATAGTCAACATCATCTCAACATCTGCCATTCACGTCAGGCCCGAGCAAACTGTTTATGGCGCTGCAAAAGCTGGGTTGCTTTATTTCGGAAATGCGATGAGAGATTCACTGCGGCCATTTGAAATAAAAGTCATAAACGTCCTACCAGGAGGAATGAAAACAAACCTCTTCAAGAATAGCAACCTGCCTCATCCGACAGATACCTTTATTGAGCCTTCGGAAGTCGCAGACCTTATCGTAAGAGCAATCGATACAAGCGACGCGTCAGAAGTTGGCGAACTTATCATAAATAGGATGTCTTAAATTCTATAAAAGTTCAGTATCAACAAGTATTACTATTTAGTGTCTATTTTGTAGTAGTTTTCGATATAATCCATTATGTAGTGGCAAAAATGGAAAGATTAATAAAGATGCAGACATCGGAAAGATTCGATGGTTTTCGGTGGTCGTGGTATTATAATAGTAATCTTGTTAATTGTCTTACCTATTGCAATTGCTCAAAACACAACATTGAATCAAACAAACCAGTCAATTTCTTTGTCAAGCAAGGCAATTTCAAGTGTTGAACTTAAGGCGCTAAGTCAGAACTGCGTAAACACATATGAATGCAGGGAACTTTCCCCCGGTCAGCATTATTACGGCTGTACCTATGATGCAAAAACAAAAAACTGCCGCTGTTTTGCAGGAGATATCAGCCTTTGCAAAAATCCAGACATCAAATGCGCATTTGAATATGAATGCCTTGAATCAACTTCTGCAGAAGGATATAATTACGATTGTACGTATAACAAAGATACGAAACAATGCCAATGCTTCTCCGGAAACTTCTCTTTGTGCAGAACTGAGATAAGCAACAAAAGAAAAGTCGTTGAACCATCAAAGGAACAGAATGTGTCGGCGCCTGAACCAGCACCAGTCAATGAGACGGCGCAGGAGCAAGTTGCGCCCGTTCCGCCAGCAGTGACTGCCGTTGCAATATTTTTTGCAATCGCGCTAATAATCATAGTTGTACTGACTTATGCCCTCAACCGGCCAACTTATGATAATCTGATGCGCAAAGCAAGGAATGCCCACAAAAATGCTGAGCACGCGCATGAAATCGGAAAAGAAGAAGACGCAAAAGAATATTTCGCTTCGGCAGAAAAATACCGAAAGAATGCATTAAGGCTAAAAAAGAGGCAAAAATGAGAAGCTGGTATGCAAAGTATGGATTTGAAAATGACCCTTTTACAGTTGAGCCTGAAGCCGATGAGGAGCTTGTCGAATATCAAGATGTAATAAATGAGCTTGCTTACAGAATAGACTCGGGCAGCATGACATTTCTCGAAGGCGAGGAGGGAATGGGCAAAACAGCGGTGCTTGTGCAGCTTATCAAGCGCTATGAGGGCAAGGGACGAGTAATCTATTATGACTGCTCTGAGCTGAAAAAGAAAGTCGAAATAGACAAGCTGATGAAAAACAGGTTCGGTTTTTTTGGAAGAATGTTCAATGTAGTTCCAAGCGACATGATAGTCCTTCTTGACAATGTTGACTCTCTTTCAAGAGAAAATGCAGAAAGGATAAAATATTATTTTGACCAAAACAATATCCGTAGTGTAATTTTTACAGGCAAAAGCCTTAGAAGTTCTGACTTGTCTCAAAGCATCAAGGATAGAATAGGAATTCATGTAACAACACTCCAGCCGCTTTCGGATTATGGCGCCGTAGAGCTTCTAAGCAAAAGGCTTGGGGAGCACAACGCAATTATTACCGATGAGGCGGCAAAATTTGTTTTCGGAAAGGCTGGAAGAAATACAAAAAAATTCCTTGAGCTAAGCTCGTGGCTGTTTTCAATACTTAAGCCAAATGAGCATAGCATTAAGCTTGATGATGCAAAAAAGGTGTTAAGAAATGTCTGAACTTTGGTATCGCGAACTAGGATTTTACAACAACCCATTTAGCATAAAGCCAGCTGCATTCACAAATGATGTTGTAGGCCATAACCTTAAAACGATGTTCCAATCAATCGATTCTGGAAAGATACTCTTCATTACAGGTCCATTTGGGACAGGAAAAACAACCTTGCTTAAGAACATAATAGGAAGATATGGGGGCCAGAAGAGAATAGTTTATTTTAGCTGCGGCCTTGAGCGCTCAATGCAAGTTGATAGCCTCATCAGGGGCGCAGGAAACATGCTTAATAAAATTATCGGCGGCTCGCCAAGAAATCTAATTTTTCTTATTGATGAGGCCAATGACATTGTCCAAAAGGATGTGCAGGATTTATTTGAGGCGTACCAGGATGGAATAATAAAAAGCATAGTATTTGTAGGAACAATCGTTCCATCAAGAAAATTCCCGCCGGGGCTTTCTTCAGAATTAAAAGGCAATGTGATAGATTTGCATAACCTTCCGCCTGCTGCCGCCGTTTCGCTTGTCAGAAAAAGAATTGGAAGCCTGCCCGTATTAAGCGATGCAGTTATCAGGGAAGTTCACAGGAAAGCAGGCGGAAATACAAGGCTCGTGCTTGAGTACTGCGAAGAACTCTGCCGGCTGGCTGTAAGCAGGGGCTTAAATTCAGTATCAAAATCCGAAGTCGATGAATTATTCCCTGTAAAAAAAGCAAGGAAAACAACAAAAAAAACAGCAGCAACAAAAAGAAAAAGAAAGCCGCTTGAGCAGGCAATCGAGGAAGCAGTTTTTGAAGTCGAAGACGAATCTCCTGTCGTCGAAGGGCTTGCAAACATTAGCGAAGATGAGCCATTGCCTGACCAAGAAATGTACAGTAGTCCTATTCGAAAGAAAAAAAAGAGAAAGTCTACTTAAGCACTAATTCAACAACATCGCCTTCCTGCAGTATATGATTTATTGTAAATTTCTGCCCTGGAAACTTTGCTGATTTTCCCCATACTTTTGCATAACGGAATCTTTTTACAAAATCCTTGTGTATCCGCTCGCACACATCTTTGATTGTCGCGCCTTTTTTGGTGATTAGCGGCTCATTTAAGTCGGCTTTCCTTTCAGGCTGCTTTAAGAAAATCCGCATAAGCCTCAGCCTGTCAAATATCTCGCTTTTTATGAGGTCAAGATTAATTCTTTTCTCTGCAGAAATAAATATTGCCTCGGGATATCCTTTTTTCAGTTTTTCAAGCGCATCTTTTCCAATCATATCTATCTTATTGAACGAAATTATTCCAGAGCTGTAAATTCTGTTGCCTTGAATCGCATCGATGAATCTATCGGGCGTAATATCTTCCCTAATTACAACATCGGCATTCATAATCCTGAATTCTCCTAGCATAGCCTCAACAGTTTCCTTATCCAGCTGAGTAAGCCTGACTGTTGTGCCAAGGCTGATTCCTCCGCGAGCTTTGGGTTTTATTATGGCCTGCGGTCTTGAGCTATTAATCCTTATTCCCGCATCATAGACTTCCTTGAGCAGCACATCGTGCTGTTTTGGATTTGCTGCATCGATTATAAAAAGAATCATATCTGCGGAGCGTACAACACCAAGTACCTCTTTTCCCCTTCCTGTGCCTGCAGCAGCGCCCCTTACAATTCCCGGGATATCAATAATCTGGATTTTTGCACCTTTATAAAGCATTACGCCAGGAATTGCCTCCAAAGTCGTAAATTCGTATGCTGCTGTCTTTGAGTGGGCGCTAGTCAGGGCATTTAATAGAGTTGATTTCCCTACTGAAGGAAATCCCAGAAGCGCAACGGAAGCATCGCCGCTTTTTCTGATGCCGTAGCCGGTTCCTTTAGCGGCGCTTCGCTGCCTGACTTCAATCTCCCCTCGAATCTTTGCTATCTTTGCCTTAACAACCGCAAAATGGCCTTGTGTTGCCTTATTGTACTTTGTTTTCGAGAGTTCTGCTTCAAGCTCCTTTATCTTGTCCTCTTTTTCTGTCATTGATGAACGAACCTGCAATGCCTATAAATCCTTTTCTCCAACAAAATTTATATTCGGATGCGTGCCCAAGTAGCTAATGGCACTAATAGATACCCCTCTTTTGCAGCTCGTATTGTCTGCTCTCTCCACGCTTACAAACAAGATGCTTCTAGCTGCGCTGACGTTTCTTCTTGGTGCAATAATCTCAAGGATGCTAGGCAA
>Ga0209542_10019998_pt1 | contig 10665 bp, 11 predicted proteins | sample RifCSPhighO2_01_FD_184028 | JGI IMG/M metagenome (GOLD analysis project Ga0209542, IMG submission 184028) | Soil microbial communities from Rifle, Colorado - Rifle CSP2_plank highO2_0.1 (SPAdes) (version 2) | ecosystem: Environmental > Terrestrial > Deep subsurface > Rock core/Sediment ...
AGTTTTATCTCTTTTTTTAACCCCATTTTCTAGAATTACAAGATAAGTATCACATCCAAGATACTCTTTAGGAACATTAATTTTTGCGCTGGTTCCAGAGATAACGACCTTCCTTTTCATAAATCCTTTAATATTTTTAATCTTTAATTCACTATTTTTATGAAATTCTACGATCTTCATTATAGTTCTAATAGAACTATTAAGTTTTTATACTTATATATACTCCAGAATATACTTAAAATCACTTCAGAAAGCTAAGTAGATACTGAATATATATCTCAGACTGCAGTAAACTTTTAAAGTATTATCTTATTTAACTCCATATGTATTTCGATATTCATATTCATCCACGCGCAGATGCAAGTAGTGGAATTATACTTATTGATAATTTTGACCCTAGATGGAAGGAAGCAATTCCGCGTATTATGAATACTGGAGTCAGAGGAAGAATTGAGGAATATGCGTCAGTTATTTCTCAATGGTCTGGAGTTGATTTACAATTGGTGTTTGATCCTATAGATGGATTAAAGCATGTTAATACTCAACCTCGCGCCGCACTTGATTTAACTGGAGTAGGTGTGCGCTCTTTTTATTGCTCACATAATATTCATAGCTTTCCTGAAGTTGGAGCTGTAGTTTCACTTATGTCCCATTATATTTATTGGATGAATTGCGCTTTGAATGATTCTAAGAGTTAATTTTAACCAAGCCATCTTAACTTACCTGGGCGAGGCTCATAAACCATTCCTTCTTCCAATAAGCGTTTGATCTCTTGGTTGATTGCATCTGGATGTTCTTTCAAAGCAAGGATTATTTTCTCTATATCAACTCCTCCAGAAGATTCAGCTTCTTTCACCATTTCTATTATTTTATCTTTCATTACTGAGACTTGGACTTTATCAAGCGATTTTGGGAGATTAGATTCTATCTCTAACTTTCTTAAAAGAAGATATGACGGATCTTTTTTCTTTATTATTTCTGGAGTAAGATAGATTTCGTTATTCCATGATCTAACCAGGCCTATAAGAACTAAAGTGTCTCCCAAATTAAGATCATTGAATTTATCAACATCATCTCCAAATGATTTTGCCTTTATCTGTCCGGAACCGTCGTCTAGTGTGATAGATCCAAATTTCTTCTCACCTTCTTGAATATATTTATCAGTTATATTGCCTATAATGTTTACTCTTACTGTGTTTCTTCCTTCAATTTCTAGTGATTTTAACCTATCTCCTTCCATAATTGGTTTTCCTGATGCAATTGAACCAATCTTTATTTTATAGGCTACATTTCTTTTAAATTGTGGATCTGCCATAGTAAGTGGGGGTTTTTTGAGCTTTTAAGTTTTTGTTTGTTATATTATACTCTTTGTATATAACCTTGTTTGGGCTTGAATAAATCGCCTTGTTTTGCAAGTTGAGATATAGCTTCTTCTAATTCTATTGCTGAGATATTGGTTCCAAGTTCTTTTTCTAATTCCTCCATTGGAATTAATTTGCCTAATTTGCTTTCTAGCTTTGCGATTGTTTCTCGGACAAGAAGGATCTTGCTTCTTTTGGAAGTTGATATTCCAGTGGTTATCCTGTCAATATCAAATGATTTTGTCTCTTCATCATATCCTACTTGTGAAAGAGCCGTCTTGAGAAGCTCTATTGCTTTTTGCGCATCAGACCTTGTTACGACATTACTTAATCTCATTTTTGCACATGCTTCTGATAATCTGATGATTCCTTCCAATTGTCTTGCAGTCATAGGGATGGGCTTTATTCCGCCAGAGTCTGCTTTTTGGGATTGATTTCTTAGCTTGACATAGAATGTTTTTATTTCTTCAGAAGCCTCTTCTGATAATTTGGGCTTGATTTTTTGTTTTGCATAAGATATATATTTTCTTAGTAATCTTGGATCTATTACATCACGGACTACTTCCTGTTGATGCTCTTGCAATACATGGGAAGCAATTGCTTCGTCTTGAATTTTATTTGGCAAGTCACGGATTACGAATATAAGATCAAATCTAGATAACAGGGCAGGAGAAATATCAATTTGTTGAGGGATTGGAGTATATGGATCGAAACGACCCATTTTTGGATTTCCTGCTGCTAGAACTGTCGTTTCTGATCTTAATGTAGCTTGAATATTTGCTTTTGATACTGTAACTGTCTGCTGTTCAAGAGATTCGTGCATCGCGCTTCTGTCTTGTTCAGTCATTTTTTCTATCTCGTCAACTGCTACAAGTCCTTTATTTGCTAATACCATCGCTCCAGCTTCAAGAGACCAACCTTTTAGGAATTCGTCTTTTACAACTGCAGCAGTCAATCCTGCAGCGCTTGCAGATTTTCCAGAGACATACTTTCCTTTTGGAGCTATATTAGATACGAATTTTAATAAGACGGATTTTGCTACTCCAGGATCTCCGACAAGAAGAGCATGTATGTCTCCTCTCGTTGAACCCCCATCAGATTTCTTTTTTTTAACTCCACCAAATAATTGCAAAAGTACGGCTTCTTTGATTCTTTCAAATCCATAAATACTCGGGGCAATGCTGCTCGATAATCGATGCATCAGTTTGGGGTCAGCAGATATTTCTAGAATTTCTTTTATATCTTCATCCATTATATTCAATTCTTCAAATGATTCTTCCATATGATGAATATAATTTGCATCTACGGCTATATCATATCTGGTTGAGATTGCTCCAGTCTGCAATGGAATCGGAACTTCCTTTAATATTCCATAAATTTTGATTCTGCTTCCAGGAGTGGTTCTTTCTTCCATTTTTGGCTCTACAAGATCTTCTTTCAGGAAGACAGTCATTCTTCTTGGCTGGGATCCTCCTTCCAATGAATCAGGAGATTCTTCTATAACAAGTCTTTGAGTGTCAACCATTTCTTTCGAAATTAATTTGAATTGTCCTTTCCATCCGCATGTGCATCTGCTTGGTTCTTGGAATTTTCTATCAATTTGCAAGACTGAGAGAACTGCCCCGCAAGTAGGACATTCAAATCTGGCGTTTACGACTTGAGGCCTTACTTCAGATGTTTGTCTTACAATGCCCTCAATTTCAATTAGTTGATCAAGATGTTTTGCTCTAATCTCTCTAATCTTTACTCTTGCTGTCTTTGGAAGATCGTTTAACCTAACGCGGGGATTTTTCATTAACCCAAGCTCTTCAAGAGCGCTTTCAATCAGAACAAGGGTGTTTTCAGGATTTTCCAAAAGACTTTCTGAAAGCTCTGGAGAGTATTCTGCTATTGTTGGGAAGCTTATGACTACAACTTTGTCGCTTTCTCTTATTGACTGGCCTATCTCCTTTCTGTTTGCATTGAGAAAATTTTTGGCTTCCAGAAGAAGCTCCTCATTTCTCTTTTTTTTGTTTTCCATAGTTATTTAGGTTGTATTGGATTTATATGGTTTGTTGTGCAACAAACCATATAACTGTCTCTTAGACGTTCTTATTCAAAGGCAAATCTTAGAATTGCGCCTGCACCCTTTGTTAAATTAAGAAATTGCATTCCTTCTTCGGTGTCTGTGGATATTATCTGGATTTCTGAACCGATGTTAGTGGCTAGAGATTCAAGCTGTTCCGCATCTTCTCTTGGAAGCTTCTTTGAAATTAGTAATTTGTCAACTGCCCCTCTTTCAATTGCAAGTTTTATTTTTTCCACACCATAAGTTGCTCTATCCTTTTGTTTTCCAAGCGTTTCAAAGAATTTTTGGACTAATTGCTTTTCTTTTACGAGTTCCTGATTAATTATGTCTTCATGGGATGCTTCAACTAGTAATCTTAATCCGTGATCATCAGTATACCCAATATCTTTTATCGCTATGACCTTATTTTTTAATGGACTATAAAGATCCCCATATTCAAGGAATTCTTCTTTTGTAGGTATTGGACCTCCAACTAATATTCCCTTAAGTTTAGGCATGTCCTGGAATATTTCCTTCATTGCTTCTGCAACCTTTTTGAAGAATTCCTTTGCTAAGTCTTCCGTAATTCTTTCGTAACGAGCAGCTGAATTATGGACTATAAGCCCGTTTGCTATAAAATTATGGCTTTTTGTTTCTATATCGACCGTTTGCTTAATTCCCGTAGGCTCTATTTTGTCTATCTTGGCCGCGATAAGATTCGACTGATAGAACAATTCTAATCTTCTTTTTAGTTCGAGATTTTGTACTTTATCCAAGATATTTTTCTTAAAAATCTCTTTACTCATCTGTCTATTATTAACAAAGAAATCTGGACAATTGAATTGTGTGGTAGTTAACCCTGAGTTTCTAATTATTCTTGCTACTTCCTTTCCATTGACAACGATTTGTCTTACTTTATTTACATTACTTCTATTTTCTATCAATTTATTTAATAAATCTCTTTTCTCCTTTGACGCAAAATTAGCCATTTCTCTGAATTTCTTTATTGATTCTATATCACTTATTTCAACTGTATGCCTCGGTTTTTTGGAATATGGGTTTCTTCTATTGTCATATTCTAGAACAGAAGATATTATTCCCAATCTTAATAAAACAAATTGCAATTGTTTTGCTAAAATCTTATTATTAAATCCAGCTGCAACCCTTGAACTGCTTACATATCCTTCGGCATCAAAAAATCCAGCTATAAATGAAGCTAGAACATTATCTGGCGATCTTAATACTATTTGAGGTATCTTGCAGGTTAGGGTCTTGCTTTCTGAACCAAATACTTGCTTGAATAATTGAGATATTATTCTGCTTCCAACCCTTATTTGATAATATCCCTTATTTTCCCTAAATCTTATTCTGGCATCTACTCCCAAATAACTTTCAATCAGATATTTATAATAATTAGCCACTTCTTCTCTTTGTTCTGAGAATGCTATTCTGTCAATTTCATAGTTTCCATCCCCTAGATAATATCCAAATATTCTCGCTAATTCCTGTTCTAACTTAACTGGTATTTTTACTTCTTTCATATTCCAAGACCGTTTTATTTCTGGCTTGAATTCAATTATTTGCTCTTGAAGATTTAAGTTAATCTTTTCAGGCATTAATAGATAATCACCTTCTTTTATCTCTGAAAGAGATTTTTCCTCTATGCCTTTTTCTGTCCTTATAAAAAATGTGTGATCCTTTGAGGCTTCGATTTCTATTTTTGGATAACATGTTGATATTCTGAATAATTCTTTATTATTTTCCCATTTGGCAATTATAGGCGTTTCTTCTGTCTTTTCAATATTAAAGTTTTGGGAAACTACTACTAGAGGATTATGGGACTCTTTTATTTCTATAATCTCCCCATTATCTTTCATAATCAATGTGTCTGGAGATAGGCATTGTCCTCCGGCTCTTATTTTTCCTGGAACATTTGACTGCAATGATCTGATAATTTCTATTTTTTTTCCATCCAATATTCCAATTGTGGCTTCTCTTCTATCCATGACTAGTAATGCATAAACTTCTGATGTGCTTAGAAGTTCTTCAAGATATTCTGTGATGAAAACCTGATCGCATCTATAGAGGCGGATGTTAAGCGCTTTTGGAGGCTCGTAAAGCCAGGTCTTTATATCTTGAGATCCCTCTTTCTCAGATACATTTCCAGAGAAGCAAGCAAGACCATTTGGAGGAGTCAGTTTAATATTTTTTAACTCTCTTGTTAGACTTTCTAGAGCAGTTTCTACTGCAGTCCTAGTTGCTTTCGATTTAATATTAGCAGCAGTTGACTTTTCATATTCCAGTTGCCTGACAATTTGATCTTTATTGAATCCTGAAGGAATGTATACAGTCACTAATTCAGTATGTCTTCCTCTAATTGACTTTAAAGTATTAAGAAGAACTTCCAGCTCTGCCTTTTGCTTTTCAGATATTATTTTTAATTCAAATTTTTCTGCCATATTATTATATTTTATAGAGGATATTTTAGGTTAATAAAGATAGGGGTTCGATTAGGCTATTCTTGCATTATTTTCTTTATATTTGACAAATAAACAACTTGATTATCTTTCAATTCTAATTTTTTAACTACTATTTTAGGTATTTCTACAATTAATTCACCTTTGTATTTTTTAGTTATTGCTTTAATCTTCATCTTTTAACATAATTAATTATCTATTTTAATCTTTCTATTGTAAACTTTTCAATTGCCAACGGAAGTAGTTTTTACCATCTTCTTGGAAATCTTCTGTTTGTTTGAAACCAAATTTATTCATTAATTTTATTGAATACTTATTGTCAATCCTTATTCTAGCAAATAATACTTTTAATTTTAATTTTTTGAAAGCATAATTGATTATCTTTTCTATCGATTCTGAAGCGTATCCCTTATTTCTATATTTCTTTCCAATCCAATATCCAATTTTTGCTCGGTTGTGCTCCTTTATCTTGTATAATTCTATGACGCCTATGAGCTTTTTATTTTTAATAAATATTCCTAGTTGGATAGAGTCTCTTTTTACATTGATTAAGTTTTGAGCTTCTTTGACAGTTAATGGAAATGGAAGATGATCAGAGAATTTTATTATCTCATTGTCTTTTGCTATGTTAACGAGTTGAGGAATGTCTTTTCTTGTTATTTTCTTTAGAATAATTCTTTTTGTTTTTAACATCAGATAAATTCAACTTTCAAATCTCCAGATTTGATTTCTTTAGCTGAAGTAACTGCCTTGAGATCGGATAGTATTGACTTTAGAGTCTTTTGATCTGCATCAGATATGCTTAGAATGATTTCAGCTTTCATTGATTTCTGAGCCTTTGATTTTTCAGATCTTACAAATGTTAGGACTTCTATAATCTTGTTCCAAGTTTCATCATCCGATTTTGAAGATTTCACTTTTAATGGGATTGGCCATGATTCATTGTGAATAGAATGTTTTTTTTCATGATTTTTGAAATATTTATCATATAATTCTTCTGTGATAAATGGAGTAATTGGAGCCATCATTTTTAGAATTGCTAGGAATGATTGGTATAATGTCCATCTTGCTGATGCCTTTTCTTCATCAGTTCCATTATATATCCTACCCTTAATAATTTCTAGATAGTTATCTGCAAAAGATTTCCAGAAGAAAGATTCTGCTTCTTGCTTGGCTTTCGAATATTGATATTCTTCAAATGCTTCAGTAGCAGCATTAATTGTTTTGTTCAATTGCGTAAGGAATAATCTATCTGTCTCAAGTATTTTAGGTTCTTTCTTTGGAAGTTCAAAATTAGTAAAGATGAAATTAGCAGCATTTAGGATCTTTGTTATGAACTTCTTTCCTGTAACAAGATCTTTCTCTTGATAGTCAAGATCTTCTCCTAATGTGCTTGTGGCTGCCCAGTATCTCATTGCATCAGCACCATAAGTTCCTATTACTTCTTGTGGACTAATACCATTTCCTTTTGATTTGCCCATTTTTTCTCCTTGTAATGTAACGAAGCCCGAAATAGTAATATTTTCCCAAGGTATTTGATTCTCATGATATAATGATTTTACAATTGTATAGAATGCCCAAGTTCTAATGATATCATGGGCTTGAGGTCTTAGGGAAAATGGAAGTTTTATCTTATTTCCAACTAAAGAAGAGGCAATCTGAGGAGTTAGGGAAGAAGTTGCCCATGTGTCTAGAACTTTTTCCTCGGGTTGCAAAAGCTTTTTACATTGAGGGCAAAGTTTCTTTGTTTGTATTGGATCAACTGGAAGTTCTTTTTCTTCTGCAGCAATAATCTTCTTACAATCTTTACAATGCCAAACTGGAATAGGAATACCAAAATGTCTTTCTCTGGAGATTGACCAGTCCCAATCAAGTCCATTGATCCAATTCTCATATCTTTTGAACATATATTGTGGATGCCATTTAATTTTCTTTCCTTGTTTTATAAGTTCTTTTTTCTTATCCAATATTTTAATGAACCATTGTTCGGTAGGAATAAATTCTATCTCTATACCACATTTGTCGTGAACATTTACAGAATGTTTGATACTTTTCTGGTCCATGATTAATCCTTTTTCTTTTAGATCAATGAGAATCTTTTTCCTTGCTTCTTTTATTTTAAGTCCTTGATAAATGGTTGAATTTAGAGTTCCATCTTTATTGAATATGATTTTAGGATTTAATTTGTGACGCTTTATTGCTTCTACATCATATTTATCTCCATATGAACAAACCATTAGAACTCCTGAACCTTTATCCAATTGGGCAGATTCATCTTCAAGGATGGGAACTTCATGTCCAAATATAGGAACTTGAGCTTTCTTTCCCACTAGGTGCTTATATCTTTTGTCTTTTGGATTTACAAATACCGCAACACATGCTGCTAAAAGTTCAGGTCTAGTAGTTGCGATAGGTAACTCTTCTTTACCAGAAGTAAATTTTAATGTTGTGAAGAAAGTATCTTTTTCTTTGTCTTCAAGTTCTGCTTGAGCAATAGGTGTTTGGCATTCAGGACACCATATGGTAGGAAATTCTTTAGTATATACTAAACCTGACTTGTAAAGATCTATGAAAGATTTTTGAGATATCTTTTGTGCATGAACATCTAATGTTGAGTAATATAATTTGTAGTCACAGGAGATCCCTGTGTTTTTCCAGTCTTGAACAAAGTCAGGAGTTATTTCTTTTAATGTTGATAGACAGATTTTAATGAACTCTGCTCGGCTCATATTCTTACTTCTAACATTCTTGGTTTTTTCAATTAATCTTTCTGTAGGGATTCCATTATCATCAGTTCCAAAAGGATAGAAAACATTGAAGCCTTTCATTCTTTTGTATCTTACAAGGAAATCTTGCTGAGTATATGAGAATGCGTGTCCAAGATGCATTTTTCCTGAAACAGTTGGAGGAGGAGTATCAATTGAATAGATTTCCTTCTTTGATTTTGGATCAAAAGAGTAAATTCCTTCGTTCTCCCAATATTCTCTCCATTTCTTTTCAAGGGCTTTGAAATCCATATCTGCCATGTTTTGAGAAGGTGAGGGGGTATTTTAAAGGTTATTGGGCTATTTGAATTTTTTAAGTTCAAGAGAATATTGAAGCATCTCATAAATTCCTTCTACTTCACTCAATAATTTTAATTCCATCTCTGATCGTTTATCTTTTGGGTATAATCCGATATCACATATTTTTGACATTATCTGACATAAATCGCATATCACAGTTTCTATGATCTTAATACCAGATTCTTTCTTTACTAATGTAGGCGTTATTTTAAGTTTGTCCCATTTACGAGGCTTTGTCCCTTCATCTTCATACTTTATTGATAACTTCTTTTTTGACATCCTATATTTCATGTTCAATTAATGTTGTTAGATATTAAAAAGCTTTAGAATTTCTATTAAAAAAGAAATTCTGAGTCCTCAAAAACAAGTGTCGAAGCACATTGTTTTTTTGATTAGGGTTTTGGTACGGAAAGATGCCTCTCGATTGATTTTATTATCTTATCTTATCTAGATCTTCCCTTGGTCGGTCTGACTTTCCAATAACTTCTTCTACACCGACACTCGTTGCTATGGATGAATTTATGAGAGATTCATAGACTATTATTCTAGTATCTTGAAATTCTGATCTTATTCCTCTTGCTATATTTTGACTTGGGCCATAACTGAAACCTTTTCCTTGAGGTATGCTTGGAAAATGAGTTACTAAACATAAATATGGAAAACCTTCAGCTTGTGCCATTCTTAAAAGAGATAATGTTTCTGGACCAAAATTATAACTCATTGAAGTACTGCTAAATCTTGATTTTAGACCTGCAAATATTATTTCTTGTCTTTTTATACTAATTGGGGTTTTTTGTCAGATCATAACTCTTATCAACAAAAAGTATTCTTGGTTCATTGCTCATAAATGGAATAGATTTTGAACGGTATAAAAGGATTGTTGTCTCTAACTAAGAATTATAATATGTATCAAATAGTTATTAAGTAATAACAGAAAGATATATAAACATAATTATTTTATGTGATTTATGCAAGGTGCTATGAAAAAGCCAGAACATTGGCCTACATTAAATACTGTGATTATGGTAGAAAATGTTCTTAAGAAGATGGAAGGAAGTGTTATGAGTGTAGCAGAGCTTAAGAGGAAGTTACCTAAGCAAGTAAATCATAATACTCTTATGACAATTCTGTATTACCTTGAGGAAAGTAATAAGATAGTTGCTAGCTTGAAAGGAATTATCTGGATATATAACAGAAACCCTAAGATGCGAAGAGCAATAGCCGAAGGATATGATATATGAAATCGGTCAGAATTAAATTATCTAAAGACGCAAAGGAAGTTTATGATTATCTAAATGCTAAGGCAGAGTTATCTAAAAAGGAAAGGTCACTTTTGAAGGCAATTAATTATAAGATTGAACTAATAAAAAATAATTTAAGTTATGGGGATGTAATAGCAAAAAAACTTATTCCAGATGAATATCTAGAAAAATATGGGGCGACTAATTTATTCCGTGTTGAATTACCTGATTACTGGAGGATGCTTTATTCTGTGACTGAAGGAGAATCAGTTGTAGAAATTGTTGCTTTTGTTTTGGATATAATTGATCATGATAAATATAATAAGAAATTTGGATATAAAAAAAGATGAATAGAAAAGCATATTTTCTTAAGATATTTAAGATGGCGGAAAAGAAATATGGTCCAAGCACGTACCGGCTTGCAGGAGAAGGATGGGCGTATCATTGGCAGACGCTCATTACAACAATCATGTC
>Ga0209542_10019999_pt1 | contig 10664 bp, 11 predicted proteins | sample RifCSPhighO2_01_FD_184028 | JGI IMG/M metagenome (GOLD analysis project Ga0209542, IMG submission 184028) | Soil microbial communities from Rifle, Colorado - Rifle CSP2_plank highO2_0.1 (SPAdes) (version 2) | ecosystem: Environmental > Terrestrial > Deep subsurface > Rock core/Sediment ...
TTAGACGCTTCCATCGCGGGATATTCACTCCGGTTGTGGAGAGATTATAAAGGTTCACTTGTTAAATGGGCAATTAGAAAGGATAGAAAAAGAATTCCATTTATCATTTACTGACAAAAGAGTAAGGATGTCCTTAATAGAGAGCAGTCTAAAAATTAAAAAGTGGTATATCGAGCAAGATGAATTTGATGTCGGGGTTAGAAATCTTCTAAACTACGGCCATACTTTTGGACATGCTTTGGAGTCGGCAACTAATTTTGAGATTCCGCATGGTTTAGCCGTGACAGTGGGTATGGATATTGCTAACTTTATTTCCTGGAAACAAGGCTTGATTTCAGAAGGGATGTTTTATAGAATCAGACAGTTGTTACAAAGTAATTTTCCTGACCAAGAGTTTGGGAGAGAGCTGGTAGGTAAATTTGTTGATGCCTTAAGAACCGATAAAAAGAATGTTGAGGGAAAATTGACGGCAATTTTAACCCGTGGCCCGGGTAAAATGGAAAAAGTGCAGTTATCGTTTGATCAACAACTTGTCAAGTTAATCGAAAGTTATGAAGAAGCCTAAAATTGTTGCCATGATCCCAGCGAGGCTGGGAAGTAAGAGAGTTAAACACAAAAATTTACGGCTGTTGGCGGGTAAACCATTAGTCTGTCACGTTATTGATAAGTGTAAGGAAGCAAAAGTATTCGACGAGATATACATAAATTCTGAAGGAGAAATATTTTCCGATGTTGCCAAAGATTACGGGGTAAAGTTCTATCGTCGTGATGCCATTTTCGCCTCAGATACAGCCACAAACGACCAATTTGCGCAGGATTTTGTAGACCATGTTCCGTGTGATATTTTAGTTCAGATTAACCCAACCTCACCCTTTACCACCGTCAAAGATATTAAAGAATTTGTTAAAACCATGATAAAAGGAAATTTTGACACTTTTCACACAGTAAAAGAAGAACAGATAGAAGGACTGTTCAAGGGGAAACCCTTAAATTTTGATCCCCTTAAACAAATGCCGCGATCCCAGGATTTGAAACCGGTTCAGTTATTTGTGTCCTCAATAATGGCTTGGAAAACTAAAACTCACACCCTGAACATGGCTAAGTTAGGAAATGCTACTTATGGTGGCAGGAATAAAACCGGCTATTATGTTGTGAAAGGTTTTTCTACAATTGATATTGATATTGAAGAAGACTTTCAGTTCGCGGAAGCAGTGATGGAATTATTGGGCAAGGATAACAGATATGTTAAAAAAGCCGAATATTATAAACATCGGGAAGTTCGAAAAGAGCACGCGGAGGTTTCCGTCCCGGATATTTTAGCCAAAGATGGTGTTATAAAAAACGATCTGTTCGATGTTAATAATGAGAAAGTTAGCCTAGAAAAAATTGTCAAAAATTTTGGAAAAAATAAATCATGGAGCAAAAGACTTATTAATACTGAGAATAACAGCGCGACCTTAATTTGCCAGAGACCGGGGGAGGGTAATCGTTTTCATTATCACCCAGATTGGAACGAGTGGTGGTATATTGTCGACGGACAGTGGCAATGGAATATCGAGAAAAGAAAAAGAATTGTTTCTAAGGGAGACGTTGTCTTTATTCCAAAAGGAAAAATCCACAAAATTACCGCTGTCGGGAGTAAACCAGCCATCCGTTTAGCGGTTAGTCGCGAGGATGTTGCCCATGTCTACCCCGAAGATTTATTATGAAAGCGCTTGCAATTTCTTTTTATGGAAGTACAGATCTCCACATAAGGGCTGTCGAATCAACCGGTTGGTGTGACGTTTATTATCTTCGTCCGGATAAATTGGTTGGAGGTATCGCCGGTTCAATAGAAGAATTACAAAATCTTAATATTGATTACGGGAAATATGATGCCGCCTTAATATTTCAGGACAGTCTCGTCTCGGTGCAAAAATATTTTGTTGAACAGTGCGTTCAGTACGGTTTGACAGTTTATGCAAACCAACATGGGTTTAATAAGAGCATTCATCAAATAGTTGAGGGAGCTCCCAACTTATATAGTAAGTATTGGAACTGCACAGGCCAATATTTCCTCGATCGTTTTAGGCAAGTTGTTGGTACCGAACCCTTAAACAGACGTTGGATCAGCATTGGTTCGTTGGTTCATGATTATCTTTACAAGAATTATCGGTGGGACAAACGTAATAATAACGGAAAAGCCCTGATTATTCATGAGCCAGATTTGCGTGAGTGTGAAGGAGACATTCACCCTCACGATTCAGAAACGATTACCTCATTTGTGATTTCCGAACTCCATAAAGCCGGAATTCCTGCAGATTTTAAACCTCATCCTAATTGGAAGAATTTTATTGGCAATTCCGGAAAACCATTAAAAAAACCGAGAGGAGTACCGGTTGTCGACATTAAGGTTGAGGAAATTGTTAATTATGCTATGGTTATCGGGTCAAGGAGTTCTATGCTATTGGAAGCGGCGGTAATGGGAATACCCACTTTGGCCGTCGAATCCACTTCCTCTTGGGATGACGACAAATATCCACCGGTTGAGGAAGGTGAGAGGGGATTAATACCAACGTATTCCAGGAAAAACTTTAAGAATGGTCTTGCCAAGCACTTTAACATTACGCATAAATATGATTTGAAAAAGCTTCAATATTATTGCGGCCCTTTTGGGCACATAGCTCTGGACTATCGTAATTTTATTGAAAAGGATCTTGAGGAGCCGGATAGAGTACTTGGGAAAACAGTTTATAATGATTGGAAGAAAGGTATAGGTCCATATTCGCCAAAGACTGATTCTATTTCGAACCTTCGACTTCGTTTGAACAGCGCATTTGCTAAATTTATAAAGAGAGATGAAAGAAACACGGTTACCTTCCAAAAGTCTTTTTGGGCGAAAAAGATAGCTGAGAGCAATAACGATAAGAAAAATTTCTACGGTTATGATTGGGGAGATCCAAATAAAAACCAGACAAAAGATTGTGACGGCAAGTTATTGGGAAATTATCTTTATATTAAAAACCACTACTTACTTCCGGGTATAAAAGGAGCAGTAGTCTTAGAAATTGGATCTGGAGGTGCAAAATGGACTCAATACATGAAACAAGCAAAGAAAGTGATCTGTGTAGATTTGGCAGATGAAATTTTTGCCTATATTAAGAAAAGATTAAAATGGAAGAACTTAGAATTTTATAAAACTTCAGGAAGTGAACTTCGTGGAGTCAAAAGCGGATCAGTTGATCTTGCTTTTTCTATGGATAGTTTAGTGAGGACTTCTAAGCCATTACTTAAAAACTATTTTTCCGAGATAAGCCGGGTACTTAAAGTTGGCGGAAAGATATGCCTTCATTTACCTTGTGATGAGGCAGCTGGATCAAGAATGCGAGATTTTGTCAAACTTTCAACTAAAGATATTGAATCATACTGCCAAAATAATTCATTAAAGATTATCGATATTGATAACCGAAGTATAACTCACGGGGTGATCTTACTTGCTGAAAAATATGTATGAAACCAGCGTCTTTAACATAAAGATTAATTTTAAAAAAAGCTACAGGTCCTATATATATGATCAAACAAGGCAGCGATATTTTTTAGATTTTTTCGGACTCTATGCAAGTTTGCCTCTTGGTTATAATCATCCTGTATTCAACGAAAAGACATTTTTGCGGGATTATTTAAATACATCAACTATCAAGCTAGTCAATTGTGAAGTGCTTTCTGATCTGGGAGAGAAATTTTTAGAGGAGTTTAAATCTGTAACGGGAACAAAGAGATACCAGCACTTTTGGTTCTGTTGCACGGGAGCCTTAGCGATTGAAACGGCAATAAAAACTGCTATCGAGTACAAGAAGGTTACGAAGCCGGTAGTAATAAGTCTTAAGGAAAGTTTCCATGGCATTAGCGGTTATGGAAGTTTTGTTACTGATAATTTTCCGCCGGTTGGAAGCCGTCTGGTGAGTTTACCCAACTTAAGGTGGCCAAAAATTCATAACCCGAAGTTGATTTATAAGGACGGCAAAATTGACCAAAAGGCAAACAAGGCAGGTCTTAAAAGATTTGTGAAAGAGTTTGCCTCTCTTATCAAGAAAAATAAAGGAAATGTCGTTGCTTTATTGATTGAGCCTATTCAGGCGACATTCGGTGACAATCATTTTCCGAGAGAATTTTTTAGCTATGCCAGAAAATTATGTGATCGTGAGGACATTGCCTTAATTTTTGACGAAGTGCAAACAGGTTTTGGAGGAACTGGGAAAATGTGGTACTGGGAACATATTGGGATAGAACCAGACATTGTGGCTTTTGGGAAAAAAACTCAAGTGTCAGGAATCATGGTTAAAAAGAAATTTGGGACGATTTTTGACAATTTAAACAAATTATCCGTTACTTTTGACGGAGATCTGACAGATATGATTCGATGCCGTCAAATTCTTAAAGCTTATACTAAATATAATATTTTAAGTAATGTAAGTAAGCGTGGGGCAGAGTTGAAGGCCGGGCTCCTAAAAATTAAACAATTAAAAAATGTCCGGGGTGAAGGACTGTTAGTTGCGTTTGATTTTGAAAATCATGAACAACAAGTGGCCTTTTCTAAAAAAGCATTCGAAAATGGCCTAATTTTTAACCGTACTAGGGAGACAACAATAAGACTCAGACCAAATTTAAATGTTAGTTTTGATGAAGTCGAAAAAGCGGTGAGCATCATCAAATTAAGCATTTCTTAAAATGATTAAACACGATACAAAAGATAAATATATATCATACTTTTCAAGTCTGCACGAGATCGTTAACAAAGAAGATAAGATTTGTGAATTATGTACCGGAAAAACCGTTTTAGATCTGGGATGCATTGATCACAGTTATGACACGGCTATTAAATTGGGAGATAATTGGTTACACAAAAGAATTAAAGGGGTGGCAAAAGAAGTAACGGGGGTAGATATTCTTCCAAATGATATAAAAAAACTTATAAAAGCTGGTTACAAAATTGTTAACGCCGACGTTGAAAAGCTTAATCTTAAACGTAAATTTGATGTTATTATTGCTGGGGATTTAATTGAACACTTATCAAATATCGGACTTTTTTTTGAACGGGTAAAAACACACATGCATAAGAACTCGATTCTGGTCGTTTCAACGCCAAATCCTTTTAATATTGAGCAGTTTCTTTCGATACTTTTTGACAATTCTGTTAAGGTTAATCCCGAACATACCGTTTGGATAGATCCCAAAGTAATGTTTGAGACAGTCAAAAGAACCGGCCTCTCGATTCTTGAATTCTATTGGGTTAGAACCAGGTTTGTTTGTAATCCTCAACATTATTCTCTGGTATCAACTGTATTATCCCGGGTACTAAGAAAACTCCGGCCATCTTTTGAGAGGGATTATATAGTAGTACTAAGAAAATAATCGCAATTGATGAAACTCATTGCAATCTTACGAATTAAGGACTCGATTACAGGTTTACAAATTATAAACGATTGTTTGAAAAATTTGTCTGTATTAGTTGATGAAATTGTGATTGTTGATAACGGTTCGTCTCCAAAAGCCTTCAGTCTATATAAAAAATATCCTAAAATTACTGTAGTTAGGAAAACTCATGGTTTTGATGAGGGAAAAGACCGGAATTTGGCTTTGAATCTGGCAAGAAGCCGCTTTGCAAATTGGATACTATGGATAGATGCCGACGAAGTCTTCGAAAGGACGGTTACTCGAAAGGATCTAGAGATATATATGAATGATAACAGTTTAAATAAAGTAAATTTCAGGCTATTTCATTTTTGGTTACAAACAGAAAAGTTTCGGATTGATAACAGATGGCTATATTATACTTCCCGCCCGGTTCACATGATGTGGAGAGATTTGGGAACGGCATATTTTAAAGATACAAAATTCCACGGTGGGTACATTGCTGGAGTTGAGGGGAAGGAAACAACCAGTATCTTCCGACTTAAACATTTAGGTTACATAAGTAGAGCGAATGTTTTAGCAAAGTCCCTTTTGTATTCAAGAATCGGGAAAAAGGAAACAAGTTCTGCAAAAAAAACCCTTAGCTTAGATCCTAAAGAAAATACGACACTAGTACCTTTCAGAGAATTTAAATACGATTCTTATTATCGACTGTATTTACATTTAGAAAAGGTCCGCTGGGATATTATTGAAAAATTTGAGGGTATAGGAATCTATATACGAAAAAAATTTGGCTGTGATTATATAGCTGGCATTTTAAGGAAATTACCTTACTAGTATGAAACTTCTTTTTGTCATACCAGATAACGATCCTAAGACTACCAATCAGTTTTTGCAAATATTAGAGATAACCGATTTTCTAAAAAATAAGATCAACTTTTTTATCATTGTTGAAAAGAGGTTTCCATTAATTATTCGGCCGTTAGTTTTACTATACGCCAGGTCAATGGGGTATAAAAAAGCCTATATCTATTATTCTTATTCAAGCTTGATTTTAGCAAAACTTGTTGGTTGTCAAACCTTTTTTTGGCACTGCTATTGGAATGCCCCCAAAACATTATTGCTGAAACTTTGTCTTCAAGTTACGGACTATTTGGTGACCGGAACAAAGTCTTCGGCGGCAAATTACCGCAATAGGTTTAATCTCACTTTTACAAAAATAAAAGTATTACCAAGCTGGATAAATTTAAAGAAGTTTTATATTCCAAAAATTGATCATAGCGGTAAAACGGTCTTATTTTACCCTCGACTGACATTGTCCAAAGGTTCTGACTGGTTACCCGAAATTGTTAAAAAGCTAGGTAAACACAAATTCGACATTATTGACGGGGCTGTTCCAAACTCCGAAATTCCCATACGGCTCGCGGCATCAGATCTTTATGTCTTACCGTCAAGGGGGGAAGGCCTCCCCAGGGCAATTTTAGAGGCAATGGCTGCTGGCGTCCCTTTTGTTACCACAAATATCGGTGGAATAAACGATATTGTTACAAAGTTTCAAAAACAGTGCCTTATTAATTTCGGTGACACTGTAAAATTTGTTGCTAAATCAAAGGAGATTTTACATGATTCGGCTTTAGCCAGAAAATTAATTGACGACGGGCACAGACAAGTTAAAAAATACGATATTGCCAATGTCGCTAAATTGTTTTATAAACTCATGAGTGATTAAGAAACTTGCAATTATCGGCCAGGGATATGTGGGTAAAGCATTCAAGAAATTTGTCGAAAAACACTTTGAAGTTGTCACTTACGACCCGGCCGTTAATTCCGCTTATGATAAAAAATTGATAGACTCTTGTGATTTGGGAGTGATATGCGTCCCCACACCACCCCGCGAAGATGGGTCTTGTGATACCTCAATTGTTGAGGAATGTGTAAAGAAACTAAATACCCCCATAATTTTAATAAAATCTACGGTAACTCCCGGGACAACCGACAAATTAGCAAAAAAATATAAAAAGAAGATCTGCTTCTCTCCGGAATTTGTCGGAGAAAGTAAATATTATCACCCATATTGGATGGACATGGTTGAATCCCCTTATGCAATTTTTGGCGGTGACGAGGAGATTAGTGATGAGGTTATAGCCATGCATGAAGTGATTATGGGCCCAACTAAAGTATATTATAAATGTAGGGCTATCGAGGCTGAAGTAATCAAGTATTTAGAAAATAGTTTTTTTGCGGCAAAAGTAACCATATGTAATGAATTCTATAGTATTTGTAAGGTGCTCGGTGCCAATTGGTATAAAGTTCGTGAAGGATGGCTGTTAGACCCCAGAATTAATAAGATGCACACCTCAGTTTTCAAAAGTAATCGGGGATATGGCGGAAAATGTTACCCAAAAGATATTAGTGCTCTTGTCCAAGTTGCAACTAAGGCCGGTTACGAACCGAAACTTTTAAAACAGGTAATTAAGAGCAACGAGTATTTCAGAAAGCTGAATAAATGAGGAAGGTTTTAATTGTTACCCCGATATTTCCGCCGGAGGGCAGAGGTCCGGCCACTTATTGCTTCGAACTTTGTCAAAAAATTAACTCCAGTGTAATAACTTTTACCGAAAACCCCACTCCTGTTAACGGTGTGGAGATAACGGCTATCCCCCAACAGAAAGGGACATTAGTAAGACAGGCAAGATTATTTTGGCAGATAATAAGGAGTGACTGTGACATAATTTATGCTCAAGGAGCGGATGTTTGCGGTTTTACCGCCGTTATTGCCGGGAAATTACTTCGTAAGCCTGTTGTTATTAAATTTGTTGGAGATCTGAGCGTGGAAATGGAAAGAGATTTTGGCAAAAAAGTTTGGTATCTAGATATAGTGACAAAAATTACATTAAATCTTTGTAATAAAGTTGTTTTTCCCGCGGTTCATCTACAAAAATTGATTTGTGAAAAGTACGGTATTGATGAAGAAAAAACAAAAGTGATTTATAACGCCGTATGATAATTTGCACACCGTTAAGCCAGTTACTCCCGGTTAAAAATGTTGCCGGAGTTTTTAAAGCGGTTAAAGAACTTGACGAAGTAACCGTTTATGTTGTCGGTGGTGGAGACACCGCTGATTTAGAAAAATTAGCGCGGCTATTAAAAATTGAAAAGAGGGTGAAATATTTTGGTAAGCTTCCAAATGACAGAGCTATGAAAGTTCTTGAAAAATCTGATGTTTTCGTCCTCAACTCTTTCCACGAAGGTTTACCACACGCCATGATAGAAGCATTAAGACATGAGGTTCCCATTATCGCCACAAAAATTCCTGCCTTTACTGAAATTTTGAAAGATAAGGAAACGGCACTGCTTGTTAATATCGATGACCCAAAAGATCTGGCGGAAAAGATTAAATTAGTTGCTAAGTATAAAGCGATCTTAGTCAAAAATGGAAAAAAACTTTACCAGGAAAAATTTACTTGGGAAGCCCATCTTACGGCATTGTATAATGTCTTTGATGAGGTTACTGCTTTTGCTTCTTATCGTGGTACTGATTAAATCAGTTCTTTGGGCAAAAACCGTTCCCGTTTTTCAAACTCCCGATGAGCAGGCCCATTTTGCCCAACTTTCCTATATAGCTGAAAACAAAACCCTAAGCATTGCCTGGGACAAGAATTTAAGTCAGGAAATTGCAACTGTTGAAGAAATACTTGGGACAAGACGGGATGGCCAAGGGAATAATAAATATACCTATCACCCGGAATACAAGAATAATTCTCCGATACCAAATCTACCCATGGAAACAAGATTCCGATATGTTGATCGGGAAGCCGCCGGTTACCCGCCCTTATACTATTTATTAGATTTACCGTTTTATTATTTAACATACTCGGGAAACGTGGGGGATCGAGTCATGGCTTCAAGGTTGTTGTCGACAATAAGCCACTTGGCCTTAGTCATTTGTGCATATTTTACCGGTAAGTTAATCTGGGATGACAAAATCAAAAGTCTGGTTCTTGCCGTAATGGTCGGATTTCAGCCCATGGTTTCCTTTGTGGCTGCCGGTATTCATCCCGATAATCTTTTAAATCTAATAACCACGGCCATGATCTTTATTTGTTTTTTGATTATGAAACATGGAATTAAACTTAAATATTTATTAAGTTTAGTAATTTTAGGAATTTTAGGGTGGGAGACAAAAATCTCCGTTGCTTTTCTTTTTCCGGCGGTTGCCGCCGTAATAATCCCCAAATTATCTCCGTTGACTTTGGGCATTCCGGCAGTGGCCTTTATTTTTAAATGGAATATTCCCTATATGCCCTATGTGGGTCCGGAAAGTCCGCTTTCTAACATGAGCTTGACTGAGTATCTAAAGTTTCGGTTACCCAAACTGGCCTTTGAGATGTGGCCTTGGTTTTGGGGGGTATTTAAATGGCTTGGGGTTACCTTACCGGCAATTGTCTTAAAAATTATCACTCGGTTGGCGATTGTCTCGGGGATTGGACTTGTCCTTACCCGATTAAAAAATAAATATGTTATAGCTTCAATTGTATTTGTTGTTACCTATACTTTGTATTTATTCATGTGGGACTGGCGACTGATGCAATCAATGGGGTATTCACAGGGGCTCCAAGGACGGTACCTATTCCCGGTAATAGTTCCCATAATGATAATATTTCTTGAGGGTTTAGGAAAATTTGGCAAAGTAGCGGTAATTGGAACAGGCATAGGGATGGTAATATTAAACAGTACGGCATTATGGCTTATAAAGAGTCTTTATTAATGACCATTGGAACCATTCTGAACTCTGTCTTGGGTTTGGGTTTTTATGTCTTGACGGCTCGGCTTTTAGGCCTTGCGGAATTTGGTAAATTCTCTTATTTCTTAGGAATTGGTCTTTTAGCGGCGGAACTGACTGATATGGGGGTGAATGCAGCCATTGTCCGTTTCGGATCGGGATTTGATTTTGGTCGGATAATAAGCTTTGCAACAAAACAGCGTCTGGCGATAATTACTTTTATTAGTTTCCTTTTTTTACTTTTGGCAAAAACTCTTGACCCAAATTATGTATATTCAGGGGCAATTGCTGTCTCGTTACTTTTGGCCTATTTTACAACTCAAAGTTTAATTGCCCGGCAGAAATTTGGTTGGCAGGTGGCAGCAAATATTATCGGGAACATATTTCGGCTTGGTTTAATTTGGTGGTTATCAACCAATAGTTTAACCACGACTGTATCGGTTATGGTTGTTTTTTGTATCGGAGCTGTTACTACTTTTATTGTTGGTCT
>Ga0209542_10020001_pt1 | contig 10664 bp, 9 predicted proteins | sample RifCSPhighO2_01_FD_184028 | JGI IMG/M metagenome (GOLD analysis project Ga0209542, IMG submission 184028) | Soil microbial communities from Rifle, Colorado - Rifle CSP2_plank highO2_0.1 (SPAdes) (version 2) | ecosystem: Environmental > Terrestrial > Deep subsurface > Rock core/Sediment ...
ACGGCTATCGGAAGGAAAAATGAGTTCTTAAAAAATTTATTCAATTTAAGCTGTCTCCGAGACAATCCGCCGTCTGATACCGAGTAGTTTTGAGCAGCAAAAGATGACGGTTGTGATATCATCTGGATATATTCTCTGAATGTTTTTTGGATTCGTCCGATAAATCCCAAAATAGTGGAAGAGGCTGAATCTCGAACTGATGTCAGTGTTTGTGTCCGCATAAAAAAATCCTGCTCTTTTGGTGGCAGGATGAATCAGCAGAATCTTAACAAAGGGGAAACGACGTTGTCAATAGGCAACTTAACAAAATACGAAAAACTCCGTTGATGTAGGACGATAGCTACTCTTTTTCTTTCTTTTCGTGTTTGTTCTCTGTTTTTACTGTTGGAATTGCCGTTTTAATATTCATTAGGTCAATCTTGTCAAGTGATACATTCTCAATTTGTTTCTGCAGCGTTTGTTCGATATAGGAAGTATCGATTCTATGAAGCATCTTCTCAAGCTCCGGATCACCTCGTTTGATGCCAAGTTTGTTTCTGATTTCTGATAGAAGTTCAAGAGTCTTTGTGATTTCTTCCTCTGCAATCAGATTTACCTGCAGATGCAGTTCATCACGAAGTCGATCGGTCTGAGCAGCGCGATTTTGGCTAACAAGAACAAAAATCGAGAGAAAAATTGCCTCAAGAGAAACGATCATCGTCAAAAGCCCGAAAGGAAATGGATCAAATGGCTTAACACTTGGGATAATACCAATATTTAGCGTAATCCAGATAATAAACCAATAGAGGTTGAGAAGAAAAAAAGAAAAACTGCCAAATGCTGAAGTGATATGATCAGCAACTTTTTCACTGAGATTTCTGTTTGCAAGTGATTTTGCTTCAAACGCCTTAAACACCCTTCGACGTTTTATGATCTTTTCTACTGAATCACCATTCTCAATACTAGCCACATACTCATTGTGAATCTTTTTTACAAAACTTGTCAACCCCGTTACAAAATCCTTTCTTTACACCCTAAACGATACATGTACTACGCCTAAACCTTTATCATGTACTTTGGAACAGGGTTAAACTGGAAAAGTAACTAAGCAGGTAACGGGGGAGGTTACAGGCTACGGCGGGGGCGGCGGAAAGAAAATCGGTCTGGATAGCGAAGGCCTTGGATGATACCTCCGACTGCTGCACCTTTAAGAACGACTAAATGGGCAAATCCTTCGTAGATGATAAATGTTGCCACGCAGAGCACAGAAAGAAACATCCAGTGATGAAAATGATACGTTTTACTGCGAAAATGAAACATGAGGTTTGGGGTGAGTTCAATATTGCGAAACTTAATTTTTGGCAACTTGGTATTTCGTTTCAATGGATGCGAAATATGCAGAGAAATGAGGTATCCAATAAGACACGATGCGATAAAAAAGATTGTTGTATACATAGAATTCGTACCTAAATCCTGACAATATACTCACTATATGGGATAATATTTAAAATGTCAAGCATGGCTGAAGACTACTGAACCGGGCACAAAGCATCCTCTTGACAAGCGTAAGTGATGCGCTAGAATACGATTGCCACTTGGCTAATGAACAAAAACTACTATATTATTGACTTTGACAGTACGTTTATTAAGACAGAAGCCCTCGAACAACTTGCCCAAATCAGCCTCAAAAATAATCCGAACAATGAAGCAATTATCAAGTGTCTGTTTTTGTTACGACTCAAAAAATTTCTTGTTCTTGAGTTTTTCCGGGAGAAATGACAAGTCATTCTTGGGTCCGACAAATTCTTCTGACCATTGATAGTCTTTGGCATATCCCAAGTTCTTCATGAGTTTGGTCGGAGCATTGCGAAGGTGAAGGGGAATTGGTTCGTTCGGCAGTTCATAGACAGCTGATTTTGCTTTTCCCAAAGCATTTGCAACTGCGCGTGATTTCTTGGCAGTTGCAAGATAGAGTACAATATGTGCGAGAATCAATTGAGCCTCAGGCATGCCAATTTTGGTAACAGCTTCAAAACACGCATTTGCCTGAATCAAAGCGCCTCTATCTGCAAGACCGATGTCTTCAGATGCAAAAATGATCATTCTTCGTGCGATAAATTTGGGATCCTCGCCATTTTCAAGCATCCGCATCAGATAATAAAGACTCGCGTCAGGATCAGAACCGCGCATGGATTTAATAAATGCAGAAATAGTATTGTAGTGCTCATCAGCTTTTTTATCATAGATTCCCGCAGATTTTGTCTGAAAAACATCTTTCACAGTTTCGGCTGATATTTCTTTTTGTTTGTAGGACATTGCAGAGATTTCAAGCGCGTTGAGCATGATGCGGGCATCTCCTCCGGAAAGCCTGATCAAAAGTTCTTTTGCGTCAGCTGCAATGGTCTTTTTTAAAGACCCTAAGCCATTTTTCTCATTTGTTAATGCAGTATCAATCAGTTTTGACAAATCTTCTACGGATAAACTTTGCAGAACAAATATTCTGGAACGGGAGAGAAGAGCAGAGATGACCTCAAAAGACGGATTCTCAGTTGTCGCACCAATGAGGATGATTAAACCGGATTCGACGTTAGGAAGCAGCCCGTCTTGCTGCGCTTTATTCCACCGGTGAATTTCGTCAATAAAAAGAATTGTCCTTCTTCCTCCCTCTCCTTTCATAGGAGAGGGTCTTTTTGCTTTGGCAAAAAGAGGTGAGGTCTGCGAAACTATTGTTTGACTTTGTCTTGCATTTTCAGCCTCAGCGATGATTTTTTGCAGATCTGCTTTGCCAGCTGAGACACCGGAGATTTCATGAAACTCAGCATCTGATTCTGAGGCAATGATTTTGGCTAGTGTTGTCTTACCGCTCCCCGGAGGCCCCCAAAAAATCATCGGAAAGAGTTGTTTTTGCGAAAGCATTCGTCTGATAATGCCGTTTTTTCCGACTAAATGTTCTTGTCCGAGGAATGTGTCCAAACTTTGCGGCCGCATGCGGTAGGCGAGGTTACCGGGATTCATGGCACAATTCTAACACAGTACTATCTTGGGTGCCACTTATTTGTTCGCCTACGAGTTCGGTAGTGTACTTCTGGACTAGGGCCTTCTGTGTGCACAAAAATATCAAATACTCGCTGTCGTGGATCGTTTGGAAGTCTGCCAACAATTGCGGCTACGCCGTTTGACTCGTCAATAGGAACGACCAAACGTGTGTTTCCATGAAGCAGTCGCTCACGATCCACAATCTCAAACCCATCACCAACAGCTAGCTCACCAATTCCGTCAGTAGAAACAGATAAGGAAAATCCATTTCTGTTGTGATAGGGTCCACTAAAGTTCTTAGCAGGTAACTGTCGGCTATAGAGCCGACGCGCATAATAGAATACTGAGTAAAGATTGGAAAGATCTTGAGAAGGATCACCGCTTATATCATAAAATCTACCTGCTGCGCTAACTCGTTCGACAACCATGCTGCGATGATACAACTTAGTAACCAAAAAACAAGAAATTTACTTTTTCGAAGATTTTTTGACGACTTTGGCGGTGTTGATGATGATACGAAGCTCACCGTCATTGCCTTCAATTTCGTTTGCCTGTGTCATTCGCTGGTATTCAAGAAGATAATCTGAAAGCGCTGCTTGGGATTCCTTAATCGTCATTCGCATGTCTTTTATTTTTGCGGCAAGTTGGGTAACTGAAGGCTGTTTGGCGATATTCTCTCTGGTGACTGACAGTACTGTTGCTGCTTCTTTTGCTTTCTTTTGATTTTCAATATAGGTTGGGTTATTTTCAAATGAATCACTATACTGTTCAACGCTTTTCTTTAGTTCTACCTGTGAAGTCTCGACCGTATCTATCGTATTTTTGATCATCTCCTCAAGATTGAGGAGCAAATTGACCTGCTCTGGAGTTTCAGAAACCTCATTCTCTTGTGAATTTTCCTCAACAACATCTTCTTTAGCAGTTGCATCGTCCATAGATACACACTATATACCACTTCGCTTTTCTTTTGCAAGTATCTTTTTGTTTAAAAATCAAAACGGGGGGAAACTGATATACTATAAAGATTCATGGCTGAAAAAATATGGAATACTCCTGAGCAGCTTGCAAGACTCAAACTGACACCTGCGCAAGGGGCAAAGATCTATGCGAAGCTTCGAGAAGACGTGATAGGTGCCGGTATGCTCAAACGATCCTATTTCTATTACGGCCTTCTAGTAACTTTTGCGTTCTCAGGATTTCTCTTTAGTATCTACAACATCTATATTCAGACTACAACCCCTCAACTCTTTTTCTGGGCAGTTTCGCTGGTTTTCTTCACCATCCAATTGGGTGGACTCATGCACGACTGCGGACACCGAAGCGTTTTTAGCTCAAGTAAATGGAATGACGTTCTGGGGCATCTTTCATGCGCGTTTTTGGCAGTTCGCTTTAGAAACTGGCGGCCACAACACAACAAGCACCACGCACATCCAAACCAAGAAGATGAAGATCCAGATGTCGCCATACCCTTTGCATTCACAGAAGACCGGTATAAAGGTGCAAAAGGGCTCTACGGATTTATCAGAAAATACCAGGTGTACCTGTATTTTCTTTTTGGCGCAATTGTTGCGTTCACATTTCGTACAGGTGGCATGAGGGGATTTTTGCGCACATTGCGATTTAGCAGACTTCCTGAGTTTTTTGTTGTCTTTTTAGGACTATCCCTGTGGTTTGTCGTTCCTTTTTTTATCTTTGATCTTTCAAAAGCACTGCTACTTTTTTTTACTGTGCATCCTATGCTTGGTTTGTATTTGATGACGATCTTTGCGCCAAACCACAAAGGGATGGTTCAATTTGGAAAAGATGTAAAAGTTGCCTATATTGAGCAACAAATTCTCTCCTCAAGAAATATCCATGGGGGATTGGTAACAGATTTTTTGTATCTTGGGTTAAATTATCAGATTGAGCACCATCTTTTCCCAAACTGCCCACGTAATAAGTTGCATAAAATAGCGCCGTATGTATTGAAACTCTGTAAAAAACATGGCCTTTCTTACACGAGTGTTGGCGTGTTTCATTCGAACAAAATTATTCTCCAAGAACTTCATCATATCAGCCAACTCGATCAAAAACGAAAAGAGCAAAGTGCAAAACGAAAAATTAATGAAATACTTATAAACACACCTTAATTTTACACTTTTAACTTTTCGCTTTACACTTATAATTATGGCAATTACAATTAGAACCGAAAAACAGGCAGCCAGACTTCGCAAACTCTCTGTTCTTGACGGTGTCAAGGTGTATACCAAGCTCAGACAAGATGTCACCAAAGCAGGAATACTGGAGAGGGATTATCGATACTACACGTTGATTATTTTTTTTTCTTTTGCCGGCTTTGCCACAAGCGTATTTATGGTTTTTACCACGACCTCGTATCCATTACTCTTTCTCTGGCTTCTGGTTTTGTCATTTTTTACCGTACAGCTTGCAGGACTCTTACACGACTCTGGTCATCGAGCAATTTTTACTTCAACAAGAAATAATGATCTGATGGGAATTCTGAGTGCAACGGCAATCGGCATGATCCATGAAGAATGGCGCGTCAAACACAACCGCCACCACGCAAATCCAAATGTTGAAGGAGTAGATACTGATATTGATATTCCGCTGCTTTCATTCACAAAAGAAAGGTTTGCTTCAAAATCAGGTCTTGCAAAAATGCTAGCTCCGTATCAGGTATTTTTTTACTACCCGATAGGGATACTGCTTGCGTTTTCCCTTCGCTATAACGGTATCGAGTATTACATCAAATACTTTTCTCTGAAAAACGCGTTATTGATGGTCCTTTTTGCCATCTCGCTTTTTCTGTGGTTTGTGATGCCGTTTTTTGTCTTTAGCCTTCCAAAAGCGCTGTTTGTCGAGTTTGTCAGCCTATCATTTACCGGATTTTATGCATGGAATATCTTTGCCCCAAATCACAAAGGTCATCCGTATCTTGAAAAAGGGATAAAGTTCTCATTTCTTGAACATCAGATCATGACCGCAAGAAACGTCAATGGACATTTCTTAACAGACCTTTTTTATATGGGGCTGAATTACCAAATTGAACATCATCTCTTCCCAAATTGTCCTCGAAATAAATTAAAACTGATTAGTCCGTACGTGAAAAAACTAAGCAGGCAACTGAAGCTTGATTACGAATCAGTCAGCGTTTTGGGTGCAGCAAGAATTATTTTGAAAGAACTCAGTAGCGTTGCAGAGATAGGAAAAAGACCTCTTCCTGCAAAAGCGCGCTAACCAAAACCCGCTGTGGTATACTCACAAAAAATGAAAATACGACCGCTAGCGATTCTTGTTTCTCTATTACCATTTGTACTTGTTTTTGTCGCTTCACTCTACAGACCCTCTGATGCAGATCTTGGCTGGCACCTTAAATACGGCGAGTATGCAGTAAAAAACCTGTCGCTACTCAGAGAAAATACTTTCTCAACAGAAATGCCGGATTTTATCTGGCCAAATATATCCTGGGGCATCGATGTCATCAATTATCTTATTTTTTCAGCAGGCGGATTTTTGGCACTTACTATTGCCGGCGCGCTCGTTATCACTACAACGTTTTATTTTCTTTCCAAAGCGTTTCGCCTAACCTATTTTGAAAAAGCGATGATTTTTCCGCTCCTTTTACTACTTCAGCACCCGCTCAACCAAGTTTCATTTCGTGGCTCATTGTTGAGTCTGTTTTTCTTAAGTATTCTATTATATCTACTGTTCTCACACGAAGAAAAACCATCAAAACGGATCTGGCTTATTGTGCCACTTTTTCTTCTCTGGGCAAATACCCATGGACTTTTTATTTTAGGACTGGGAATTCTGCTTCTCTGGATAATTGCAAATGCTATAAAAGAAGGGTTTACCAACGGGTTTGCAAAACAAGTTATATTCAAACCAATCAAGCAATATGTGCCTCTCTTTCTTGCGACAATTGCCGTAACACTAATTCATCCATTTGGCTTTGCAATTTATGAAGATGCATTGCTGCATTTCAACAACCCCTATCTGGTAAATATTGCAGAATATCTGCCATTTGATGAGCTTTCACACCTCTGGTGGATTCATATTGCTGTTGCAAGTACCGTAGCAATCGGCATGTTTTTACTCTACCTGCATGACGGGTTTGCAAAGCATCTTTCTATTACATTTCTCACCATTCCACTACTTTCATTGGCTTATTTTGTCAGGCGCTATGCCTGGCCGAGTTACTATCTCACGATACCTTTTCTCAAACCAGTTGTGAACTTTTTTAAACCCGATAGGCAGAAAACAACACAGGTTTCTGCTGTTTTTATTCTTCTTGTTGCTCTGAGTATTGCTATTTTTATAAAACAACCTTTTTCCCAATTTAGCAGTATGAACTGGGATACATATTGCAAGCAAGTTGTTCAGTGCTCTCCCAAAGCAGTTGAGTATCTAAAGGAACATAAACTCAATAAAAATTTGTTGACCTTTTACGATTGGGGAGGGTATCTGATCTGGCAACATCCTGATCTTAAACCAAGCATCGATGGCAGAATGCATCTCTGGCAAGACAAAAAAGGCAACAACGCATTTGCGCAGTATTATGCCTATGAGCAGGACGAAGCAAACATCGACGAGTCTAAGTATGATACGGTGCTGATGGCGCGCAAAAAGCCGTTATATAAACAACTCAATCGGTTGGTGAAGGAAGGGAAGTGGACAAAAGTTTTTGAGGATAAAACAGCTGGAGTATTTGTGAGGAAAAAGTAAAATCGTGTCAATGAGAATTTTGTTGCCAGCGTTTGAGTTGGGGGATAAAATCGTTTGCCAATCGCTCAGCTTTTTCTTTAGGGAAATGAAGATCCTCAGTCATGTTTTTCACTGACATTGCAATCATCTCGTCCATGGTTAGATCAGGCTCAGTAAACATGCCTTTTTGATAACAAAACTTGCAATATTCACTGCTGCCTGAACCATCAATTTCAGTTCCGAAAAACCCGTTTCCTAAAGGCATCCCGCAACTCTGACAACGCTGCTTCTGATCCATAGCCGTATCATATCAAGAATAAGTTAGGTTTCAAAAGATAAGGTTGTCATCAGAATTAACCTATAGCGTTTGATTTCGCCTCATATGTCTGCTATATTCACTAGTATGACTAGGAGTGAAAGAGATATTGGTGATGAATCACCCAGACAAAACGCACCTACTGGCTTACAGTTATTTCGAGCAAGACCTGACTTGGCTCAACAATACAGTCTACGCTTTTCTCAAGCGCAGAGATTTCGAAGTGAAGTCACTACGGCAAAATCTGCTGTTGCCGAACTGCGTGATGCCACAAATCGACGAGTAACCAACCTCAACGAATTCATGCTTGAGTCACAGGATCATCTTGCTGACTCTTCGAGTTCTGCAACCTGTGGTCTCGCATATTTAAAAATCCACGATGAGTTATCCTCACAAGGAGTATCAGAAGCAGATATCTACGACTTCTTTCGTCTCTGTGTTGAGATAAATACACGTTATAGAGCACCGATGGTAAATGAACTCCTCCGTGTTAGAAGATTAAAGGCGTTTATTGCAACCGAAAAATACAGAGAATCTCGAATAAAAGATGACTTGAAAACACATATAAACAAGATTGCCGAAAAACCACCATCTTGGTTTCCGGCTTCAGAAATGCATAGATGGAAACAATTTATTGCAATGCATGCAGATTTTCTCACGTATGTAAATCCATCCACTATCTTTGAATATTTCTCCCATGATCGAATTCCGACACTAGATGAATTTAAAAAAATGACAGTTTACTATGGATATACGATTGCTGACAGATATCCTGACTGGATGTCAAATGATGAGCCTCCAGCTCGTGAAGCTGTAGAAGCAGAATTTGAGGAAGATACGCACAACACAGAAATGACTTCAGAACAATTGAAGTATTCCATTAGACAGGGAGAACAGCTACAAGATATGGCATTTGGACGATCTATAAAAGCTGTAGCAAGAGTGGAACAACGTCGAAGAGAAACTTTTCCAGAACCTACAAGTTTTTATGAAGCAGCATTATCTCTAGGTGCTGAGCAAGATATTGTTGCGTATCGTTTAGACCCTGAAGTTATAAAATTAACAAATTCTAGTGATTTAAAGTCAGCACGTATTAGCTCAGATAGATTGCGGGAGCAAATAATTCAGCGAATTTCTGGTGGTAATTTTCCTACAGTCTTTCCAGAACATATTGCTTTGTATATTGAAAAAATGCTCAGAAATGGAAACATCGCTGGTGACGCTAGTGAAGTGGTAACCGAGCGAATGTTTGAGCTCTTTGATGACACAATATCTTCGCTGCAACGAGGAGAACGCATTGAGTACGACAGAGAAAGTCCGGAAAAGAAACAAATACGAACACTGATGTATGAGATATTTCCGTTTATCGACACTCTCCCTACCGAGGAAATAGAATATCTGAGGGAATTGCTGTTTGACTCTATCGGTAGCCCACTGGAAATGGTGATCTGGGAAATTGCATCACTTTCATCAATTCGACTCTCGTCTTATGATTCTGCAACGTTGGGAGAACTCAAAGAAAAAGTACAGAGATTTGCTGTAAATTGGTGGCGAAACAACTGGCAGTGGGCATACGAAGAACTCACTCGAAGTGCGCGTGATCGATTTGCGATACAACCTGAATCTGCCCCTCGTCAACCTACATCTGATGCACTCATCACGAGTGTTTCCATTCCGGAAGAAATAAGTGCTGAGCCTTTGGAAGACATTGTGCCAGATGCTGCCTCTCAATATCCTTCATTCACTCCCGAGGATAAAATCAAAGAGTTTGAAGTACTAGATGTCCAAGTAAACGCAGGTAATCTATATGGCTGGGAACTTTTATATATTACGCATCCACTTGATCACGCAAATGACTTAGTAGCGCTTGGAGGAGTTAGTATCGATGAACGAGTGGAAAACTTAACAAGATACATCGCAGACGAGCGGATACCTTGCACGATTAAGCCTTCAAGCGTCATAGCAGCTTTTGATTGGCTTGTGACTGTACCTGAAGAAACTGAATGGATTCGAATAAGAAGAGTAGTTGAAGGTGAAGAGTTTAAGAAGTTGAAAAGAGGTGGAATGCGTATTCACTACAAGATGGACAAAGATAGCAAACAGATATTATTCTTCCTCTATAAAAAAAAGGCAATGAGCTACAAGTAAAATTACAATCCACAATGCTCAGCTTTTGCAATATCTTAGTTAATGTTAGATAATATTAGATAATAATAGTAGAGTCAAAAGCAAGTATGAACATCCAGTATTCTATACATAAAACTGCAACGCTACGAAAGAATTCATAAACTCCTTATGAAACTCTTGCCCAAGTTACTTTCATCTCACCTTTTTTTTCAGATCTTACAGATTGGCATGTTGTGCATTATTTTGTTTTTGATCTCCTTTTCTCAGTCATACTTTTCCAAGCCCCCACAAACAACAACCGAACACCAAGACGCTTACTGGCTCTTGCTACACCGGCTAGCATAAAGAACCTTTGTTAAACAAACACTGAATGCTTGCGTTGCAAACATAGAATTTTGTAAAATCGCTCTATGAATATGTTCAAACCGACAAAAGCAAAAACCCCAGAAGAATACATCAAGATGATCGATGAACCCAGGCGAACAGAGATACAAAAACTATA
>Ga0209542_10020002_pt1 | contig 10663 bp, 15 predicted proteins | sample RifCSPhighO2_01_FD_184028 | JGI IMG/M metagenome (GOLD analysis project Ga0209542, IMG submission 184028) | Soil microbial communities from Rifle, Colorado - Rifle CSP2_plank highO2_0.1 (SPAdes) (version 2) | ecosystem: Environmental > Terrestrial > Deep subsurface > Rock core/Sediment ...
AACCCAGGTAAAATAGACCATACTGCGGGATTAGTTCACCGGTAGAACGCCACTTTTCCAAAGTGGATGTAAGGGGTCCAATTCCCCTATCCCGCTCCAAATCGGACTGCATTTTTAATAATGCTAGATTAGATTGATTTGTCGGTCTGTTCTTGGGTTCGAGCCACTCGTTTTTCTCGGTTATGACTTTTTCGGTATCTTTCAAATAGATAAATGCGTTTTTGGCTTCAATACGCACTAATTGATCAAATAAGACCAGGTTCGAGCCAAGAATCCTCAAAACCATTCTTTTCGTCTCAACGTCACCTTCATGGAATATATTTGTGACATTTGACGCAAAAGCCAATACCTCCTCCATTACCTTAGTCCAAGACTCAATACCATCAGATGAGATGTTTCCTTTCGTTTGTTTTTCCTCCATCAACAACCTGGTTTTTTCTTTCTGGTATTCCTCTTCACTTATCATCCCATCAATCTTCATCCCATAAAGATTTTTCTTTTCAGCTAGGATAGCATCAAGGCGTTTAGTAAATTTACCCTTCTGTATTCTTTCAAAATCGAATTCCTTCTCATTTCTTCTTTTGAGGTTAGTTCTTACCCAGTCTATAAAGGAAGGCTTTATCTCCAAACTATTAACGAATGCCAATACCTGTTCTTCCAACTTAACTGCATTGAGGTACTTTTGCTTACAAGGCCCCTTTTTCTTAACACACCTGGCATAAATAAAGATCTGGGAATTACCATTTTTATACTTCTTGGTATGATAGTCTGCAGTAATACCCGAATCACATTCACCACACCTTAAAAGCTTCATGAAATAAAAGTCATTAGTTTGTTTGTGAACCCTTGTTCTGCCATCCATAATGTCCTGCACTCGATTATACTCATTGAGTGTAACCATAGGTTTATGTCTGCCGTCAAAACGCTCTTTGTTATAGTCGAACAGTCCAACGTAGAAGATATTTCTAAACATTCTAAATGCTTCTGTTCTGCTCACAGCCCTGCCTGTTCTCTTACTCTTAAGCCCCAAAGAGGTGATTTTCTCAAGTGAACTTTCAACTGTCTCCTGTCCAGTAAGCATCAGGTCCCACCACTTACGACAAAGGTCAAACCGTTCCGGATCTATCATGACCTCCTTCTGTCCTTTAGGCTTATACAAATCATTTATATAACCGAGTGGCGCAGACCCAGGTCTCCAGCCATTCTGAACCTTTGTATTCATTCCTCGCTTAACATTATCGGATAAGTCCTTACTGAATTTAGTAGCCATGCCAAACTCAATAAAAAGAAAGGTGGAATTATTACGGTCATAGTCCATTGTGGGGGTAACAATAAGCATGCCATTATAGTCGACATGATCGATGAGAGTACCTCCCTCCTTGGCGTTTCTGCAGAGCCTGTCGGCTTTCCAGCAGATGATATTGTGTGCCTCACCACTGGCCACTCTAGCAACCATTGCCTTAAAATCCGGTCTTTTGTCAGGACGCTTGGCGGATTTACTTTCTTTGTAGATTCCAAGCACAGTAAGACCTTTATCAGCTGCAAGCTCCCGACAGGTTCTCTCCTGGTCGTCCAGCGAGAGAATCTGCCTGTCTTTATCTTCCGATGATTTTCTACAGTAAATGAAGCAAGTGTTCATGATTGATGTATTCTGGCTATAACTAATAACAGCTAAAAGCTTGTGTCGATGTTAACTCGTTTTTTGCGTGAAACAAGAGTCGTTTCTATAACAGTATCGAACAAAAGCAATAAAGCGGTGGCCTGCTCAAATGCCTGTGCATCAGTTAGATCCACTCCGTACTCCTTGCGTGCAAGATCCTTAAATTTATCCAGTTCTTCTCTGGTCACTAAAGAATTGGCCGGTAGTTCGTTTATTTCTACTTCTGGAGGTTTTGAGTTATTACTTTCCATTTCTGTAATAAACTTACAGAGAATGGTGATTTATCTCAATAAACTTTCTGTACAGTAATGTTCACTTATGTAAACAAATGTAATTTTCAAGCTGAAAGTAGGATTTGACTAATTTGGGGGAATTTGGTATATTCTTATTACCGAATGACCTTCGTAGTGAAAGTACCTTATTTAGGGAACTGATGGCACTAGCAATAGCGATCCATCTCAGCTACGGGGGTCGATTTGTTTAGTAGGGCTTCCAAAGATCTTCTTCTCTCTTTTTAATGAATTTATAGAAAGTATCATCATCGCGATTATACTTCCGGTAGATAGCTCCACATACCATATCCGCCAACTGCAGGAGGTTATTACCCTTTGAGTCCTTGTGCTTTATATTTCCAAGCAATTTGTGGGTATCCGTATTAAGTCGTCTTCTTAAATAAGTGTTAAATTTCTGTACAAAGGCAAAGGTGGTCCGATCCACAAACAATGCGGCATTAGTAATATGGCCCTCAGCTCGAAGAAACAACTGGTCGGCAACCAGCATATACAAACTATCGACAGGATTAGCCTCTTTCTTTGCAAGAACAGTTTTATCTATAACAATTGCTCTGTAACGGAAATCATGCTTTGAGAGTTTATGCAGAAAGGCTGTTTTGACTTTACTCGTTGTGCCTGTACTAAATTTAAACTCTGACTTCTCTGAAAGTTTTAATTCTCCTCTCAAGTCCTTAATTGCATCGTTTGCTTTTTCAGCTGCTTCAAGACTATCAAAAATAACGATGGTCAACACAAAAAAACGGCTTGAGGTTTTATTAAATTTGAATCCGGTATCTCCGGACTCGTCCATAAAGATAAGCATTGCTATTGGCATACTTCTCCTTTTTTGAAAAAAAATTTAACTAGATCCTCATTTACACAAAAATAGTTAGCAATCTCCTTTACTGATAAATGTTTTACCTTCTGAAATAGAGAATGAGGCATTAATAATTCAGCAGCAAAACTTTGTGCTTCATGCTCCTGTTTGAACTTTGTAAACTGATCACTCTCCTCAAAATACATATGATTGCCAACATGTAAAAAATGATGTCCCAGTGCATGGGCTATCAGCTCTCTTTTTTTCCTTGGGGTTGCATTCTGAAGAATACCGATACTGTCACCAACGTACACTTCCTTTACCCTGCCTTTGAACTCCCATTCATCCAGGGTTAAAAATTCACTATCAATTATTTTATTTAAATCTATTGGGGCAGTGGACAGGTTATACTTTCGTATAATCTGTCTAGCCCTTTTTTGGGCGTTTTTCATATTGTTTGGACCGTCTCGATTTCACAAAATCTATATAATCCATTACCGACCTTACCTCTGAATTGCTCATATCATCGACTTCCTTCAACATCAGCGTAAGGGCAGTATCCTGCTTTAATTTATCAATATTTTTTTCCCAGTATCCGGTTTTCTGCAGAAGCGATTCATAAGGAATTTTATAAATAAAAGCGAGGGCCTTTAATTTAAAAGGAGAAGGATGTGCATGTTTTCCTGTCTCAAGATTAGATAGATATCCTCTGGAAAGAGAACATTGTAAATCAAGTGACTGATTTTTAATTGCAGCTTTTACCAGTTCCACAACATCCTGTAGCGTATACCCTCTGGTCTCACGGATATAGCTGACATACTCGCCAATAGAAGCAAAATCGTCCGGACTCTTCAGCAAAGGTTTTTTTCTTTTCTGCATGGTAATTGTAGTAATAAGGTAAGATTATTCTTACTTTTCTTATTTATACATATTATAATGATAGTTGTCAACAGGAATGAACATAAACAACCATAAAGTTTATTGCGATAAATTACAAGAGTTTGTAAATTAGGTAATATAAATGACAGCAAGCACACAAAAAAAGACAATTTTTATCAATAAAGAAAAGAGAGTTAACAGTGAACTCTTTGATGAGATTAGACTGAATAAAGGTCTCTCCCGTTTCCAACTGGCACTAGAAGTAGAATTATCCCCACAAACAGTCAGACGTGTTCTGGTATTGGATGGAGATCCTCGTCCTTCAACAGTTAAAAAGGTTGGTGACTTTTTAGGCATTCCGGCGAAAAACTGGTATATCCGGAGAGAAGCATAAAAGTATGGATACAGATTTAAAATACCGATTGGCAGCAAGAAAGAGAAGGTTGATGTTCAGAAAACTAAGACGGTGGATACTGCCATTATTTACTGTTGCTTTACTGGTTTGGCTGTTGAGCAAATTGTTTGCTCTACTGATTCCAAGGTGTTTATAAAAAGTACCCAATGCCAGCTAATGAGAAACGGGTGAAAAATGAAAATGAATATCAACAGTCAAATTGGAAAACAACATGATAAAAATGGTCAGATTCAATTACACAACTATAAACCATGATGCAAGAATCAGACTAGATTTAAGTATCAATGAATACTGCGTCTTCGATTTAATTTATAACCTTTCGAATAACCCCAAAAATACTCAAATGGGATGGTGCTATGCCAAGAAAGAAACCCTCGGTGATTATCTGGATATCGGCAGAGCTACTGTATTTCGCGCAATCAACAAAGGTCTCAAGATAGGCCTCCTGGAAAAGCATCCAGAGCAACCTGCATTTTTAAGAGGAACTGGCAAATGGTACGAATCGGTAATGATTAAAAACGAATCTCAAAGTGAGACTCCCTATATCAATAAGAGATACGGACAGTCTCAAAATGATACTCTCACTCGTCTCAAAATGAGAACATACAAAGATACTAACAAAGACAATGACAATTTTACTGTTGAGCCTAACGGCTCTGTCAATAAAAAAGGAATTAAATCGGTAGGAGAACTGCTAAACCACCACCCTATTGCTCCTGAAAACGACAGTCAAATCTTTTATGAGTGGCAAGCAGAAGCACAGCGAATCTGGGTAGAGCTAGGACTATCCGGAGAACCGAGTCGCGGGTTTTTCAAACACGTCAAATTAGCATTTAAAAGAAAAAGACAGGGAAGACTTGGTATTGCCCTATCTTATTGCAAAGATGCTATCGGAGTTGAAGATATGGAGAAACTATTTTATTGGCGCTACGCCAACGAACCAGCATGATAAACGAATATGAGATTTATAGATTTATTTGCAGGTATAGGAGGATTTAGATATGGCTTACAAAAAACAAGACAAGTTGAATGTGTCTGGTCAAATGAGTGGGACAAATACGCAAGCAAAACATATAAAAAACACTATGGAGAGTGCGACACAAGAGACATTCAAACAGTTACTACAAACGAAATCCCAGACCACGATTTACTCTGCGCTGGTTTTCCTTGCCAATCATTTAGTATCGCGGGAAAAAGATTGGGATTTGAAGACACAAGAGGGACTATGTTTTTTGAAATCGCTCGGATTATCAAAGACAAAAGACCCAGATATCTTTTGCTTGAAAATGTTAAAGGCTTACTTAGTCATGACCAAGGAAAAACTTTCCAGACAATACTTGGGGTTCTCTCCGACTTGGGGTATGAGTATCAATGGCAAGTTCTTAACAGCAAAAATTTCGGAGTCCCCCAGAATAGGGAAAGAGTGTTCATTATCGGAAATCTTAGAGGAGCAAGCAGACCTCAAGTATTTCCTATCAGAGGAGAAATCCGAGAAACTTCTGGCTCAGGGAATGTGGCGGGTACACTCCAAGCAGACTACTTCAAAAGAGACAGGACTGGCGGCTACGTTATTAAAGCGCAACCAGTTCTCACACCAGAAAGAATCAACAAAAGACAAAACGGCAGAAGGTTCAAAAATGAAGGAGAACCAATGTTCACTTTAACTGGCCAAGATCGACATGGAGTAGCAGTAGGGACTCTGCGCACTCATAAGGATGGGAATGGTTTCAGAGAAATTAAGCAAGGAGGAATAGCTCCAACTATCCCTGCAAGAGCCAGGACAGATGGAAGTGGTCAGCCAGTAGTTATAGATGATTTTTACCCTAACAGGGTTAGAGGATTTGAAGAAAGCCCGACACTTAGAAGTGGTAGGAATGGTTTAAAAGTTAGCGATAATTTGAGGATCAGATTATTAACTCCTACGGAATGCGAGAGGCTACAAGGTTTTCCAGATGGATGGACCGAAGGAGTAAGTGATACCCAGAGATATAAGCAATTGGGAAATGCTGTGACAACAAGCGTAGTTACCGAAATAGGTAAAAAAATATTAGCAGCTTATGAATAAATCAGAAAAAATAGCATATGAGCAATTAAAGACAAAAGGGTATCTGGTTGAAAGACCAAGAGTCTCTAAATGGCAACCGCAGGACTTTTTTTACTGCTGGGACTTTATTGCAATCAATAAAAGAGAGATCAGATTTATACAGGTGTCCAGTAAATACTTCTCCCAGAGAGCCAGAGATGATCAGGAACGAATGCATGCATTTCCCCACCTTCATTGCAGCAGTAAGGAATACTGGCGTTGGGATAAAAAGAAAGAAATATTTATAGTCCAAAAAATCGGGAAGGAGGTGGAGACAGTATGAAACCAGGACCAAAAAGACCAGCACCCAAAAATCCAAAGTATCACTTCGAGGGACAAAAAACCAGCGAAGCCGGAAAAACAATTTACATGGTTATCGTTATCAAAACCGGAGAGCTTCTGGAATGGGATGAAGCAATCTTTAAAAAGAACCAAGCATTAATCGAATACTAAACCTATGGTAAAAACCAGAACTGAATTATTAGAAGACATTCACAACAGCGTTCATGAGGAGATGCTGCGAATGGAAATTGCGATAGAAACGCTGGCAGATGTGGATGATGACAAAGTTATCGAAATAGTAACCAAGCGTTCACCTCTTGGCGCAAGAGAGGAACAGTTAACGAAAAAGGATGTCATTGCTCGCTACACAGAAGATATTGGGAAGCGAGAAAAAGTCCTTAAAGTTATCAAGCAAATGCTAAAAGAAAACGTATGAAAGATCTTATATATCCACTGTTGAAAGAAGACTATGTTTCTCCTCACCTTAAGCAAGAGGAGAAAAAAAGAGAGATAGCAATTCTTCCTGTAGATACAAAAGGCATGCGTTTCCACAAAAGACTCTGGCTACGGTTAAAACGAAGCATAAAAAAACTATGGAAATAAAATTAGCGACAATCGAAATAACAACACTGTGCTTTGCAGAGTACAACCCCAGAAAGGTAACTCGCAGCGTCATAGAGCAACTGAAGAATTCCATCAAGGAATTCGGAATGCCTGTGCCTATTGTGATTAACACCTACAAAGGTAGAGAAAACGTCATAGTCGGTGGCGAAAAAAGAGTCAGGGCAGCAACAGAGCTGGGATGGACAGAAGTTCCCTACAGCACAGTTAATATTCCTTTGGATAAGGAAAAGGCACTCAACCTTGCCTTAAATAAAATCGAAGACCAATGGGATGAAGCAAAACTGGCAGAGATTATAACCGACCTGACAAAAGCAGATTTTGACCTTTCCCTTACAGGATTCAATGAAGTAGAAATCAGCAATCTCCTCGACACCACAATGTTTCTGGACCAGGAAGAAGAAAAACCCTGGGATACAGAAGAAGAAATAAAAAAAATAGCGGAGCCGATATCCAAACTAGGTGAAGTTTATCAAATAGGTCCGCACCGGCTCATGTGTGGAGACTCAACCAATCCAAGCGATGTAAGAAAACTCATGGACGGCAAAACTGCAGACCTTATTTTTACTGACCCACCCTATAACGTAGCTCACAAAAGCATGGAGAAAAAAGGTAAGTTCCATACAGACCAGGGAATCATCCTCGGAGATGACCAGAGCCAAGATGAATTCAGATCGTTCACTGAAGCATTCTTTCAGAACCTGAGTATGGTTCTAAAGCCAGGCGGAACAATATACGTCTGCACCGGATACTCATCCTACCCTCTTTTTTATTATCAGATGCTTAACTCAGGCTTTGTTTTCAGCAGCAATATCGTCTGGGTCAAACCCAACTTTGCTATCGGTTGGGGTGACTACAAAAAACAGTACGAACAAATAATGAAAGGCAAGAAACCGACAGGCAAACCAAAAGCTCAAGCACTTATGTATGGATGGAGGCAAGGAGAACGGCATCAGTTCTTCGGTGAAGCAAATGAAAGTGATGTCTGGGAAATGCCACGAAAAGCTGTAACTGAAATGGTCCACCCAACAGAAAAACCGGAGTGGCTGATTATGAAAGCCCTAAAAGGTGGAAGCAGAGTTGGTCAGTTAGTAGTTGATTTATTCGGCGGTTCCGGAAGCACCTTGATGGCAGCACACAAAGTAGGACGAATTGCATACCTTATGGAGAGAGATCCACTATTCTGCGATTTAATCCGCAAAAGATGCCAGAGGCTCAAATTATAAGCCCCCGTGTGGCGATTTGCGGGCTTCGTTCAGATCAGGTGGACCAGTTTTGTAACTATAAAACCCTATGGCAAAAAAGAAAGAGAATAAACAACCAAAACTAACCACTTCCAAAATGCCAGCTGAAACTGAACAACAGTACGCAGCCTGGCTACTTTATTGCGAAGCAGGCAGCATTAAGAAGCTTCTGGACGTATGGGAAAAGGTTGGGCAAGTCTTGGGTGAAACTGGGGTAGATTTTGCGTACCGGCTCGGTAAAAAACCAAGCGACACCACCATAGAAACCTGGTCCAAGAAGTATCAATGGGTGGCACGCACAGACCTAAGGCTTGAGGAAGAACTGGCAGAGTTGAAGGAGAAAGCTGACAGGTTCAGAAAGAAGCGCAAATTCCTAATTACCGATATTCTAATTCAGAAAATGACAAAACTGCAGAAGCAGGCCAGAACACAGGACGTGTCAGTCCTGGAGATTAAATATCTATGGGAAATGCACCGCACAGAATGGGGTGAATCAACAGGAAAAACAGAAGTAAGGCACTCAATCGATGAGAGTGAGCAGGAACCACCAAACCCAGAGGAAAATGAGGTTGGTAAAGAAATAGATCAGGTTATTAAAAAACACTATGGCAAACGACATAAATAAAGACAAAATTAGTGTTCTTCACTGGATACTAAACAATAAGATTAAAAACGAAAACGGTGAGTCTATCGAATTCGAGAACCACCGCTTCATGCTAGACATATATGCAGACCGCACACCTATACAGGTTATAAGAAAAGCCTCCCAGGTTGGAGCAAGCACAATGGAGATCCTCAGGACCCTGCACGGCGCACGATTCTGGGGAATCAACCAGATTTACACCTTACCCACCGGAGATGATGTCCTTAAATTTGTACAGTCAAAGGTAAATCGAATAATGGATATAAATCCAGTAGTAAAGCAAGGAGTCGCACCCAAAAGCATAGATTCAATTGAGCAGAAACAAATAGGCAAATCCTTTATTTACTTCAAAGGAACGTTTACAGAGCGTGAAGCTATCATGCTTTCCTCAGACAGAAACATCCATGACGAATTAGATAAGTCCAAAACAGACGTTATTAGGGATTATACTTCCCGTATGGGCTACTCAAAGATCAGAAGCCAGCACTATTTCTCCACCCCCACTATCCCAGAGTTTGGAGTAGACAAGATCTTCCAGCAATCAGACCAGAAATTCTGGCGTTTCAACTGTCCGCACTGCAAATTCAGACAGCATATGGAATGGGAGAAAAATGTTGACGAAAAACGAGGGATTTATATCTGCCAAGGGTGTAAAAAAGAGATCAGCCCACGGGATATAAACGTCAACGGTGAATGGGAAGCACGATTCCCAGACAGACCCATGTCCGGATACTGGATAAGCCAGATGCATACACCCTGGAGAACAGCCCAGGACTTAATAAAAGAGAAGAAAGATGCAGATGATGACACCTACTTCTATAACATGATTTTGGGGCTACCTTATTTATCAGCTGACCAAAGAATCCCAGCAAGCCTTTTTATACGCAACGTGAGCGACGTAAAGGCCGATTCTACAGAGGAATACAATGTAATGGGCATAGACACCGGAGCAGGCACAGGCAAAGGAAATCATTTGATTATCGGTAACAAGCTGGGAATCTTCTGGATTGGCATCCTGACCGACCATGAAGGCAAAGACAGATGGCAACAGGCAGCAGACCTTATAACCTTTTTTGATATCAGAGTAGTTGTCGTTGATGGTCAGCCCTACACTAGGGAAGCGTTCGAGTTAGCGAAACAATTCCCCTACAGAGTTTACCTGAGCTGGTTCAAAGATGACCCGAAGATGCTGGAGGTAATAAGGTTTTTTGATGAGAAAGAAGGAAAGGAATCAGAGTTTGAAGAAGAAGTAAAAGTCTTCTCCTCCCGAACCAGAATTATGGATGACACTATCTCAGCACTCCGGAAAGGAGAAATTAAGTTTTCTCTATCAAACAGTAGTCCTACCTTCAAAATGCTTATATTACACGCCCAAACGATGTACGCACGCAACGTAACCGACAAACTAGGTCAGGTGAAGCGTGAGTGGGCAAACACCGGACCCAACGACTTCTGGCTGGCATTAATCTACTGGCACATTGCCATATTAAAACGTTCAAAATATGAGCCAAACAAATAAAGAACCAAAGAAGATAACCGTAACAGTCACAGAGGCAGAAGCTAAAATACTGGAGGATATCCGGAAGGTGCAATATGGTCGAGTAGATATCCACATCCAGAACGGCAAACCCTACCGGAAAGAGATTATAGAGCAAAAACGTATAGGGCCAGAGGAGGGTGGCAGTGCTGGAACATTCCCCAAGAAGCAGAGCAATATCGAAATTTGATCTTGCAGCTTGACTTCCAA
>Ga0209542_10020005_pt1 | contig 10662 bp, 10 predicted proteins | sample RifCSPhighO2_01_FD_184028 | JGI IMG/M metagenome (GOLD analysis project Ga0209542, IMG submission 184028) | Soil microbial communities from Rifle, Colorado - Rifle CSP2_plank highO2_0.1 (SPAdes) (version 2) | ecosystem: Environmental > Terrestrial > Deep subsurface > Rock core/Sediment ...
TCGCACGCATGAGTGCAATGTCTTCGAGCATCTGATGCGTCGCGCCGTCCGGCCCGACGGAAATACCTGCGTGCATGCCACATACGATGACCGGCACATTGTTGAGCGCAATTGTAGTGCGGATTTGTTCCCAGTTCCTGCCGGGCGAAAACGCTGCGTACGAAGTGATAAACGGAATCTTGCCGTAGTTCGCCATACCGGCGGCGACAGTCGCCATATTTTGCTCGGCGACCCCCATCTCTATAAAACGTGCCGGGAATTCCTTTGCAAACCACTCAGCCCGTGTGGACTCCGCGAGGTCGGCGGAAAGTACGACCACGCGCTCATCCGCTTTGCCCGCCTCAACGGCGCCTTTGCCGAAACCATCGCGCGTCGAAGCTTTCTCTCCGCCGGCTGGCGGACTCTCGAACACATCCGGTCGTAATTTCATTTCAGGATTAATCATATATCCATCAGTTTAAGGCCGATAGATTCATCAAGTTTTCTTGCAATCGAAGTATCGAGCACCGTCATAAAAATCTCGAGTGTCACCGCCACGTACGCTTCTTTGATGTGTGCGCCGATGCATTCGAGCGATTCGTCGCAGCGCGAGAGCACCGCGTGGGCGTGAATGAATGGCTTTTCATCGACAAGTGCGACATTACCCTGCATGGATGCGACCTCGAATACACCCGGCTCGCTTCGGAAAAAATACTCCTTTTTGCCAATGTCATAGTACCCAATCTGAACTCGCTCCACCGCACCGATGCCTTGGAACACTGCGTTGCGGACTCCGCGCCTTTCACAAAAATCGGTGAGTGTAGCGATGAGCTCCTCGCCACGCTCGAGCTTGATGATGAAACCTTTTTCTGCATCTCTAATTTTCATACTATTACCTGTAACCTATTCCCTATAACCTGCCCTATTGATGTTCGCTAGTAATTTTACCTTGCATCGTGCGGAGCTCGTTGAGGAAAACAGCTGCTTCTTCTTTGCTCGGCGGTTTGCCGTGCCAACGGTAATCGCGCTCGATTTCGCGAATGCCTTTCCCGGGGATTGTGTGCGCAATGATTATCGTCGCCCGTTCTGCAATCGCATTCGCCTCTTCGCATGCCTGCACAAATTGCGGAATATTGTGGCCGTCGATTTCGAGTACGTGCCAGCCGAATGCCTCGTATTTGTCGCGAAGTGGCTCAAGCGGCATGATGTCTTCCGTAATACCATCTATCTGGATATTGTTTCGGTCCATGATTGCGGTGAGGTTTGAAAGTTTGTTTTTGCCGACAAACATCGCCGCCTCCCATGTATTCCCTTCTTCCTGCTCACCGTCAGACATCGCGCAGAACACGCGGAATTTCTTGCCGTCCATCCGCGCGGCGTATGCATATCCGGCGGCCTGCGAGAGTCCACTGCCCAAGGGACCCGAAGTGGTCTCGATACCGGGGAGCCGCTCCCGCTCCGGATGCCCCTGAAGACGTGAGCCGAATTTACGGAGCGTGAGACATTCTTCGACAGGAAAATACCCCGCGTGCGCCATCGCGGCGTATCGCACAGGAGTAATGTGACCGTTGGAAAGTATAAGTCGGTCTCTATCGGCCCAGTCGGGATTTTTAGGGTCGTGATTCAGCACGCGGAAATAGAGTGCGGCAAAAATATCCGCCATGCCCAAAGGGCCTGCAGTGTGCCCCGAGCCCGCTTCGACGAGCATTTCGATAATCGTCTGTCGAATTGCACTCGCTTTCTGTTCAAGCGCTTTTACATCTGCGTCGGAAAGACCTTGCATGAGAGTAAGTATACCCCGTGAGATAAATCGTTGGAATGAAAATTGAATCCGAGTATGTATACATTCGATTGTGTGGGTTTTTCGAGCGCATATCTCATGGGGTATACCGTTTATTCCGATAGAACGAGCAGCAGAATTCCCCAGAGAACAGTTCTATGTACTTTTTAGTCAGTTGTTTGAAGCGAGGCGGGAGCGCAGCCCATCATCGCGCGCTCGTGGATATGTGCAAATGAAAGCGCGGGATTTTCGCTCTTTGATATTGCAGAGCCGACGCAGAGTCGGTTTGCGCCTGCACGCACCAATGATTCAATATTTGCTTCAGAGACTCCTCCGTCGACCGCCACCATCAAGTCGGGATAGCGCGCGTGCAACTCTTCTACACGCGTGAGCGCGCGCTCGTCAAAGGGCTGCCCCTGAGCTCCGATTTTCGCTATCGACACCAGCTGTACAACGTCGCAATCGGCAATGAATGGGTCGAGGGCATTAAGCGGCGTATCGAGCAAAATAGAGAGTCCGGTTTCTCGTACACCGGCGTCTTTCCATTCTTTGAATACCTCGCGCGCGCTTTCTACGTTTTCAAAGACTTCGACGTGCGGCAAGAGCCGCGTGGCACCCGCGCGGGATAAGTGCAGGCCGACTTCCCGAACATCGCTCACCATCAAATGCACTTCGTAGAGCACATGCTCAGCAAGCGGTAACTTCACACCATGTGCAATAGCTGACTGAAATTCAGTTAGCTGGCCGGCCTGATAAGGCCACGAGGTGACCGGGGCGAAAATTCCGTCCGCGATATCGAGCTGGACAGAGGGCGAGAACACGGCGAATTCTTCTGTCCGTTTACCTAATTCTGAAAAGTCCGGCGGACACGTGTTCGTCGGGATTATTTGTGGGTCACAGAGATATTTCACAACTGGTCTGCTACGGCTCAACGGTGAAGTCGGCGCCCGTAACGGTGCAGGATGAGTCTCCAGGTGGCGGCGTACCCTCCATATCAGTACCTAAACAATATGTCTGGGCGGGAGCAGTGCCTGCAGCATAGAAATATGCCACATTGTCCTGCGGATCTTTAGGCTCTGCTGAAATATATGTCGGCGCGAGGGAGCTCAGTGCCGCGGGATATGCTCCATTCGTCTGGGAGGAGTAATACAACTCAAGCGCGATTTGCAACTGCTTGAGATCCGCAAGGCGACGTGCATCCCGGCTCTTGACACGCGCCCCATTCAGCGAGGCAAGTACGACGGACGAAAGCAGCCCGATAATTGCGATGACGACAAGGAGTTCAATGAGAGTGAAGCCGCGGGAAGAGTTTCTGGTGCGCATAAAATGACTTTATTGTGTAAAAGTGGTCACCGTATCAACTGGTGACGGATCGCTTCCGCTGCCACCGCTGAAGATAAAGTAGAGGGCGAGAAGAAAAGCCGCAATACCTATTCCAAGGAGGATATATTCAGCTTGTTGGCGATTCGATGCAAGCCCCCAGGCGACAATTTTGCCTGTCAGGTCGGCACCGGCAGATTGCTGCGGCGGTCTGCCGAACTCGTCGGCTTGTTCCTCAAACTTCATCTCTGGCATGCAGACAGTATATATGGAAAATGCGTATATAAAAGCGGCCTGTGGATTGCATCCTGAGCCCCTACGCGGAACGTTCGTCTATCTTCTGTATTCGTCGTACATGTCTCTCATCGCCGGAAAACGGTACGGAAAGCCAGCGCCTGATTATCTCTTCTGCTTCGCGCTGTGAAATAAACCGAGCCCCAAGCGAGAGCGCATTTGCGTTGTTGTGCTCGCGTGAAGAACTGATCATATCGAGCTCGACACCTTTTATATCTACCTGCGATTTCGCCGCTTTTCCGTAATATAGCGCACATCGGACACCTTTAAAACGGTTCGCACACATCGCTTCCCCTTGTCCGGAAGCTCCGACTACAACAGCAAAGCTTTCGATACCCTCCGCCGCATCACTCGATAGCTTCCGGGCAGCCACAGAAATAATATCCGGATAGTCGTCTGCGGGATTATTCTCGAATGCGCCGCAATCCTCTACCTCGTGCCCGAGCGTATCGCGCACGAAGTGTATCAATTCGTTCTTAAGTTCAAATCCGGCGTGGTCAGCGGCGAAGTAGACTTTCATGCTACATTCTTTTTCCTACTTCAATCACATGCTCTACGAGTGTGTGCGAGTACCCCGCTTCGTTGTCGTACCAAGCCAAGACCTTCACGAGCATACCATCCACCACGCGGGTCATACCGAGGTCGGCAATCGCGCCATACGGGAGTCCAAGAATATCTGAAGAAACGAGCGGTTCGTCGGTGACGGCGAACACCCGCTTCCATCGGTCTGTCGCCGCGGCTTTGCGGAGCGCGTTATTCACTTCTTCGGCGGTAGTGGCTCGCTTCGGTACGAATGTGATGTCTACAATTGAGCCCGACGGAACAGGTACGCGCACCGCAATGCCGTCGAATTTACCTGCGAGCTGCGGATATGCAAGTGCGGTCGCCTTTGCGGCACCCGTAGAGGATGGCGAGAGATTCGCGGCTCCCGCGCGACCCCTGCGGAAATCATCTGCGGCAGGACCGTCGACTATCGCCTGTGTCGCCGTGTAAGCATGAGTGGTATTTAAAAGCGCCCGCTCGATACCAATCGCTTCATCCAGTATCCCGATAAGTGGGTTCGCCGCATTTGTGGTGCACGAAGCGTTGCTTGTGATATCGCACGTGCCGAATTTGTCTTCGTTGGCACCGATAAGAATCGTTGTCGCCCCCTCCCCTTTTGCGGGAGCCGAAATCACTACCTTCTTTGCACCAGCAGTGATATGCGCCTGTGCTTTTTCTGCGCTTGTGAAAAATCCGGTGGACTCAATCACGATATCCACTTTCATTTCGGCCCATGGGAGCTTCGCGGGCTCTCTTTCGGCGAGCACTGGAATCTTTTTCCCGTCGATGACGAGACCTCCGCCCTCTACGGCAACACTGAACGGTGCGCGTCCGTATACGGTGTCGTATTTGAGCAAGTACGCAAGATTGTCCGCCGAGGTCAGGTCGTTTACTGCGACAATCTCGATGCCTTCACGACCGTGCGCGGCGCGCGTGAATCCTCTTCCTATCCTTCCGAAGCCATTTATTGCGATACGTGTCATATCAGTATTGTACACAAAGAATAATGAGGATCTGCCGATTCGGTACAAGACGCGGCCCGTAAGGGCCGCGTCTCATACCCATTCCCCTGTCTCTTAAATCTTGGTTACCGTAGCGGAGCACGAGATGTCTGTGCCGTTCCTGCCGTCAATCGCGGCGGTGTATTTCGTCGTGACCGATGGATACACAAATACCGAGCCACTTGCCACCGGCGTTACCGAGCCCACGCCCTGGTCAATCGTGACAGAGCGCGCATCGGTCGAAGTCCAGATGAGCTTCACCGCAATACCTTTTTTGCTCGAAGCAGGGTCTGCCCTGAAGGTACATCTCGGATTATTTGCAACGACGTTCACCAGTACAGAATCGGTAATCGTGCCTCCGGCGTACCCCTTTTTCGCACATGTCACTCTGTATGTTGCATCTGCGGTGAGGTTGCCAGTCGAAATCGTTCCGCTGAAACCGCTTGCCGCAGCAACGCCGTTTTTCGTTACCTGACAGCTGACGACACTTCCCGGATTCTTTATACTCCACGTGACTGTCGTTCCGGTACCTGTTATCACTTTGTCTTTCGCCGCCCGGATATCAGCGGTCGGTTCGATGAAATATGCATTTGCATTACTGAGCTTGTAGTAGAACGTACCATTGAGATAAGTGAAGCGACCGCAGTTTGGTTTTGAATCGCCGTCGATGAGTCGCTCGAGTTCGGTAAGTACGCCTGCGCGAACCGACGGGAGCACGATGTTGACACCACTCGAGACCGTGCCGTTACATGCATACGTGTTGCCGTCGTTGTCGTAGATGTAGTTACCACCTTCTGTGACAGGCGGCACCGGAGCTACAGGGAGCTTCGCCTTAATCCCGGCTGAAGCAGCGATAACTTTGGCGACCGTTGGGTCTGCCCCTGCGCCAAACGAAGTTTCGCTCCACCATTTTGTGAGCTTCGCAGCATCGGCGGCATCTTCGAATGCATTGCGCATTGTTTTCAATTGCGTGTTGATTGCACGCGCTACTTCAACATCTGATTGCACAATCACCTTTGCGGTCTTTGTCTCGCGACCGCCGCCGGGTCCGACACAATCAAGAGTGAATGTCGTGTCTGCAGTGAGGGCTGAAGTCGTAAGCGTGCCCGAAGTCGGGCCGTCGGAGAGCACTCCTGTACCAGAGAGTTTGCACGACGTTGCGTTTGTCGAAGTCCATTTGAGCGTGGCGACGGCGTTCGGGGCGACAATCGAGGGAGTTGCGGTGAGGGTGAGGTTCATTTTTCCTGCGACTTCGACAACGACCGTCTTCGTTTCGGAGCCACCGCTCGATTTGGTACAAGTGAGCGTGTATGTCGCATCGGCGGTGAGGTTGCCGGTCGTAGTGCTTCCGGAAATACCGGTAAGCGAACGATTTGGTCCGACCAGCCTACAAGAAGACACATTCTGTGCAGACCACGTGAGCGTCGCGGAGCCGTTGTAGGCGACTTCAGAAGGAGATGCGGTCAGCGTGAGGTTGGTCGCGGCTTCGACAGTCACTGTGACTGTGCGCGTGTCAGTGCCTCCCGCTGTTTTGTTGCAAACAAGTGTATAGGTAGATGCAGAAGTGAGCGGTCCGGTGGGCTGATTGCCGCTGGTGCCGCTATATGCGAAGTTCGGTCCTGTAACAGCGCATGACGAGGTGCCCTGTGAATTCCACGTGATTACCGAGCTCTGTCCCGAAACCACGCTGGTAGGATTTGCGACGAGTGTGATTGTCGGCGCAGGTACGACGGTCACAGTCACGGTACGTGACTCCTGTCCGCCGTCGGTGCGCACACAATTGATGATGTATGTCGACGTGCTATAGAGACCGCCGGTGCTCTGCGATCCGGCAGTACCGTTATACGAGAAGTTCGGACCGGAAACCGAGCATGACGTCATGTTCTGTGAAGACCATGTGATGATTGTGTTTGAACCCGCCGTTACCGAGCTTGGATTCGCCGTGAGCGAAAGATTTGTGACTGCTGGAGGTGGTGGAGGCGGAATAATTTGTCCTCCGCCGTATCGCGACGCGAGGTCCTGCTGTGTCCGGTAGTCGACAACGCCGTTTACCGGAAGTGCATATTTCAACTGGTAGCGCTGAACTGCCGCCATCGTGAGTGAGCCGAAATAGCCGGTGACGTTGCCCTCCGGATAAACTGAGGGGTCTCGGGCAAGGAGTTGTTGGAGACAGGAAACATCGTTGCCTTGTGCGCCGAATGCGAGGTCGCGGGTGAACTGGCATCCGCCGGTCGTATAGCCCCCACCGCCACCTTGGGCGGCGATTATCGCAGCGAGCTGCGCTTGGAGCGCGCGCACTTGCTGGAGCAGGGAATTAATAAGCGCTTGCACATCGGCACTCTGCGCCGATGAGACAAACGGAAACGCCATCACTCCTACTACTAATAAAGCGGCTAACGCTAAAAAGAAGCCCGAACGGGTAATTGACATATGCAAGCATTGTAATGCCTAACACTCACACATCTGGTGCGCCGTGTGGATAGTCACACGGATTCCTCCATAAAAAGAAATGGGGTCAAATGGGGGTCAGGTACCATTTACTTTGTTGGTCTTCCCCGCGGTTTTCTCTCTGAGATTTTGAACTTCTTTCCCAAATCCGTCACCCACTTTCCCGATCCATACAGCTGCTGACGCTGAACGGCCTCTCGAATTTCTCTAAGTTCTTCAGCAGTGACCGGCTCATGTACAAATTCATCGTAATCTTTTGGGACATCAATCGGCCAATCTGCAAGCATGCGCCGCTGCTCTGCTGTACCGTTTCGACGACGCCAGTAGCTTGAAAAGTGCCAATTGTTAAGTTTCTTTACGAGATTCGCGCGGAGGGGATTCCGCTCCACATAACGAATGAGTCCGAGCAGGTGCGCATCATCCTGAACGAGCACTGATTTATAGCGTCCCTGATACAAGTGCCCCGTGCCTGTCGAATTGTTCTTCGTATGCCATCGCTGTGTATGCGTAAGAGTTACCCATTGCATGAACTTTTGCAGATCGCCGTCTTTCCGAGGATACAGAACGAGATGAAAATGATTCGGCATCAAACAGTATGCGAGTATTCGCATGTCGTACTCATCGCACGCGTCTTCTAAAATCGACTCAAACATCTCGTAGTCCGCTTCTTTGAAAAAGATGGGCAGGCGCGCATTCGCACGGTTCAGTACATGATATGGATATTCGCCGACATCAATCCGCGGCTTTCGAGCCATGTCTGAAGATTACCATATTTTAAATGGTACCTGACCCCATTTTCCATTCCCACGTACGTAACATTTCCAAAAGGTCCGCTTCCAGTGCCTTGAGTGTCGTGACCTCGAATAAGTATCCGTTCTTGATAAACCAGACTTCCCTCGTATCTCCTAGCCCTAGGTCCGTGCTGTAAAATGCGGCACCTTTCCCGCCGTCGACGATTACTTCTTCGGTGTTCTTTCGAACGTGGGATGGTATGTCCTGCCGAAATCGCTCTTCACTCACCTGCTCACCTTCGTATGGGACGACAAATATCTGGAATCCTTTTCCTTCTGCGGGATTTTGAAAAGTAATAGTTGATGCATTCCCGCCTTCATCGATTTCTTTTTGCGCCAAAGTCTCCGGGTAGAGGATTGAGAATCCGTACTTTGCGTTTTGATATTTCTTGTAGCTGGCTGGAATTACTTCCTGCTCTTTCTCGGAGGTTAGCGCTGATATTTTTTCTGATGAATTAATTTGAGCTGGAACCTCATCGTCAGATTCCCTACTCAATACAAAGAAACCTGCTCCGAGCATCACGCCTATTACAAGTATTGTTCCAAATAGTTTCATCTTTACTTTTGATGCAAAATGATCTTTCCGCTCACGAATTTTATTTTAAATCCTTCGAACAATCTAAGGGTGCGCGAAGGAGTAACAGCAGGAGTATACGTAATAACAATGATGCCCTTCGCCCCTGCGCCACCGTTCTTAATGTTTCCGCCTGAACCTCCGCCGCCGCCGCCGCCATAGAGTCCCCCACTATCACCAGTGGTCCCGGTCGAAATGTTGGAACCACCACCACCACCACCACCTGAACCATGTGTAGAGTCCCATTCTGAACCCGTGCCACCGTCACTATCTGATCCACTCCCGTTATTACCACCACCACCACCACCAGTTCCGGCAGTTCCGGGTGCCCCATAGGCACCACCCCCTGTTCCGGCTGGACCATTGCCACCTGTGGCATCAACACTATTGGCTCCTCCGATTCCACCATTAGAGCCGCTTGCTGCATCTGCTCCGCCGCCGCCGCTGCCATACGGCCCCCCTCCAACCACACCGCCCGCCCACCCTGCACCATTCAAACCCGCAGCACCGCCGCCTCCTCCACCGCCGCCATAGTTGGTATCGCCACCATCACCTCCTGCGTATTGGGTTCCGCTTCCTCCTGTATTCAGACCACCCGCTCCACCAAGCCTCTGAGTATCGCTACCTGGAGCGCTACCACCTTTGGCACCGGCAGAGGCAGAGTTTACTGCGGCACCGTTAAACCAAGTATTTCCGCCAGCGGTGGCGATGTTAGTAGCGTTTCCGGCTGTACCGGCTGCACCAACCGCATATTCTATTGAAGCACCGGGGGTTAGAGAGACATTCGTTGCGATAGCATATCCTCCGCCGCCACCGCCGCCACCCGCCTTCGTCGCCTGACCTCTGGCTCCGCCTCCACCGCCGCCGATTGCCTCGATGGTGTTGCTGGCGGAGTTCCAGTCGGCGGGAACGGTGAATGACGTACCGGAGGTGAGAAATCCACGACATTGTCCACCGCCAATATCACTCCCATAGCCACAGACTACTGCATACGTCACTTGCGGAAAAGAGAGGACACCTCCCGACAGGATGAGTGCGGGTGTAAGCACTACTGCAATACCACGCTTGAGGGATATGAATAGATTGCGAAGATAGTTTTTCATATTATGGCTGCGGGGTGGCGCTTGGCGCTGGTTCAGATGTTGCTTGCGGTGAGCTCGTCGAAGGAGTCGAGTCCGTTGGTGCTGGCTCATCTGCGGGAGGCTCGTCTGTGGGCGGTTCGACCGCCGGATCACACTGCGCGTCGAAGTTGCGGAGCCGAAGCTATTGGTAGCGACGTACTCTATTGTGTATTCCCCTGCCGCGCTCGTATCAATTTGCACCCCACTCGTCGGCAACGCCTCAATGCCATTTACAAATGTATGGATGCCTAAGCCCGTATCATTTTGCGTCGGACCAGTGATGATAGCTCCGAGGTCGCTGTATGTATCCCCGACAGAAATTGTTGTGGGATTGCTGCCGCTCACTTCGATGATAGGTGGAGTGCCGTCTTCTGCGCCACCGGTGCCCGAGGAGACACCTCCCCCTGCGGGTGAGGAGTCACCTCCGGCTGCAGCGGCAGTTTGAGAAGTTGGAAGAATGTCAGGACATACACCGGCAGTTGTCGACGCGGCACCGTCGTACATAAAGAAGCAGTACGGTTGATTTGTATTTTGGTCGAAAAGTGTAATGCCGCTCGGCTTCTCCTCGGTACCCACGATGAGGTTGTCGGCAAATACTTTTGCTATCTTGAACACTCCCTGTGAAAGTTCAGCGCCGAGTGATTTGATGCTGTCCAACATCGCAGCCAAGGAGACACCTCCACCTGCCGAGGAGTCACCTTGGCTACCTGAACTGTTCTGTACAGCCGCGAGTGCACTCTCGAGCGTATCCACCCGCTCTGTAAGCGCATCGACTTTTCTATCAAGTGATTTCAAGCCGGCGAGTGCGAAT
>Ga0209542_10020006_pt1 | contig 10661 bp, 10 predicted proteins | sample RifCSPhighO2_01_FD_184028 | JGI IMG/M metagenome (GOLD analysis project Ga0209542, IMG submission 184028) | Soil microbial communities from Rifle, Colorado - Rifle CSP2_plank highO2_0.1 (SPAdes) (version 2) | ecosystem: Environmental > Terrestrial > Deep subsurface > Rock core/Sediment ...
ATTTTTTTTGAATCAGCAGGCTTGTTTTCTATTTTTGAAAAATATGAAACAAAGACTTTGCTTTTTGCAAGAAAAGGAAACACCGGGCCTTTAAGGCAGGCAGCCCGCGAGCTTGGCTTGCTTTTAAGGAAAGGCTATTCAATGAAGGATGTTGGGATAAAGCATGTTTTTGTTTCAGAGCACCCTGAAACAGGAGAGCAGAAATTTGAAAGGTTTTTTGATTTAGAGTTTGCTCATCGATTGCGGAGCCCGCCTTCATTGAAAGAGGCATTCAATGATGTTCTGAGGTTTTTGGATTCAGCTGTCACTTACAAAGCAGTAAAGAATTTTAATCAATTAATGGAAGTGGTTGATTCTTTTATTGATGCAGGATTTAAAGGAATGCAGGGATACGGAAGCAAAGCCTATCCTGAAATAAAGAAACAGATATTAACATTGCTTTTAGAGTCTCTGGCTTCAAGCGAAATGCAGGAATTAACTCCAAGCCATTATGAAGAATTTCCCGTCAGGGCTAATCAACTCCATGCAATGGAAATAGTTAAAGCAATTGAATCTTATTTAAAGAAATGAAAATCCAATTAGCCTGTCCAGGTTTTTGTGCTTTTTTCAGGGGAAATTTACTCCTTCGTTTTTGTTTTTAAATGAATTAAAGTTTAAGTTTGTATGCGGGAGTCTAGTTTAGGTCAAGTTAATTTGTTTGATTTAGAATACTCTTCAGGGCTAGCTTCAATTGTTGGAGATTTGATGTCTGATGGTCACTTGCAAGGAGAACCAAAATGGAGATTGGATTATTGTTCTAATTCATTCAAAGAACTGATCCGTTTTGAAAATGTTTTTTATTCAGTTTTTGGGGTAAAAGGCAAAGTTAGGAATTGCACTGCGAATAAATACGGAACAATGAATTATGGAGTAAATAACCGTCAAATAGCAAAAATGTTGAATCGAATTGGAGTCCCTGCAGGAGCAAAAGTTCATTCAAGTTATTTAATTCCTAATTGGATTTGTGAAAGCAAGCCATTTTTTTGCTCATTTGCAAAAAGGTATTTTGACTGCGAGGGCTGTGTTGATAAAGAAGGAAGAATGTCAATTGAGATGTGGAAAAAGTTAGAGTTAGTTTCAAATGGAATTTCTTTCATGAATCAATTTAAAGAGCTGTTAAAAAAATATTTTGAAATTAAAACCACTAATCCATTTTTGGGAGTTATCAAGGATACAAAAAGAGGTCAAACAAGAGCTGTAAAGCTTAAAATTTCCAATAGAAGCTCTTTGCTTCATTATTTTCAAAATATTGGATTTGATAATGAGGTTAAAATGCAAAAACTAAAAAATATTTTAAAAAAGTCAATCAAGTAATTTTATAAATATTCTTTTCCTAATTTTATTGGGAAGGCCGGGAGTCTTCTGTACTCTCAGCTGGGAAGGTAATCATTAATATTGTTGTATTGATGGCCTTAGGCTCAGCCTGGGAGAGCACACGATAAGATTAAGTCATTTTTTTGATTTGTTTTATGTGAAGCTGAAGACCGTGGTGTCGAGGGTTCAAATCCCTCTCTTCCCATTTTTTTTGTTTTTGATTTTTATGCTGAATCAGAAGTGCAGGAAATTCAGGTTTTTCTTAAAAGCAGGAGCATTCCTTTTGAGGTTTTAATTCACAAGCCTGTTTTTACTTCTGAAGAAGCAGCCAGAGAACGAGGAATGGATTTAAGGAATGGAGTGAAAGCTTTGTTCTTGAAATCCAAATCCAATGAATTTATTTTAGCGTGCATTGCTGCTGACAGAAAAATTGATTTAAAGAAGCTTGAGCAGGCTTCAGGTTTAAAGAAATTAAGGCTTGCTTCTCCTGAAGAAGTGAAAGAGAAAACTAATTGCGAGATTGGCTCAGTTCCTCCTTTCATGAATTTGAAGGGCTTTAAGGTTTTTTTTGACAACTCATTGCTTGAAAACGAATTAGCTGAATTCAATATCGGCCTGCACACTCACAGCATTAGAATGAAGTTAAAGGATTTAGTTCAAGCAATTCAGCCAATTATTGCTGATTATTCTAAGGAATGATTATTTTTTTATTATTTCAATATAATTGTTTGAAACAATAACTAATTTGTTTTTGATTTTTTTTGATTTGGTTTTTAGAATTGGAATAATTTTTTCAATTGCTTTTTCAGGCGGAAATAATCTTAGAAGAATTATTCCCTTATGGTTTTGATTTGAAATTCTAAACAAATTAAGGAAATCTTTGTCATAAGTAATTATTACTCTATCCATTTTTTTTGCTATTTCCAGGACTCTTCTGTCTGGGATTCCAAACAATTTCAGTTCTTTTAGACTCTTTACATTAAATCCTTTTCTTCTTAATTCCGAAGTAATGGAAACAGGAATATTTTCGTCTGCAAGGAATTTCATTTTAACCAATTAGCATTATTTCCTCGTGTTTAATTGCTTTCGCAGCAAAGTTAATTGCCGCCAGGATATCTCTTCTTTTTAAGTGAGGGTATTCTTCAAGAATTTTCCCTGTGTTCATTCCTGAAGCAAGCAGTTCAAGAATCAATTCAACCGAAATTCTTGTCCCTTTTATTATTGGTTTTCCGTTTAGAATTTTTGGATTTGAGACAATCCTGTCTTTCATTCAATCACATTGATTAATGCTTTTTAATTAATAAAAACCTATCTTATGTTTCAATACTCACAGCATTAGAATGAAGTTAAAGGATTTAGTTCAAGCAATTCAGCCAATTATTGCTGATTATTCTAAGTTAGAATAAGTTAGTGTTTTATTTCTTTTTCTTTCTTGTTTGTTTATGGATGAGTCTTTTAGTGATAAGGATTTTAACGAAAAGGATATAGAGGTTTCTGAAACTAAGAGTTGGGCGGATGCTGTTGCTGATTTGATTGAGCAGAGGCATGCAGAGCCTTTTGTTGTTGAGGGAATGTGGACTCCTTCAGGTTTTTTTCATATAGGGAATGCTCGTCCTGAAATTTTTACTCCTTATGGTGTGAGAAGGGTTCTTGAAACCAGGGGAAAGAAAGTTGTTCAGAATTTTATTATTGATGATTTTGATGCCGTGAGAAAGATTCCCAGTGGCTTGGGAATTAAGGCTGAGGATGAAAAAAAGTTTTTGGGGTTTCCTTGCGCTACTGCTCCTTCTCCTGTTCCCGGCTTTAAGTCTTGGGCTGATTTTTTTGTTTCAGATGTCAGAAAGCATATCACTGAATTTGGAGTTCAATTAAACATTTTTAGTGCTTATCAAATGTATAAGGATGGAAAGTTTAATGATTTAATTAAATTTGCTATTGAGAATTCAAAAGAAATTGTTAAAGTGTGGAACAAGGTTGCGGGCTCTGATAAAGAGGAAGATTTTGTTCCAATTCAAATGGTTTGCGGGAAATGTAAAAAAATTTATTACACTAAGGTTTTGAAGTTTGAAGGAGAGCAGGTGGAGTATGAATGCGGGGAATGCAAATTCAAGGGAAAGGCTTCTCCGTTTAATGGTAATTCAAAGCTTCATTGGAGGGTTCACTGGGTTGCTTTTTGGAAAGTAAACAGTGTTGACTTTGAGTCCGGAGGCAAGGATCATTTTTCTAAAGGAGGCTCTGTTGATGTAGGGCAGGCGTTAGCTAAAGAAGTTTTTAAGTTCAATCCTCCTTTGCAGTATTTAACTGAGTTCCTTCAAATAGGCGGAGCTAAAATGTCTGGCTCTGTTGGAAATGTAATTAATTTAGGGACATGGCTTAAAGTTGCTTCGCCTGAATTGATGCGTTTCATGAATTTTTCTTACAAGCCGAGAACTGCAATTGATTTTTCTTTGCAGGACAATTCATTTGTTTTGCTGAATGACAGGTATGAGAGGAGTGCAAGGGTTTACTTTAATTTAGAGTCAGCTGAAAATGATAAAATGACTCAGAAATTAAAGCACATTTATAAGTTAACTGAGTTTAAGGAAGTTCCCGAAAGGTTGATTCAGGTTTCCTTCAATACTGCTTTTCAATGGGTGCAGGTTTTTTCTCCTGAAACTGATTTTGAAAACCTTTTAAGAGTCCTGAAAAAAGTTGCTTCTCTTCCGGAAAATTTATCTGGAGAAGAATTAAAGAAATTAAAAAATTTTTTAATCAGAGTAAAGACTTGGGTTGATTTGTTTGCTCCTGAATCATTTAAAGTGAATAAGTTTCTTGAATCTCTTTCACCTGAAAACATGAAAAGCGTTTCTCCTGAAATAAAAATCGGATTCAAAATTGTTTCTGAATTGCTTTCTTCTTTAAGTGAGCCTGACGAAATTCAGCAGATGGTTTTTGATACGGCAAAGGAATTAAATGTAAATCAGAAGAATTTATTCAAGGCTTTGTATAATGTTTTGATTGGCCAGGATAAAGGACCAAAAATAGGTACATTGATTTTTGCGTTGGGAAAAGAAAAGGTGATTAAGAGATTGAATGAAGCAGTTTCTTTGAATGCTAAACCCGAGGAAAAAAAGGAATTTAAGGATTTAAAGTTAAATGAAAGCAATTTCAGTTTTTTTGTTGATAAAAGAATTCTTGAATTGAATCCTTCTTTCAGAGTGGGAATTGCTTTGGTAAGCAATTTAAATAACTCTATTAAATCAAGTGAAGTTTCTTCCATGCTTGCTGAGCAGGAAAGAAATTTAAGGGAAAAGTTTTCTGGCTTTAAGGCTTCAGAGATTCCTAATATTGCTTTGTGGAGGGATGCTTACGCTAAGTTTGGCGGAAAGCCTTCCAAGAATTCTCCGAGTGTTGAAGCTCTTGCTTCAAGAGTTTTGAAAGGTGAACAGCTTCCGAGAATTAATTCTTTGGTTGACTTGTATAATTCTTTTTCTTTAAAGTATTTGATTCCTTTAGGCGGAGATGATTTAGCTAATGTTAATGGAACTGTTTCCTTGACTTTTGCTTCAGGGAAAGAAGATTTTTTTCAGATTAATTCAGAAAAGAACGAGCCTCCGAAGGGAGGAGAAATTATTTACAGGGATGATCTTGGAGCGCTGTGCAGGCGCTGGAATTGGAGGGAGTGCAATAGAACAAAAATTACTAATGAGACAAAGAGCGCTGTTATTTATTTTGAGTCATTGAATGAGAAAGATAATTTGAAGGAAATTTTAAATGAATTCAAAGAAAAAGCTGAATCTTTGTTGAAAGCAAAAGTTGAGTTTTTCATTCTTTAACTTTATTTAAGTTTTTTCGTATACTTCTTCTAGTTTGTGGATTTCGATTCCGTTTTTTGTTATTGTGATTGGATGCAAATCTTCGCTGTGCTTTGTTCCCCTCATTTTTCTTATGTGCATTGTTCTGTTGCTCTGCGTTCCTATTCCCATGTAATGTAAAACTATTACTCCGTCTGCAACGTATTCTTCTACTCCGTATTTTCCGTATTTGTGTGCTCCTTCCTGTATTTCGCTTGTAAAAACCGTGGTTACTCCGGTTCTTTGAAGCAGGTAGCTTAGTCTCAGAATTGCTTTCCTTATATCATTCACGTTATTGTAATTGAATCCAAGAGCGGGAATGGAATCTATTACTAATCTTTTTGCCCCAATTGCATTCACTTCTTTTATTATTTCGTGCCCTAATTCCTCTAAATCGAATTCTTTGTTTCCTTCATTTATTCCGCTTTTTGCTGTTGTTCCGTCAATTATTTTAAGCCATTTTTTTTCTTCTAATTTCTTTAAGTCCCATCCGAATCTTAAGACATCTTCTTTAATCAAGTCAGGCCTTTCATCTAATGTAACATAAATTCCCGGCTCTTTGTATTTCATTACTCCGTTGTAAATGAACTGCATTGAAAAAATTGTTTTTCCTGTTCCGCATGCCCCTACTACAAGCATTGACCTGTTTTCAGGATAGCCTCCTTCAATTAGTTCATCCATTCCCATTATTCCTGTTGGAATTCTGTTCATTGCTATCAGTTTAATTAGATTTAAACTAGTATTTAAAGAATTCTGAAAAACCGCTGATTAAAACTGCGGATAACTGCGGATATAATATACTTTTATAATAATAGTTTCAATTAATTATATTCAATGAATTTGAAGGTGATTGCAGTAAAAAAATTTTTTTTTCTTTTAATGGTTTTAAGTTTTTCTTTTGCTGAGGCGCAGGTTTTAGTTTCATCTGATTATGGTAATTTGTTTGAAGTTGATTCAACTGTAATTAATCCTTCTCCTCTTTATCCTGGAGATGAAGTTACATTGAATATTATTATGAAGAACAGGGGTTCAAATACTGTTGCAGAAAATGTTTCAGCAGTTCTTGGATTGTCAAATAATTTTGTTTCAGTAATTGATTCTGATTCAGTTGATTTTGTCGGGCCTTTAGATACTCAGACTTTTGTTTTTAAATTCAAGCTGAAAGATATTGAGCCCGGAACTTACAAGCTTCCGTTAAATTTGAGCTATGAAAGATTCACTGGAGGAACAAGCTTGGGAAGCGAATCAAAAGAGTATCAAGTGCTGTTGAATGTTTCGGGATACAGAAGCCTTGATATAACTAATACTAGAGTTGTTGCTTCAGGAGAAGCCCCTCATGTGGGTGAAAATATTTTGGTTCTGGCTGATGTAAAAAATAATGGTTCTCTTGAATCCAGGAATGTTGTGGTAAGGCTTGTTCCCGAAACTGGCGCTAGTTTTGGAGACATTGTTCCTTTAAGCGAGACTTCATTGAAAGTCAGCAATATTGCCCCGGGAGAGCAGATAGATGTTGAATTTTCTTTGTATTTGTCGGATGCTCTTCTTCCAGGAGTTTATAATTATAAGTTGACTGCATCTGACTTGGATTCAAATTCAGTTGATTCAGAGAATGTTTCAATTGAAGTGAAAGGCTCTCCTCAATTAATTTTATCCGGAGTGGATTTTTCAATTGAAGGAAGGGATGACAAAAAACTTTTTCAAGGAGATTCTTTTTCTTTGTCAATTCAGGTTGATAACATTGGAGAGGAGAAAGCGCAGGCAGTGGAAGTAATTCTTTCAATGGATGAAGCTTTAACAGGAATTAATGAATCTTTTATTGGAACAATTGACCCTGATGATTCTGGCTCGGCGATTTTTGATTTAACTATTCTTCCATCAATTGCGGTTGGCGACAGCCCGGTAAAAATCAGCATTAATTACTTGGATGAATTTAAAAACAAGCAGACTTTCAATAAGGAAATTAATTTGTTTGTGCATGCAAGGCCTGTTTCGTTTCCTTTTTTTGAAGTAATTCTTTTAATCATTCTTTTAGTTGCTGCTTACTTTGTTTTAAAGCAGGGGAGAAGATTAATTGATTTGTATGAAAAAATAAAGAAAAGAAAACATTAATCTTCTTTTTTATTTTTTTGATTTTTATGATTAAATTATCCTTTTATAATTTGCTTAGGCGTAAAACGCGTACAGCTCTTTCTTTAATTGGAATTGTTATTGGAGTAACTGCAATAATGTCTTTGGTTTCTGTTGTTGATGGTTTGCAGAGCGAGTTTGATACAGCTGTTTCAAGCATTCAAGCTGTTTTGGTTCAGGAAAAAGGGTCAATTGATCAGACTATTTCTTTTATTGACGCGGATTTGGAAAATGATTTAAAGAACATTAAAAATGTTAGAGTAGTTGTTCCTGAGGTTTGGAGGATTCCTTTTTCTGTTGAAGGAAAGCCTAACAGTCTTTCATTTGAAGGAGGAACGCTTGCCGTTTACGGAATTGATTTAATTGAATTTCAGAAATTAAGAAACCCTGTTTATTCTGTTAACATTAAAAAAGGAAGATTTGTTAAGCCGGGAGAAAAAGGAGCTGTTGTTATTGGAGAAACTGTTGCTGACCGATTCAATAAATTTGTTGGAAACAAGCTTAAAATTAATGGCGAGTCGTTCACTATTGTTGGAATTTATGTTTCTGATTCTCCTTTGTTTGAAACAGTTCTTGCAATGGATATTGGGGAGGCAAGAAGGTTGTTTGAGTTTTCTTCAGATAAAGTGAGTTCATTTTATATTGAGCCAATTAGGCCTGAATTGGATAAAAAAGTGAGGCAGGAAATTGAATTCAGGTTTGAAGAAGAGGTTGATGCAAGAACTTCCGGGGATTTTTCTGATACTTTTGGTGGAGTGCTTGGAAACTTCAGGTTGGTTGTTTTTTTTATTGCCGGCATTTCAGGCTTGGTTGCCGGAATCGGAATAATTAACACTATTTTGATGTCTGTTCTTGAAAGGAGAAAAGAAATTGGTGCATTAAAGGCTGTTGGCTGGACTTCTTTTGAAGTAATTAAAATGATTTTATATGAGTCATTCTTAATTGGAGTGCTTGGAGGAGTAATTGGGGTGATTTTTGGTTTTATAGGAGCATTCCTTTTAGAAAATTTATTCGGGTTAACAGTGGAAGTGACTTTTTTATTAGTTATTGAAGCTTTTTTATTTGCTGTAGTAATTGGAGTGCTTGCAGGAATTTATCCTGCAATGCGTGCAAGCAAGCTGGATCCAGTGCAGGCTTTAAGTGATTGAAATGAATTTAATTGAAACCTTTAACATTAAGAAAAAATATTTTCTGGATAAAGTAATTGTGAATGCTCTTAATGGAGTGTCTCTTAAAATAAGTAAAGGAGATTTTGCAGTCATTGTTGGTCCTTCGGGTTCCGGAAAGAGTACTTTGCTTCATTTGCTTGGAGCTTTAGATCACCCTACTTCTGGCGCGGTTAAAATTGATGGAAAAATAATCAATCAACTTGATGATGATCAGCTTGCTTTATTTCGAAGAAATAAAATGGGGTTTATTTTTCAGGCTTTTAATTTAATTCCTTCTCTTACTGCTTTAGAGAATGTAATGATTCCAACTGAGCCTACTAAAGAGCCTCAAGAGGAAGCAGAGGAAAGAGCAATTTCGATTCTTGACAAAGTTGGTTTAAGTGAAAGAATTTACCACAAGCCGGGGGAGCTTTCAGGGGGTCAAAGACAAAGAGTTTCAATTGCTAGGTCGTTAATAAATAATCCTGAAATAATTTACGCTGATGAACCTACAGGGAATCTTGACTCTGTTACAGGAGAAAAGGTGATTGATTTAATGAGGCATTTAAATAAAAAGGAGAAAAAAACTTTTGTTGTTGTTACTCATGATGAGACTCTCTTGAAATTTGCTTCAATTAAATTTATTTTGAAAGATGGTTTGCTTCATAAAATTCATGGAAAGGATGGAGCTAAAAAGTTTGTGGACTGATTTAAATGATTAAGCTTGCATTTCTTAATTTGTTTCGGCACAGGGCAAGAACATTTCTTTCTCTTGCGGCAATTGTTATTGGAGTAATGTCAATTATTGCAATGGTTTCCGTTGTTGATGGAATTTTTTTTGAAGTTAATGAAGCAATAGGAAGAGTTGCGGGAATAAGGGTTTTGCAGAAAGATATTGGCCCTCCTTTTTTCAGTTCAATTAATGATTCATGGGCAGTTGAAGCGGAAAAAATTAATGGAGTTAAGCATGCGGTTCAAGGAATTTTTGCTCTTGCAAGAACGGTTGAAGGAAAAGATGTTTCTGCTGGAGGCTTTGGAGCAAATAATATTACTGGAGTTGATTTAACTAAAAACCTTGATGTGTTTAAAGTTGGTGTTTCAGGAGAGCTTGTTGAAGGAAGAAATTTAAAATCAGGGGATTCAGGGGCAGTAATTATTGGGCAGGGAATTAAAGACACTTATAATAAGTTTTTAGGGAATTCAATTAAAGTTAATGGAAAGAAAATGAAAATAATTGGGGTTTATGAAACTGGTGCAGGACTTTTAAATAATAATTTCATTATGTCAATCGAGGATGCAAGAGAAATTACAAGCTTTCCTTTAGGAAAAATCAGCGGAGTGCTTGTTGTTCCTCAGAATCCTGATGACGTGCAGAAAATTGTTGATGTATTTAATTTTAAGTTCTCTGAAGATGAAGTTGAAGCGGTTTCTGCTTCAGATTTAAGTTCTCAATTCACGGGCTTTATAGATAATTTTAGGTTGGTTGTATTCATTGTTGCTGCTGTTGCAGCAGTTGTTGCAGGAATTGGAATCCTTAATACAATGCTGATGTCTGTTCTTGAAAGGTTTAAGGAAATTGGTGCATTAAAAGCAGTGGGGTGGGCAAAATTTGATATCGTTAAAATGATTTTATTTGAATCAATTTTCATTGGAGTTCTGGGAGGATTATTGGGAATAATTTTTGGTTTAGGCGGAGCTGCTGCACTGGAAATATTTTTTGGATTGAATACCGAAGTTACCTTGCAGCTGCTTTTCAATTCTTTTATGTTTTCTGTTTTAATTGGTTTAATTGCGGGCTTTTATCCTGCATGGGTTGCTTCTAAAATGGATCCGATTGAGGCTTTGAGAGCTGAATAAAATGCATCCAAGAGTCGGCGTGGGAGTAATAATTGAAAGCAATGGAAAGCTTCTTTTAGGTAAAAGGCTTTCAAAGCATGGAGAAGGAACTTGGTGCTTTCCTGGAGGGCATTTGGAGTTTAATGAAAACATTTTTGCTTGCGCTGAAAGAGAATCTTTTGAAGAAGCAGGAATTGAAATAAAAAATTTGGAGTTGAACAGCATTTCAAATGATTTTTTTACTGAAAGCAATAAGCATTATGTTACTGTTTTTGTTAAAGCAAATTATTTTTCTGGTTCTTTAACTTCTGAAGAAAATAAAATGATTGAATGGAAATGGTTTTCTTTAAATGAAATTCCTGTT
>Ga0209542_10020007_pt1 | contig 10661 bp, 11 predicted proteins | sample RifCSPhighO2_01_FD_184028 | JGI IMG/M metagenome (GOLD analysis project Ga0209542, IMG submission 184028) | Soil microbial communities from Rifle, Colorado - Rifle CSP2_plank highO2_0.1 (SPAdes) (version 2) | ecosystem: Environmental > Terrestrial > Deep subsurface > Rock core/Sediment ...
AGTTTTCCTTTATTATAATGAAACTCAAAAACAATGGGCTTTTCTCTATTATTTGTAATATATAGATTTTGAATAGCATTTGCAGATTTCTGACCAGGAATGCTATAAATTGACACTCCGAATTCTTTTGGCACTTCCGGGATATTCATGAAATTATGGTTCGTAGGTGCATACGCATCTAATCCTCCATCTTTTGCAGCCCAATACATAAGAGATGCTAAATGACATACTCCGTCTCCAAACAAATATCCATCAGACTTAAACCCCTCTACAAAATTAAAATGCGCGTTAGTTGTTAGGGCAACTTTATCTTTATATTCAGGCAAAACATCTTCGTGAAAAGCAAAAGCCTTTCCGGAAGGTAAAGTGAAATTGAAGGTGAATGATTGGGATATTTCATCCCATTTAACCTTTTGCGCATCTATTTTATCTTCTCTCATATAAGCAATGTTAAGAAGAATATTGTCTTTAAAGACATCGTTAATATACTTTACGCTATTGCGATTTTCCAATGATATCTCTTTTGTGCTCAAATGCACACCGGTAGAGGCTATATTGGGATTATTAAATTGGGCTGACAAAAAAACAAGAATTGGCAAAAGAATACCCGTAATCATAGGATTGCGTATCTTATCATACTATAAGACTATTGTCAAATAGCTATTGCTTTTAACAAATTTAGCTACTATTATTAGAATATGAAGAAAATATTTGCATACGCTTTAGCATCGGCGGCTATTGTATTTATCGCTTTGGTACTCAAGCCAAATAGCTTCTGCGCCAATCAGATTAGCTGTCTAAAAGACCTGTCTGGCCACTATGAGAATACATCTGAAGTTGCAAAATTTGAGGGTCTTGATGTCTCAGTCCCAGGCTTTATTGCCACATCTCTTCAATCCAATAATGTGCTTGGTGTTAGATCTGAAGACAAAAGAATAGAGGTAAATTTGACTAATCAGCATTTATACGCTTACGAAGGAAGCAATCTTGTGATGGATTTTCCGGTCTCTACAGGAAAGTGGGGCCAAACACCAACTGGTACATATGAGATATGGATTAAACTGAGGTATACAAGAATGGCAGGCGGTAATAAAGAATGGGGGACATATTACAACCTCCCAAATGTACCCTATACAATGTATTTTTACAACAAAGAAATTCCCAAAACCCGAGGCTATGGTGTCCATGGAGCGTACTGGCACAATAACTTTGGGCATCCCATGAGCCATGGATGTGTAAATGTGAGTCCTGAAAATGCCGAAAAACTATATTTTTGGGCAGATCCGGCAAGCAAAGCAAATACTACATATGCGGACAAAGAAAATCCAGGGACAAAAATCATAATTTACGGCACCGCCCCAAATGAATAAATTAAATGAATAATCCAAAGACTTCGTGGGGAAAAGTGGCGAATTGGTATGACAATCTTCTCGAAAAGGAAGATAAGACATATCAAAAAACCCTTATTCTTCCAAATTTGTTACGTCTCCTTGAAATCAAAAGGGGAGAGGTGATTCTTGATCTTGCCTGCGGTCAGGGATTTTTCTCAAGAGAATTCGAAAAGCTGGGAGCAAAAGTTATAGCTATTGATTTATCCACCGAATTAATTGATCTTGCAAAAAAACACAATAATAAATCTATCCAATATCATGTTTCTACTGCTGATAATTTAGATTTCCTAAAAAACAATTCCATTGACAAAACCGTAATAATTCTCTCTCTTCAAAATATTGAAAATGTTTCAGGAGTACTAAAAGAGTGCAATCGCATACTCAAGCCCAATGGATCCATACTTATTGTTCTTAATCATCCGGCTTTTAGAATACCCAAAAAGAGCGCTTGGGGATGGGACGACGCCAAAAAGATTCAATATCGAAGAATCGATAGCTACTTAAGTGAGTCAAAAGAAGGAATTCAAATGCATCCCGGAAACAAACCCTGGGAAAAGACAATTTCCTTTCATAGGCCATTGCAGTTTTATTTTAAAATGCTTAACAAACGCGGCTTTTGCGTCTCAAAATTGGAAGAATGGAATTCGAATAAAATTAGCGAGGAAGGTCCAAGAAAAAATCCTGAAGATAATGCCCGCCGCGAAATCCCCCTATTCCTTTTCCTTCAAGCCGCAAAGTCTTAATATATCTCAAACTTCTCCAGGAGTTTTTTGTTGCCTTCGATTTGGTAGCGAAGAAGATCAAGGTATATTCCGGGACGCGCTGCCAACTCTTGCGGACGGCCCATATCAACAATTTTTCCTTTCTCAATAACAACTATCTTGTCAACATTCTGAATTGTTGAAAATCTGTGCGCAATAATTATAACCAATTTATTTTTCATTAGATTTTCCAAAGCATTTTGCACTTCTTTTTCCGATCTTGCATCAAGTGAAGATGTTGCCTCATCAAGAATAAGAATCGGTGAATTCTTAAGAATCGCGCGGGCGATCTGAATCCTTTGTTTTTGTCCTCCGGAAAGTCTCACCCCTCGTTCTCCGATCTCACTATCTAAACCGTTTTTTAAGGATCGCACGAAATCCCATGCATTGGCGAGCTTCAGTGCCTCAATAATTCCTGCCTCTGTTGCTGAATTTCCATACGAAACATTTTCCCTGACAGTTGATGAAAATAATTCGTTCTCCTGAAAAACAAGAGATATATTATTGCGAACAAACTTGTGATCTAAGGCTCTATAATTCTTGTCTTTAAGAAAAATTTCACCAGAAGTTGGTTCGTAAAATTTAAGAATCAAATTGACGACAGTTGTCTTACCAGCACCAGAATGACCAACCAAAGCTACTTTCTCATTCTCGCTGGCTTTAAAAGATACTTTATTAAGAACAACATCTGATTTCTCATATTTGAATGAAACATTATCAAATCTGATTGATGGATGGGAAATTTTTTTAAAATCAATTTCTTTGGCATAGTCCTCCTTTGAAGGAAGATCCAGAATTTCAAAATATTCTTTTGATCCTGCTTCAGCCATTTTGACCTGAGTCAATATAAATGACATTGCAAAAAGAGGAATTCTCGCCTGATTGACAAGCTGTAAAATCAGGACCATTTCACCAATTGATATTTTGCCCAAAAACGCGTTATAAAACACCAGAATATTGATAGCAAAAAGAATAATATTTAGAGAAAGTCCTCTAAAAAAATTGAATATGTGGTAAGTTTGGCTTTGAATTTTGTAAATTTGATTAATTTTCCCAAGGCTTTTTGACACCTCATTGAATTCATTTTTCTCGTTGGTAAAGCTTTTCACCAGACTCATATTGGCAATAACCTCCTGAATTCTTCCTCTTGAGTAATCTTCTATTTTATTTTTCTTTTCTTCTTCTTTCCCCCATTTGACTGTAGAGTAGTAGCTCAAAATCAGATAAATCGGGAACAGCACAAATGTAAAGGCGGCAATAGGAATATTGTAGAAACTAAGTATTACAACTGTAAAAATACTTTGTAAAAATGTCGGGAGAATAAAATTTGTTGATGTATTTAGAAAACCATTGATTGTTGTAATTCCCCGCGCCAGCTGATTAACGATTTTTCCGGAGATTTCGGAGTCAAAATAGGATTGGGGAAGCCGCAAAACCTTGTCATAAAACTTCTCTGTCAGAAATTTCCTGATTCTGCCTGCAAAATGGTCACCCAGTCTGTCGCTTATTGTTGTAATAATAAGTCCTAACAAATTAGCGCCAAATGCCGCAACAATCAAAATTATGAGTCTTTGCGCATCTCCGCCTTTATTTTGAATCTTATTAATAATTTCATCTACTATGAATTTCGAAAGAACTGGGGCTATAAGATTGAGAAGGGAAGAGGAGAGAATAAGAATCGCCAAAATCACTACCAAATGATGCAAGGGCCTTGAAACTCTGATAATTTTAAAAATATTCTTCACCCAGTGAGCCGCCCGGGACTCGGACCCGGAACCTATTCCTTAAGAGGGAATTGCTCTACCAGTTGAGCTAGCGACCCTTATTAATTAACTGTTTTAGTATACAATACTGCGAGTTTGGAGGCAATGCCAGCTCGCGGACACTGTCCGATAAGGTGTCTAGCTAGATCACCTTCCAGGTGTCGCCTCATTTCTTAATATTCTAACAGTCATCATTTGTGCTAAAATTATAGAGTGAAGAAAAAGTTAATTGCTCTTATAATTTTTTGGCATAGCATTTGGTTTTGTTGAGGCAGCAGTAGTATTTGATCTTCGCCATATTTTTCATTACACAGATGGTTATTTACAAAGCAACTACAAAGTACTTCTCAATACTGGAATAATTACTTTTATTTGGCCTGAGATTCCTATTCTGAATAATACTCAAGTCAATTTTGCCGAAATGCAAAGAGAGGCGGCAACCATTATTATGCTTCTGACTGTTGCCTATATTTCCGCAACAAACTGGAAACAAAGAATTGGAGCATTTTTAATAACTTTTGCTTTTTGGGATATTTTTTATTATATTTTCCTAAAATATTTAACAGGCTGGCCCAAAAGTTTGTTTGATATTGACGTATACTTTCTAATCCCGGTTCCATGGATCGGCCCGGTTATAACCCCTATCATAATATTCATGATCTTAGCGATAATAGGAACAAAATTGTATCTTAAGCCAAAATAAACGTTTTCTTATGAAGAAAGGCATTGATCATATTGGGGTGGGTGTTGTTTTTTTCTGCCATGACAGAAAAGGAAAAGTTTTGTTGAGTAAAAGATCCAAAAATACAAGAGACGAACATGGTAAATGGGACCCGGGAGGAGGAAGTATTGAGCTTGGAGAAAACGTTTTTGATGCCCTGAAAAGAGAAATAAAAGAAGAGTATTGTACAAACGTACTGAAATCAGAGTTTTTAGGATTTAGAGATGTACATAGAATCGACGAAAAAGGAAACAAAACTCACTGGATCGTACTTGATTTTAAAGTATTGGTAGATAAAAATAAAGCAAAAAACGGCGTTCCTGCAAAACACACTGAAATTGGATGGTTTGCTCTAAATAATTTACCAAAACCCCTTCATTCTCAGTTCCCAACCCTCCTAAAACTCTACAAACAAAAACTAAATTTTCTTACTTAATAGTTCTTTAACTTCTTCATCTTCTACTTGCTCAAAATTTTGGTACCATAGGCCAACCGAACTAAATCCTGAAGGAGTAAGGAGGCAAAAAAACTCGTCAACAAGACTTCTCATATTTTCTGCACTTTCTTTTGCGCAAACTGGTGCTGCAAAGATTATTTTTTTTGGTTTGAGTTTTTTCAGACTTTTAATTGCCGCTCTTGCTGATACACCTGTTGCCAACCCATCATCAACAAGAATTACAATTCTATTTTCTATATTAACGATAGGCTTGTTACCCCTGTACAAACTTCTTCGTCTTTCAATTTCTTTTTTCTCTTTAGCAATAACTTCGTCTACTGATTTTTTGGGAATCCGCATGCCTTTAATAAGAGCTTTGTCCAGAATCTCAACTCCTCCCTCGGCAACTGCGCCCATTCCGAGCTCTTCCTGGAAAGGAACACCAACTTTGCGGGATATAATTACGTCCAGCGGCGCTTTGAGAATCTTTGCTACTTCATATCCGACAACAACCCCTCCCCTGGGAATTGCAAGAACAACAGGACTCTCTGACTTATACTTCTTCAAACTTTCACCAAGTCTTCTCCCAGCCCTTCTTCTATTTTCGAAAATTCTCATATCAAACAAATTATAGGCTATTGTATGTTAATTTGCTATAATCTTACCATGAAATCTATTATTCTTGCCTCTGCGTCTCCGAGAAGAAAAAAACTCCTGGAAAGAATTGGATTAAGATTCAAGATAGTCGTTAGTAAGTTTGAGGAGGTTATTGATCCAAAGCTAAGCCCTCATCAATTAGCTAAAAAGCTATCATTGGAAAAGGCAAAAATCGTTGCCACAAAATACAAAAATGCGATAGTTATTGCAGCGGATACTTTTGTTATTTGCGACAATAAAATTATCGGCAAACCAAAAGACGAAAATGACGCAAGACAAACCTTAAGACTTCTAAGTAATCGTGCTCATTCAATCATAACCGGATTTACAATAATTGATTCCGATACCGGTAAAACTGTTTCAAGATCAGAGGAGACAAAAGTTTTCATGAGAAAAATTACAGAAGAGGAAATTGATTCATATGTCAAAACAAAAGAGCCTCTTGGCAAAGCAGGCTCATACGCAATCCAGGAAAAGGGGAGCATGTTCATTGAAAAAATAGAAGGGGATTACTTCAATGTCGTTGGTCTCCCAATCTACAGTCTTTTCAAAGAGCTTAAAAACTTCGGAGTTAGTGTATTCTAGCCAAGTTTGGTATAATTTGTAAGCGTTCTGCCTTCGTAGCTCAATGGATAGAGCACTGGTCTTCGGAACCAGTAATGGGGGTTCGATTCCTCTCGAAGGCACAGATGAAGCACCTAACTATACTTGCAATTTGTATCGCGGCCTACATTATCTATTTTACCCTTGCTAGTTTTCTAAGATATGACAATTTTTATACCGGTAGGTTTGATCTTGGCAACATGGATCAAGCTGTTTGGAATACTATTAATGGAAGAATTTTTGAAACATCAAATATCAATGGCGACGTTATCTCACGCCTTTCTACTCACGCTGATTTTTTACTCATTTTGCTTTCTCCTTTTTACCTTATTTGGGAACATCCAAAAACGCTTCTTTTGATCCAAACTTTTGTTTTAGGATTTGGCGCATTCTTTGTTTATGCGATTGCAAAAAACGTAATTAAAAACAATAATCTTTCTTTAACTCTTGCTATAGCTTACTTACTCTATCCGGCAATGCAATACACAAACCTGTATGATTTCCATGCTGTAACTCTTGCTGCCACATTTTTACTAGCAGCTTTTTATTTTTTGCTTAAAAAAAAATATATTTGGCTAACTATTTTCCTTGTTCTTTCCGGTCTTACAAAAGAACAGGTATGGATAACTGTTGCGCTTATCGGATTTTACGGCTTTATTGTTAACAAATCAAAGCGGGTCTTTTTTCTAGCACTTTCTCTTATTTTTATTTTCTTTTTTTATTATTTGGTCTGGCATGCAATACCGAATGCAAGAGGCTCTCAGCATTTTGCTCTTTCTTATTTCTCAGAGTTTGGCGACTCACCAACAGAAATCGTCAAAAATATTATTGCTTCTCCTCAAAAAATATTTACGATCATGCTGACAGGAAATCCTCTCAACTATTTAAAACAACTCTTGTATCCATTGGGACTATTTTCACTTCTTGCGCCATTTTTCCTGATATTTGCACTGCCTGACTTACTTATTAATTTGCTTAGCAACAACCCCCAACTTCACCAAATATATTATCAATACTCAGCGGCAATCACTCCATTTGTGTTCATCTCCGCAATATATGGGGTTAAAAACATTAAAATTTGGTTTCCTAAAATACCCAATGCTTTAGTCGTTTGTTACCTGTTAATTGTTGCTTGTTATTCAGCGTACGCTTTCGGGCCCTTACCATTTTCAAAATCTCCAAATATTGATATGTTCACAAAACCTCAAAAAAATAGAGTTGTAATAGAAAATTTTCTCTCGCGTGTGCCTGAAGAATATAGGGTTGCAGCAACCAATAACCTGGGCTCCCATCTATCACAAAGACAAAGAATTGCGACCGTCCCTGAAGGCATATACGATTCAGACATTGTTTTATTTTTGATAAACAATATTTCTAAATTATCAAAAGATGAAAAAAAAGCGTTTGAGAGTGTGATGCTTAACGAAGATTATAAAATCGCTTTTCATATAGGAAATTTCATAGTTTTTGAAAAAAGATAATTTGCAAATAAATCTTAAGTAGTCAATAATTAAAATATGATAAACGTTACAAAAGCCTCAGGAGAAATTCAGCCATTCAGCGAAGACAAGTTAAGAATATCAATAAAAAGAGCAGGCATTCCTCAAATGCTCCACGAACAAGTAATCAATCACATAAAAAGCAAATTATACGAGAACATTCCAACTTCTGAGATTTACAGACATGTAGTAGAATTTTTGGATAAATCAACTCATCCCCAAAGCAAAGCAAAATATGGTCTAAAGCAGGCAATTATGGAGCTTGGCCCAACGGGTTTTCCTTTTGAAGATTATGTCTCGGAAATCTTAAAAGCAGAAGGCTACAATACTCAACTCAGGCAAATTATTCCCGGCAAATGCATTAGTCATGAAATAGACGTAGTTGCATCAAAAGACAATATCAAATCAATGATCGAGTGCAAATTTCACAATGCTCCAGGAATTAAATGTCATGTTCATGTTTCATTGTATACAAAAGCAAGATTTGAAGATGTCAGGGAAAGAAATAATTTTAATGATGCCTGGGTTGTAACAAATACCAAATTAACACCTGATGCCCTTACTTACGCGCAATGCAATGATATGAAAATTATAGGCTGGGATTATCCAAATGGCAAAAGCCTAAGGGATCTGATTGAAAAACACAAACTTCATCCCATCACAACTCTTTCAAATATTTCAAGTACCCAAAAACAGCTTCTTATGCAAAATCATGTAGTCCTGGCACAAGATATTTGCAAAAATCCCTCATCTTTGGACATACTTCATTTGCCTCCAAATCAAAAAAATACAATTGTCTCCCAATGTCAATTCATAAGCGGGTAGCTATTTTTGACCTTTCAAATCTGTCTGCCATATAGCCATTGGGGACTGTGGTAAGCTTGTCTGAATATAACAGAAACCCATTGCGGATTGTATGATCTCCATACCGATCATTGATTTTATCAATCGTTTTTTGCAAAGAGTTCTGCTTTGCAGAATCGAAAAGCGAAAGCTGTATGTTTTCTTTATCTTTCAAATTCGAAACCCAAACGCTTATTTGCCTTACATATTCCGTTTTGTCATTCTGAGCCGCCAGCTGGCGGAGAAGAATCTCATTGCAGGCACGGAAAATCTCTAATCCAATATCCATATATATTGAATGTGTCTGTCGTCCCCCAACATTTATATTGCCTCGAAGCGATACCCCAACCGTTCTTGCCTTTTTATTCAATCTTCTCAACTTAATACCAACTTCTTCGCAAAGCTCGAAAAGGTTTTGCAAGACAACACGCTTGTCATACTCATTCTTAGGCAGACAATAATTCCTTCCAACAGATTTTGCCTCTGGCGCTTGGGTATAAGGAATAACCAAACTCGTATCAATACCTAACCCAATGCCTTTAAGAAAATGTCCCTCAACATTGCCAAATTCGGAAGTAAGAGCCTCCAAAGAGGCATTTCTAAGCTGAATTAGCCTATAAATGCCTATTTCATTCAAACGCGTCTTTATCCTTTCTCCAATGCCGCACATATCAGTAAGTTTTGCTTTTTGATAAACATTTTCAATATCGCCTCTTTTAATCTCAAACATCCCATCCGGCTTCTTAAGACCGGATGCTAATTTTGCTAATAACTTGTTATGAGAAATTCCAACTGAGGCTGTAATATATTCTCCAATTTCTTCCTTAATCCGTTGTTTAATTTTGGAAATAATGCCATACGGCCCTTTAAATAAATGCTCTGTCAAGGTGACATCCATAAATAGTTCATCAATTGAAAACATCTCAACATAAGGGGAGTAGTCTTTGCAGATATTTAAAAATTTCTTAGAAATCTCAAGATACTTTATAAAATCAGCTTTAACTAAGTTTAGATTAGGACAAAGTTTAAACGCTTCATAAGTTCTTGCTCCGGTTTTTATCCCCAGTCTTTTTGCTTCTCGGCTGGATGCGATAATACACGTCCGTCCATTTGCCGCAGTAACTCCCAAAGGCTTTCCGCGAAGCAGAGGATTCTCTTGCTGTTCAACGCTTGCGAAAAACGAATCAAAATCAATGTGAAGAATAACTCTGTCCATAGATTCGACAAGCTCACTATCTTCGATATCTTCAGCATACGGAAAAAATACACGAAAAACAATAGAACAAAATAAGACTTTCGATATCAAATTTGCAAAATTGAGAGAATTTTGATATCTTCAAATTACCTAAAATTCAAGAAAATAATTATATGCTAGAAACCAGAATAAAAACCGCTTCTCTAGGAGAATTCATAGTAAATCAACCAGTAAGCTCATTTCCTATCAACGAAAGACTTACTTGTTATCCAAAAAAACTTTGGATTCAAGAAATAGAAAATCCCACACCTATTGACCTAACTCCAAGAGAAGTTTTCGCTCTGCTTGTATTAGTAGATAACTATGACGAATTTGTGCCATATGAGAAATTATTCTACAAAGAACACCCCTCAAATGTAGCTATAAGAGGTCTTGTCCATGACCTGCGTAGAAAAATTAATGACCCGAGATGTTTAATTGCAGATAGGCAAGGAAAAATTAAGCTTACAAACCCAGACAGGGATGAAAAGATAATAAGACCAGCAGCTTAATAACAGTATAGAACTATTTGTTTTTTAGCGCTCCAATCCAAACCCCTATCGCAAGACCCAAAATTCCTATATCTCTAACCACAATCTCATTAATTTCAAATTTGCTGAAAAGTAAAAGCCCAAATATTATTTGAAACATTACCAGAACCGCTAATAAGCCCGCATAACGAAGGTAAAATTTGAAAATAAGACAAAAAGATATAATGACAAGCAATATGCCATGAATTTGAACAAGAAAATT
>Ga0209542_10020010_pt1 | contig 10660 bp, 10 predicted proteins | sample RifCSPhighO2_01_FD_184028 | JGI IMG/M metagenome (GOLD analysis project Ga0209542, IMG submission 184028) | Soil microbial communities from Rifle, Colorado - Rifle CSP2_plank highO2_0.1 (SPAdes) (version 2) | ecosystem: Environmental > Terrestrial > Deep subsurface > Rock core/Sediment ...
AGGGGATGCAAAACTTGACTCAATTAAAAAATAAATTTAATTAAATTTGAAGAATGGCAAAGACACAAAAAGTAGTAAAGGAAAGTAAACAAGAAAAAAGTAAGGTGTCAAGTAAAGGAAGTGAAAAACTAACTGGGGAAGGTGCAGTTCCTGCTATTGTTGAAGCAACACTTGGAAGAACTGGAAATAAGGGGGAGATTACTCAAGTAAAATGCAAGATTCTTCAGGGAAAAAATAGGGGAAAATCAATGAGAAGGAATGTTAGGGGTCCTGTAAAAAAAAGAGATATTTTAATGCTTAGAGAAACTGAAATTGAAGCTAGAAGAATAATTAATAAAATAAATAAATCTAGTAGCAATACTTAGGAGAGAAATATGCCAGTATGTTCGTTTTGTAGAAATGATTATGATTTTCCAAGAGGAACAACTGTAGTTGGAAAAGAGGGGAATGTTAGACACTATTGCAGCAGTAAATGCAGAAAAAATTTTGAAATGGGAAGGAAAAATAAGAATGTTAAATGGGTTACTAAGAAGAGAAAGTTAAGAGAGTAATTATTTTTAAGTAGTTACAAATAGTAAGATTTATAAATAAGTTATCTTTAGGTTTTTTATGAAAACATTTAGAAAAATTGTTTTAGCGGGATTGATAGGATTATCTAGTTTAGTCCCTAATTTATCTTCTGCAGATTATTTAAATAATGGAAGATTATTGGCAGTTGCAGAAACAAAAAATGTAAGGGAGTGTTTATTTTATTCTAGATATGGTAATGATCGAGTTGTAGCTATAGATAGTGATAATAATGGCAAAGTAGATAGAATTCAGAGATTAAGTATACCAAAACCTTTTGGTGATTTCGAGGACCATACCGGAGTGCAAGAAATTTATTCAAATTGGCGTGATTGGGAAATTTATGAAAGATGGTTTGATATTGATTGTAATCCTAATAATTCAGAGTATGTTAGATTGAAACAAAAGTATATAAGATAATTGAATATTTTTTTAGATTTTCCAGCTCGCAATTTGCATCTCGAAAATTATTTTAAATGTTTTATTTTTTCAAAGCAAATTGCTCATTCTCGACGATAAAAAGGCACAAATGTTTATAAAGGTAGGTTATTTTTTAGTCTTAGAAAAAGAGAAAATGAAACAAAAATGGCTGATCAAAACTACTCTGCAAAAGATATCACAGTTCTAGAAGGCTTAGAAGCTGTTAGAAAGAGGCCTGGAATGTATATAGGTTCTACGGATAGATATGGGCTCCATCGTTTGGTTTACGAAGTTGTCGACAATTCTGTTGACGAACATATGGCTGGAGCTTGCTCTATAATAAAAGTAATAATTGATAAAGATTCTTTTGTTACTGTTGAAGATGATGGAAGAGGTATGCCTGTTGATATTCATCCAGTTTACAAAAAGCCTGCAATGGAGATAATTGTAACAAAACTTCATGCAGGAGGAAAGTTTGACAATAAAGCATATGCTGTTTCCGGAGGGCTTCATGGGGTTGGAATTTCTGTTGTTTCTGCTCTTTCAAAGAAGATGACCGTCGAAGTAAAAAAAGATGGAAATATTCACAGCCAGAGTTATAGTATTGGAAAACCTCTAGGACCTGTAAAAGTAATTGGTAAAGCTAAAGAAAATGAACATGGAACAAAAGTTACTTTTTTATCTGATGATACAATTTTTACAACAATAGAATTTGATTACAAAACACTCGCTACAAGATTTAGAGAAATTTGTTTTTTGAATGCCGGTTTAAAGATTATATTTAGCGATTTAAGAGGAGGAAATGAAAAAACAGAGACTTTTCAATATGAAGGAGGTCTTGTAGAATTTGTCAAGTGGTTAAATAAGACAAGAAATCCTGTTCATGCTAAGCCCATTTATTTTAAGGGTAGTGAAGGCAAAGTATCCGCTGAAGTTGCAATACAATATAGTGATTCTTTTAATGAGAATATTCAAGGTTTTGTGAATACTATTAATACAATTGAAGGAGGAACACATGTTGTTGGATTAAAATCTGCTCTTACAAGAGTTTTAAATGATTATGGAGTTAAGAAAGGAGTTTTAAAAGGAAATATAAAGCTTGCTGGAGAAGATGTCAGGGAAGGAATTACTGCAGTTATCTCCTTAAAGATTAGTGATCCTCAATTTGAGGGTCAAACGAAAACAAAGCTTGGAAATAATGAGGTAAAGGGAATTGTAGATTCTATTTCAACTAAAGCATTAACCGATTTTTTGGAGGAAAATCCTTCTGTTGCTAAAGCTATTTTAGACAAAGCAACTTCTGCACTTAGGGCAAGAGAAGCTGCAAAGAAAGCAAAAGATTTAGTAAGACGTAAAAATGCATTAGTTGGTGGTGGGGGACTTCCTGGAAAATTAGCTGATTGTTCAAGTCGTAAAAAAGAATTAACAGAACTTTATATTGTTGAAGGAGATTCTGCTGGAGGAACTGCTAAGGGAGGAAGAGATAGAGAGACTCAAGCAATTTTACCTCTTAGAGGAAAAGTTTTGAATGTTGAAAAGTCTAATCCTGCAAAAGCACTTTCAAGCGAACAGATTTCAAATTTGATTACGGCTATTGGAACAGGTGTTGGAGATTCTTTTGATATAAATAATATAAGGTACAATAAAATAATTATTATGACTGATGCTGATGTTGATGGACAGCATATTAAGGCTTTACTTTTAACTTTATTTTATAGGTATACTCCCCAACTAATAGAAGCAGGTCATATTTTTATTGCAGTTGCACCTTTTTACAAAATTAAGAAAGGAAATAATGATTACTATGCTTATACAAATGAGGAGTTAAAAGCTAAATTAAAAGAATTTGGAGGAAAAGGAGAGGTTAGTAGGTTTAAGGGTCTAGGAGAAATGAATGATGAACAGCTTTGGGAAACAACAATGAATCCAAAAACTAGAAGGTTAAAACAAATTTCAATTGAAGATGCTGTTGAAGCTGATGAAACTTTTTCTCTTTTAATGGGGGACGCTGTCGCACCAAGAAGAGAATTTATTGAAGAGAATGCAGATAATGCTGAGGTTGATTTGTAATGAGATTTTTTATTGCTTATAGATATACTAGAGAATATATAAATGTCTTGGAGTTGTTATCTTATGGGGCTTAGAAAATCAAAGAGGGAAATAAAAGTTTATTTTTGTCCTAAGTGTAAATCTTTTGATGTAAAGTATATTTTTTGGCTTGGAAATATTTTTGGAATTATTCCAAAGCAAAGATGTAATAACTGTAAATTAGAAATTCATGGAAATTTTCCTGTTCTTGTTGTTGATAAAGAAGTTTTAGAGAGAAAAAATAAAAAGAAAATCACCATCAAGAAAAATTGGAGGAAGAAAAATGAGTCCAGATAAAATTGAAGAGAATGGAAATATAAAAGAAATAGAGAATATGGATGAAGCAGTAGAAGAAGCAAAGGACTTTGAACTTACTAAAGAGAAATTAAGAGAAAGTGTCAAGGCTAAAGAGTTAATCGATGCAGAAATTTCTGGAGAGATGAGAACAGCTTACTTGAATTATGCAATGTCTGTTATTGTTGCAAGAGCTCTTCCTTCTGCAGAAGATGGACTTAAGCCCGTTCATAGAAGAATTCTTTGGACTATGAACGAAATGGGAATTCATCATAACAAACAGACAAAAAAATCTGGAAGAATAGTTGGAGATACGATGGGTAAATATCATCCTCATGGAGATGCTGCAATTTACGAGGCAATGGTTAGAATGGCACAGGACTTTTCTTTGAGATATCCTTTAGTTATCGGACAGGGGAATTTTGGTTCCATGGACGGAGATAATGCTGCCGCTCCAAGGTATACTGAAGCTAAAATGGCAAAGATTACGGAGGAATTACTTCTTGACATTGATAAAAAGACAGTTCCTATGATGGTTAATTATGATAATACTTTAGAGGAGCCTATTGTTCTTCCTGGAAAGCTTCCTAATTTGCTTCTTAATGGGACTAGCGGTATTGCAGTTGGTATGGCTACAAATATTCCTCCACATAATCTAAAAAATACTTGTGATGCTATACTTACTTATCTAGATAATCCAGGATGTGAGGATAAGGATTTAATTAGCGCAATTAAAGCTCCAGATTTTCCAACAGGAGGTTTTGTTTCTGGGGAAATAAAAAAAATTTATACTGAAGGAAAAGGAAGATTAGTAATTGATGGAAAAGCAGAAATTGAGGAGACAGGCAAGAATAGTGGAAAAACAAAAATCATTATTTCTGAGATTCCTTATCAAGTTAATAAAGCAAATTTGGTCGAGCAAATAGCCCTTTTAACAAGAGATAAAAAATTTCCAGATATTTCTGATATTAGAGATGAATCAAGCAAAGGAAAAGTAAGAATAGTAATTGAACTTAGAAAAGATAGCGATTCAAAGTTTACACTGAATAGGTTATATAAGTATACTAATCTTAGGACTAGTTTTAATGTTAATATGCTTGCTTTAGTTGGAAGAGTTCCAAAGTTACTTACTTTAAAAGATTACATTTTTGTTTATGTTGGACATAGACAAAAAGTAATTAGGAAGACAAAAGAATTTGATTTAGATAAAGCAGAGAAAAGGCTTCATATTGTTGAAGGTTTATTAATTGCACAGTCAGATATTAATGAAGTAGTAAAGTTAATTAGGGCAGCAAAATCAAAATCAGATGCTGCAGAAAGTTTAATGAAGAAGTACAAGCTGTCAGATAAACAGACAGAAGCAATTCTTGAAATGAGACTTCATCAAATTAATTCTTTAGAGTTTGGAAATTTAAAGAAAGAAGAAAGCGATTTAGATGATTTGATTGAAAAACTTAAGAAAATTCTTGGAGATGAAAATTTAATTTTGAAGATTGTAAAGAAAGAGCTTGAAGAGTTAAAAGAACAGTATGGAGACAACAGAAAGACAAAAGTTGTTGGTTCTGTTGGTGAATTTGAAGAGGAAGATTTAGTTGATAAAAAAGATATTGTTATTACTATTACAGATAAAGGTTATATAAAAAGTATTGATCTAAAACAATATAAAGAGCAAAAGAGGGGTGGTAAGGGTGTTATTGGTTCAGACTTAACTGAAAACGATTTTGTAAAGGACTTACTTATGTGTAATACCCATGACTATATGTTGTTTTTTACTGATAAAGGAAAAGTTCACTGGTTAAAAGCTTATGAAGTTCCAAACTCTGCAAAAAGCGCTAAAGGAAAAGCAATAGTTAATCTCCTTTCTTTAAAAGATGAAAAAATAACCTCTGTTATTGCTGTGAAGGAGTTTAAAGATTATTTAATGATGGCAACTCAGAAAGGCATCATCAAAAAGATTGAACTTTCTCAGTTTAGTAATCCAAGAAAAGGAGGAATTAAGGCAATTAAAGTTGCTGAAACTTCTGATACATTAATTGGAGTTACACCTATGAAAGAGAGATGATGGCAACTCAGAAAGGCATCGTCAAAAAGATTGAACTTTCTCAGTTTAGTAATCCAAGAAAAGGAGGAATTAAGGCAATTAAAGTTGCTGAAACTTCTGATACATTAATTGGAGTTACACCTATGGAAGAGAATCAGGAGATAATTCTTGTTACAAAGAAAGGACAGGCAATTAGGTTTAAAGGAAAGGAGGTTAGATCTATGGGAAGAAGTTCTTATGGTGTTTGTGGAATAAAATTAGATAAAGGAGATGTAGTTGTTTCTTTGGAAGTTTTACCAATAGAGAATAAGGATAAATTTTCAATTTTAACTATAACGAGAAATGGTTATGGAAAGAGAAGTGCAATTGAAGATTATAGACTGACTAGAAGGGCTGGAAAAGGAGTAATAAACATGAAGGTAACTGATAAAACTGGGGAAGTTGTGAAGTCTGGAAGTGTTAGAGATAAAGATAATATAATCGTAACTACGGAAAAAGGAATTGTAATTAGAACACCTCTTAAGAACATTAGAATTATAGGAAGAGCTACTCAAGGAGTAAGAGTTATTAATTTGAAATCTGCGGACAAAGTAAGCGATCTAATTAGAGTTCCTATTGAAGAAGAGATTGTTGGCGAGTAATTAAAACAAAAATATTAAATATCCTTTTAACTCCTAAATTAAATGAGTAGTGTTATTAATTTAAGACATTATAACCTTCTTCAATTAATTGAGATGAGTGAGCATCGTTATTATATGGGAGAGAGATTAAACAGGCTAGTTACTGATGATGAAATGGCAAGGGACTGGTGTGATTCTGGACATGCTTTTAGATTTAGGAATGTTTATGAAAAACATATTGATACGGTTGAGAGGTTTTTCTATGAACACGAGGTGGAAGGAGATTTGGGTGAATTATTAATTCCTAGAATTGTTCATAGTTTGCTAGAGGATTAAGTTTTAAGTTATACGCTCCCACGAGGCTCAATCATATCCACTATAACTTTCGGGATTCATTGAATTTCCCTTTCCTTTTTTTGCAGCAATAACATCATCAATTCTAAGAATCATTGTTGCAACTTCTGTGGCAGAATTTATAGCTTGAGTTTTTACTCTTAGGGGCTCAATTATTCCTTTTATAAGAGTATCTTCTACTCTTTGGTTAAATAAATTAAGTCCTGCATTTTTATTATTTGAATCGTGACTTGTTCTGAGTTCTGTTAAAATATCTATTGGGTCAAGTCCTGCGTTTTCTGCTAGAGTTGTTGGAATGAATTCCATAGCGTTTGCAAATTCTTCTACTGCTAAACGCTCCCTTCCTTTTAGTGTTGTCGCATATTGTTTTAATCTACGGGAAAGCTCCATTTCTACTGCTCCTCCTCCAGCTACAATTTTTGAATCTTTTAATGTAGCTTTTACATCTCCTAATGCGTCGTGAATTGCTCTTTCTATTTCATCTAAAATATGTATTGTCCCTCCCCTGATCAAGATTGTTACAGCTTTTGGGTTCTTACATCCAGTAACATAAGTCATTGCAGATTCTCCAATTTTTATTTCTTCAACTCTGTTTGCAAACCCTAAGTCTTCAGAATTCATTTCACTTAGTTTTGAGATTATTTTTGCTCCAGTTGCTTTTGATAGATTTTTCATGTCTATTGAAGAAACTCTTGAAACTGTAAAGATCTTTTCTTTTTTTAGATAGTATTTTACTAGATTATCAATTCCTTTTTGAACAAAAACTACATTAGCACCTATCTCTTTTATTTTTTCTACTTTTGATTTTAAAATTGAATCTTCTTGATTTAGAAAATTCTGCAATTGGTCAGGCATTGAAATTGATATTCTTGTTTCAGATTCTAGACCTTTTATTTCTAAAGCTTCTTCAATTAATGCTACTTTAGCTTCATTAACTATCTTTGGCATTTCTTCACTTATTCTTTTTTCATTTAATACTATACCATTAATGAGTTCTGTTTCACCAATAGATCTTCCTTTTTGTTTTTCAATTTTTATATTATCTAAATCTACTTCTCTTTTTTCAGCAACTATTTCTACTGCTTCAACAATTATCTCCGCAAGTTTGTCTTTTAGATGCTCTGCTCCTTTTCCAGTCATTGCTGTTGAAGCTATTTTTGTTAGTTCTTCTTTAGAGTCAATTTCTATACAGAGATCATTTAATATTTCTTGGGATTTTTCATTTGCCCATATGTAACCTCTTATAATAATTGTTGGATGGATCTTTAAGTCAAGTAGTTTTTCTGCATTTTCTAAAAGTTTTCCTGAGAGCATAACAGCAGTTGTTGTTCCATCTCCTACCTCTAAATCTTGAGTTTTAGCAACTTCGACAATCATTTTTGCTGCAGGATGTTCTATGTCCATTTCGTTTAGTATTGTTACTCCATCATTTGTTACTATTATACCTCCTGCTCTATCAACTAACATCTTATCCATCCCTTTTGGTCCAAGGGTGGTTTTTACAGTTTCAGCTATAACTCTTGCAGCAAGAATATTATTCCTTTGCGCATCTCTACCAAGAAATCTTTTACTCTCTTCTTCAGAAAAATTTTCCACCATGACTATTTGATTTTTTAGGTATATATAAAAATTATTGTGATGCAGAAAGTAGAATAATAGAGAATAATAAATAAAACTAGGCAATTTCTTTATTTAATTTATATATCTAGAATAGATTATATGGTGTCCCATAAGGCTTCAAAGATAGCTTAATAAACGCTTTTTGTTTTTATAATTAATGAGGGTTGATTTCTTAGGAGAAGAGAGAACTAGGCTATTAAAGAATTATGCGCTTATTTCTCTAGTTGCCATTACTATTGACTTAATAGTCTTTTATATTTTGACTAATATAGTTAATCTCACTTATTTGCTTGCTGTAATATTTAGTTTTTCTCTTGGTAAATCAGCCGTTTATGTTTTGAATAAAAAATACAATTTTAAAGATAAAAACAAAGTTATGGAACAGATTGGATCTTTTTTGGTTGTAATGTTTATTGGACTTATTACAACACAATTTTTGCTTTTGATCTTTGTAGAGTTCGTATTCTTAGATGAATTTTTAGCTAGAACAATAGTTTTACCAATAGTAGGAATCTTTCATTTTTGGGCTCATAAGAATATAACTTTTAAGAAAAGAGGAGATTCTTTTTATTTAAATAAATATAAAGATCTTATATTAAACTCTATTGGATTTTTATTCTTACTAATTGGAACTGTTGCTTATTATAATGCCTTTGTGCAAAATAATTTTGAATTGGTTTTTTGGATGTGTTATCTTAATTTAATTATTCTAGGTGTTGGGGTTCTATCAAAGAATGATAAAATTATTGTAGCTATGCTTAATATAGTGTCTATTCCTTTAATTATTTGGAGTTTTGACTTTATCGTCTTGTTGATTGGGAGAACTTCTCCTTTTGGCATAACTGGATATTTCTTAACTCCTGGACCCATAATTTCAAAACTTGTCACAATGCAGCATCTTATCACTGTACCCTTAGCTTTTTACTCTTTGTATCTGATAAAGATTAGGAAAAGCAGAGCTTGGATATTTAGTTTTGGTTTGATGATTTTTATGTTTATTGTAACAAGAATGTTTACAACACCAGAAAAAAATATTAATTGTGTTTATTCCAGCTGTATGGATTTTTCTCTTAGAGGGTTTCATATTTTAAACTGGTTTGCTTCAGTTCTCTTGTTGATATTAATAACTAATTTTATAATATGGAGGCTTAAATTTCTAAGAGAGGACTAATCTCTTCCAAAAACATTTATATATTCATTTATATTATTAGTGATAAAAAGATGGCGTTAAAATCCAATGTTTATAAACAGAAAATAAAAAAGAAAGGTCACTGGAATTATAAAGATCTTTACAGTTTTACTTATGATTGGTTAAAAGATAATGGGTATATTGTAAGTGAAGAAAAATATTCTGAAAAAGTTACGGGTGCTGGAAAAGATATTGATATTGAATGGACTGCAAAGCGTAAGGTAACAGATTATTTTAAGAATGTTATAAATATAAAATGGAAGATTTTAGGCTTAAAAGATGATGTTATTGAAAGAGCAGGGGCAAAAGAAGAGACTAATAAAGGAGAAGTAACTCTTGAGTTTAAAGGAGTTTTAGAGAAAGATTATGAAAATAGATGGGAGGATCAGCCATTTTATAAATTTCTTAGAGGGACTTATGAAAAATATATTATTAGGACAACTATTGATGAATATGAAGATAATGTTATTGATGATTGTATTGAATTAGTTGATCAAGTCAAAGCTTTTTTGGAAATTGGTGGAAGATAAAATAGTTAATTAAGCTATTTTTTCGAGAACTAAGTGGTTAATTTCTTGATAAAACTCAATAATATTACCACAGTAATATTTATAAAATGGGTAGATTTTCTCTAAAAATGGTAAAGCTTGTCCTGCTATTTGGGGTTTTTATTCTTCTTTCTAGTATGGTTTCTGCTCTAAATTTTACTGCCGAATTTGATAGGAATGTTGTTGTAAAAGAATACAGCTCAACTCTTGAATTTACGGCTAAAATTACAGATGCAACTCCTGGAACTTATAATCTTTATACCTTGGCTGATATGTCTTTATTTCCAAGAGACTCTTTTGAAATTAATAAAAGTTCATTTGAGAAAAAATTTACTATTAAGCCAACAGAAAGTTTGGATGTTTTAGGTTTATATGTTTTTACTGTTACTTTGAATCACAGAAATTTTGAAAAAGTTGATAAGAAAATTGCAGTAAAGATAGTAGAATTGGAAGATATTTTGGAGATTGGAGCTGATCCCCTTAGTCTTGATTCAGATGTTTTGAATTTTTATGTAGAAAATAAAGAGGATGTCTTGATAGAAAATGTTAGTGCAGAATTTTCTTCAATTTTGTTTAAGGTAGACAGCAATTTTAATCTGCAGCCTTTTGAGAAGAGATATTTTGAAGTTGTTGTTGATGAAGAAATCCTTAAAAAAACAAAAGCAGGAGTTTATGTTATTGAAGCAAAATTTGATACTCCTCAAGGTTCAAGAGAGATTTCAGGAAATATCTTTTTGGGAGAGAAGAAAGGAGTATCTACAATTCCTGATTCATCAGGATTTTTTATAAAAACAAATTCTATTACAAAAGTAAATACTGGAAATGTTAATGAAAAAGTTGAAGTTATTATGGATAAAAATATTATCTCAAGACTTTTTACAACTTTTAATGTTAAACCAGAGACTATTGAAAGAGAAGG
>Ga0209542_10020013_pt1 | contig 10660 bp, 12 predicted proteins | sample RifCSPhighO2_01_FD_184028 | JGI IMG/M metagenome (GOLD analysis project Ga0209542, IMG submission 184028) | Soil microbial communities from Rifle, Colorado - Rifle CSP2_plank highO2_0.1 (SPAdes) (version 2) | ecosystem: Environmental > Terrestrial > Deep subsurface > Rock core/Sediment ...
GGATAAGCTTGCTTCAAGCGCTAAAGAATTTCATGCACTAAGTCAGCAAGGGTATCAAGCGTGGGAATATGGAGATTTTACGCAAGCAGTTGCGTACTACAAAAAGGCTGATGAGTTATCTGGACAGCTGGCTAATCGAGACATGGAAGTTGTAGACCCCTTAAAAGGGCAAGTCAAGAGGCTGTTAAAGAACCCGAAGGGAGGTGTCATATTTATTTTATTGGGTGCGGCTCACGAGCCAGTCATACCTGCTGTTCAACGCAAATTAGGATCAAATACTCCCGTAACATTTGAGATCATAGGTAACAATCCATCAATTGAAGAATCTGTAGCTTTGAAAGCAAGAACTGGAGAAAATTTAACCGAGGAAGAGGTTGCCCGAGCGGCTTTTGCTTATCACGGGATTAACAAGGTAAGTGAAAAATTGATCGCTGCAGGCAAGACTTCGCCATTAATGACCCGCTTCCAAGATATATCTGACTCTATAAACTCTGTTGCCGCGTCGCTTTCTATAGCTGAAATAGAAACGACATGCAAAGGGAAAAAAACTCAAGATGTTATTATAAACCACCCATCTGCTGGAATAATTAGGGATGTTCTCGCCGCCTAAGTGAGGAGTTTTTTAAACCTATTTTCGTCTTTGAAATCCCCGATTATTGCAAGATTGAGAGGCGTTGAAAGATACTTTTTGGCAACGCGTAGAATATCCGAAAGCTTAACTTGATCAACCTTTTTCATAACTTCGGAGGGTGCTTCAAGTTTTTTCTCAAGAAGCAGGCTTGATGCAAAAAAAGCGGAGACCGAATGTGTATCTTCAAGTTCCAGAACAAAATGTCCTTTTGTGTATTCCTTTGCTTTTGTCAATTCTTCTTCCGTAATCTCGCCTTTCGTCTGAACCTTTTTATATTCTGCAAGAATTACGCGAATTGCCTCCTCTATTCTTTTGGGGTCTGCCCCAACATAAGTAGTCAGGTGACCGCAATCAAGATAGTTTTCGCTGGAGGCGCGAACGTAATATGCAAGACCCCGCTTTTCCCTAACTTCATGAAATAAACGGCTGCTCATCCCCCCGCCTAAAATTGACGCAAGCAAGCTCAATGGATAACGTTCTTTTTCGTCTAAAACGCCTACGGTTCTGACTCCAAGTGCAAAATGCGCCTGATCTGTTTTTTTATACTGAATTTTTACTTGGGAATCTTTTTGCCCCTCAATTACCGATTTAAAACCTTCTGTTGTAAAAGTTTTAAGCTCCCCAAAATATTTCTCGATTAATTTATCGCCTTTTTCCGGGTCAACTTTTCCCGCCACAACTATTACCATATTTGATGCCGAATAAAACTTTTTCATATAAGAAAGGAAATCTTCACGTTTAAATTTAGCAATCATGCTTTTTTGGCCGCCGATTTGCCAACCCATTGGTGTATCACCATATAGAAGCCCTTCATAAACATCAAGAATTTTTCTTGTTGGAGTATCTTCATATAAATTTAACTCTTCCGCAATTACCCCTTTTTCCTTTTCAATTTCTTTTGAATCCAGAAGTAAATTTGAAAGCATATCGGACAAAATATCAAGCGATAATTCGATCCGGTGGGCGGCGGATTTAATGTAATAACCCGTATATTCTTTACTTGTGAAAGCGTTGCTTTCGGCACCCGCCCCGTCAACGAGCGATGAGATTTCAAGCGCGGTCGGGCGCTTTTTTGTGCCTTTAAATGCCATATGCTCAAGAAAATGGGACATTCCGTTGTTTGAACGCGTCTCATAACGCGAGCCTGCGCCTACCATGACAAGAGTTGTTACGGATTCGAGGGCGGCAATCGGCACGGTCACAACGTTGAGGCCGTTTTTAAGTTTTGAATGATGAAATTTCATCTTGATTTTAAGGTCGAGAACTTTGGAAACAGGCTCACATTATCTCACAGCAAGCGTTCTCTTTCAAGTTCAGTCATTGAAATAACGGCTTTGCGATTATAAAATACATCTCAATATGGCACGCAAGGACGACGAACGTACAATAGAAGCAAGTCGCGGCGCAGTAAGTGATGAAACAGAAGGCACTGATCCTATAGGTAATGCTATGGATCTTGCCATGAACAGTTCACCCGCCTTCACTTCCGAAGACAAAAGAAAAGTAATTAAAAGGAATTTGTATCCCATGTTTACGGAGTTACTGGAATTGCACGGCAGTAGTCTTAAAGGTGTACGACCCGAAGAGGCAATATACGAACTCCAAGCAAGCCGCGGTCTCAATCCCACGCAAGCACAAATTGATAGTGACAGCTTACCAGAAAGAGACTTGTTCAGCGCAACTCGAGGAGAACTTACAAGCCTTAAACTTGATGCGAGAAAAGTTCGAGATGTCTTCGTTGGGACAATGACTATTATACAAACAGGAAAAACTACAAAAGAGCTTAAAATGGAAAGCAGGGGCCCCCGACAAACCCCAATTTATCTTACAGCTCAGGAGGAAGTTAGACTAAGCAGGGCAGCTCCAGTACCTAAAAAGTTCGAACTTCCGGGAAGTAGGCCAAAACAGGCTTAATTTACATTCGCTCCACTGTTTCAATTCCAAGCAGTTTGAGGCCGTTTTGGATGACGGTACCGACAGCAGCAGTTAGCGCAATTCGGCGGGCGCGAACTTCCTGATCTTCTACGTTTAGAACTTGGTGCTTTTGGTAGAAAAGGTTAAACTTCTGGGCAAGGTCAAAAAGATAGCTTGTCAAAACATTTGGAGAGAGATTTTCTGCCGCCATTCGAACTATATCGGGAAATTGATTTAAAGATCTAACCACTTCCAGCTCCTCTTTTTCAGTGTTTTCGGATAACTTTATTTCGCCTTCAATAAGGGATTTATCTGCTTTTCCGAGTATACTTTGTGTTCGGACGTAAGTGTACTGTAAATATGGCCCCGACGCCCCGGTTAATGAAATTGACTCGCTAAAACTGAATTCTATATCCCGTCCTACCGTACTTTTGAGAAGCGCGTACTTGATGGCGGCAAGTCCTACTTTCTCAGCAGTCGCGTTATCCATCTCAGGATATTCCTTTTTTATTCTTGCGATAGCCTCATCAATTAACCATTCACCTGTTATAACGTCTCCCGTACGGCTCGACATTTTTCCGGTTGGAAGACGCACCATCCCATGAGAAATGTGCGTTGTTCGCGCGGCCAAATCAGGATTTATAAGCTCGAGTGCCTTCAAAACTACCTTAAAATATTCCGCTTGTTCTTGTGCCGTAATAATTATCGAACGATCGTAGGCAAATTCTCCGAATTTGCGGGGCGCAAGACCTAAGTCTTTTGCTTCGTAAGTAGGCAAACCCAGGGAATTTATAAATACGCGATTATGCAGGCCATGTTTTTTACCGGGAAATATTACTGCGCCGTCACTTTCTTCAAAAATACCCTTTTTCAAAAACTCCCGGACGAGCTCTATTCCGGCCTCCCCTACTTCACTTTCAAAGTAGTAGCGCTCAAACTTTGTCCCTAACCGCGCGTACAAAGTATCAAAATATTCAAGACTCCAAGCGCGCCCCGTATCATATAATTTCTTAACCAATGCATCTTTTTGGTAAATTTTCTTGTTTAAGTCGTGAATTTCTTCCTTAACAGCTTTATCTTCCTCATATTTTGTCGCTCCCAATGCATAAGCTTTACCCATAAACTTAGCGCGTGCGGCAAGCGAAGCATTCTTATCCGGCATTTCTTTTGTTAGTTTTTGCATTCCATAAATTGCTTTCGCGACATGAAGGCCAACATCTCCCTGATAGCATACCCGCCTCACTTCTGCCCCTTGAGATTCGAACAAACGAGATAAGGATTCACCGACAATATTTGAATAAAGGTGGCCGATATGAAATTCTTTGAAAGGATTAGGGTCTGTAAATTCAACCATTACCTTCTGGTTTTTGTTTGCAATCGAACTTCCGAACTTCTCTTTTTGATCTAAAATACTAAGAAACTCTCCACGTAAGTACTCTTTTGATAAAAAGAAATTGAGAAATCCGGGGCCTGCAACTTCTATTTTTTCGACTGTCGAATCTTGTAACTTTTCGTATTCATCTTTTATTCGGACGGCAATTTCTTGGGGTTTTTGCTTTAAAACCGAACTCAAACGCATGGCAATACTCGTGTAATAATCACCATTTTCACTTCTTTCTGGAGGTGAAAGCTCTATTTCCACGTCTTTCTTCGCGAGCTTTTTGACAATCTGTTTTAAGTTTTTACTTATTTTTTCTTTGGCTTCCATATTTGTACTATTTTACAGTCTTTTTACTAACTTGACAAAGGACAAATTATTTATTAAAAAAGGATTAAATGCCTGTAGAAACTGAAAGTGCCCCTATATCAACCAAGCTGCTACCTAAAAACTTCCGGAGAATGGTGAAGAGAACTCAAACGGCTCTTGAATTAAGATATGCAACGCAAGTTTCGCGCAGAGATGTAAGCGCTGAATATATTTATCAATATAAAATTGCGACCGTTCCCGATTTCATTCATATATTTGCCGAGCAGGCTCTTGTTTCAAAGCTTGCGGCAGCAAAAAGAGTACCGTCTTCGGAAATATTACGAACACAAATGGCCGCATCGTCAAACAGAAGCATCTATTCAAACTCCTCCCACTATCTTGAAAAAGGGGATACTTTCACACTTGCCAAGACCTCGATTCTTCAGAAATAGATAAATTTAAACGCCTTTTAAAAAATGTGGAGTTATTTAAGATCGAGACTTTTGAGGAATTGCCTGAATTCTCCGTTGACATCCGGATGTCTTAATCCAAATTCCACAATTGTCTTCATATATTCAAGTTTGTTGCCCGTATCATAATATTTTCCGCCTTTAATTTCAGCAGCAACCACTTTTTTCCCATCTTCAAGCATGAGTTTTAACGCGTCGTTATAGTACAGTTCTGCGCCGTCGCCAAGATTTTCAACCACACGGTCGAGCGCTTCAAAAATATCAGGTGTAAAAATAAAACCTGAAACGTTTGCAAGGTCCGAAGGCGCCGCGTGTTTTCCCGGTTTTTCGATAATAACATTTGCCTTGATAACTCCCGGCTCAAGTTCTTCTCCTCCCGTGAATCCGTAGCGGTTGTAATCTTCATCACTTGTTGCACGCACGCTTCCAAGAACCGAACATTCATATTTTTCATATACATCAATCATTTGGCGGAAACGGGAAGGAGATGCAACTATAAAATCATCACTCCACGTATAAATGAAAGGCTCATTACCTATAATATGGCGGACATTTAATAGAGGTGTTCCGTTTCCATACGGACCCTTTTGGCGGACGTAAATAAAATTGGCCATAGTTGAGATTTTCTCCACCTGTTCTAGCAAATGTTTTTTGTTGTCTCCACCCATTCTAAGGTTTTCTATTAAATCTAAATTTGCCGCGTCAAAATGGTCTTCAATTGTCCTTTTGTGGTAGCCTGTAACCAAGACTATATCAGTAATTCCCGCATCTACAAGCTCCTCAACAACATACTGAATAACCGGTTTATCAACTATTGGGAGCATTTCCTTAGGCATTGCCTTAGTTTGAGGAAGAAAACGGGTGCCGAACCCGGCTGCCGGAATAACAGCCTTGCGAATCTTTGTCATGTTTATACATTTTATGACCTGCCATGCAAAAAGTCAAAACTAGAATTTTATTTTCCTCCCATAAGGTGTCTCTTGATAAAGTCATCCCTTGATTGATAACAAACTATAGTTTCCCCTGGATTTTTTCTACCACCTAATACTTTATAGCCTAAACTAACCCATAACTTATATAAAGGGTTTGATTCTAGTTTAATTGTGTGAAATCCGTATCGCGAAGCCGCAACTGAAGCTACATGTTTATTAGTCACCCCATATACATGTGAGTGTCTCGCGTCTTGAACTCGCATCCAGGCGGCCAAATACTCTAAATCCTGGTCTACGTTTTTAATGGTAATAGCTCTTTTCTTCCTTTCCCATCTGTCATATGAAAAATGGAGTTGTAAATAAGCCTCACCCTTTTTTACAAAAATAGCGTCATTGATCGTCATATTACGAGTTGCTTCAAACTCACGGGCAAGAACCGAGCCAAAATTACCTTCCCAAGTCATCTTTCTGCCTCCATAAGAATCTGCTTTTTCGATAACACGCCACCCTATTGCTTCCACACCTCTCATGAGCAGATTATAATGTCGCTTGTACTTCTTTACAAGTGAGCGTATTCTGTGGTAAAATTCTGAAATGTTGCGTTTCTTGTCGGAAGTAAGAAGCGAGATTGAGAAGGTAACTTTTCCGCAAAGCTCAGAAGTTTTAAGGTTAACAATTACAGTAATAGGAATTAGTCTTATTGTTGGAACATACTTAGGAGCCGCAGACTACGTTTTCACCAATCTTCTTGGACTTCTGGTAAGCTAGACTGAAAACTATGGATACCTTAGATACAAACAGAGCCCGCTGGTTTATTGTCCACACATACTCAGGACACGAAAACAAAGTGGCAAAAACTCTTATGCAAAGAGTTGAAGCCATGGGATTTAAAGAGAGAATTCTTGACGTACTCGTCCCTACCAAAGAAGTGGTAAAAGTACGCTCCGGTAAAAAAGAAACCGTAAAAGAGAAGATTTTCGCAGGATACATTTTTGTAAAAATGGTGCTTGATGATGAGGCATGGCTTCTTGTCCGCACCACCCCTGGCGTTACTTCCTTCGTAGGCACAATGAACAAACCCACTCCCGTCCGCGATGATGAGGTTGATGCAATCCTTAAGTTTACAGAGATGAAAGCGCCTGTTTTCAAGTCCGCTTTTTCAGCGGGCGAAGCTGTTAAAATAACAGACGGACCTTTTTCCGACTTTCTGGGAAGCGTTGAATCAATTGATGAGGAAAAAGGTAAAGTCAAAGTTTTGGTTTCAATTTTTGGCCGCGAAACGCCAGTCGAGCTCGACTTTTTACAGGTTAGCAAGATATAATGTCGAGCGAAATCCTGAGCGAAGTCGAACGGATTGAACTTGATTTCTTGCAGGTATCGAAAATCTAGCAACTAGAAAATAGCTAATAGATACTAGGGTAAACGTGAAGTTTCTAGTTACTAGTATCTAGTCACTATTAACTAATAAAAAATGGCAAAAAAAATAAAGACATTAATAAAATTAAACGTAAAAGGTGGAGAAGCAACTCCTGCTCCTCCTGTTGGAACAGCACTTGGTCCGCACGGACTTCCCATCATGGATTTTGTCAAAGCCTTTAATGATAAAACGGCAGACCAAAAAGGAACAGTTTTACCCGTTGTTATAACGGTTTATGAGGACCGCACCTTTGCTTTTATTGTAAAGAAACCACCGATTGCGGAGCTCATTAAAAAGACTTTAAACCTTCAAAAAGGGTCGGGAAAACCGGGGCGCGAAGTCGCGGGTAAGCTTTCTGATGCTCAAGCAAAGCAAATCGGCGAGACCAAAATGGATGATTTGAATACAAAAAATCCGGACCAAGCAGCAAAGATTGTAAAAGGTGTAGCAAGATCCATGGGAATTCAAACGGAGTAACATATTATGGGAAAAATAAGACTTAAAGTCATAGGTGACGAAACAGCCGAACAAGAACAAAAAGAAGAACATAAAAGAAAAGCCGAACAAAAAGAGGCAAGGAAAGCCCAAGTAAAAGGCGTTGGTCTTGGTGGTGGAGAAAGAATTAACACCGTCGGTGTAACTGAGGAAGAAATCGCAAAAGAGCTAGATGCCGCGAAGGAAACCCGAACGGAAACTGGCGAACAAGACAAAACAAGCGAAGCGAAGTCCGCCTCTGGCGGAAAAGAATCCCGAGGTAATAAAAAAAAGAAAGCTGAAGCAAGAATCCGCTCCAAAAGGCACGTTTCAAACACTAATTTAGTAGCAAACGTAACAACCTACCCCATTAAAAACGGGATTGAGGTTCTTAGAAAATTCAAAAAAAGTAATTTTGATGAAACAGTAGAACTTCACATAAATGTAAAAGAAAAAGGAATATCAGGACAGGTTTCACTTCCTCACGGAACAGGTAAAAAGCTAAGAATTAGAATTGCCGACGATGCGCTAGTTGCGGAAGTTGAGGCAGGAAAAATAAATTTTGACGTTTTGGTTGCAACGCCTGATATGATGCCAAAACTCGCCAAAGTCGCCCGCACTTTAGGGCCGAAAGGTCTTATGCCTAATCCTAAAAACGGAACGATTTCTGATAAGCCGGAGCAAGTTGTAGAAAAATTATCGGCCGGTCAAGTTAATTACAAAACAGAAGCGGCAGCTCCTCTTATTCACCTTTCGGTCGGAAAGCTTTCTTTTGAAGATGAAAAACTGGTTGAAAATATTAAGGCAATTCTTGCGTCAATCGGCCCGGCAAGAATCGACAAAGTTACGCTTAAATCTTCTATGTCTCCTGCCGTCACTATTCAAGTTTAGGTTCACTTAAATTTAAAATATGGCAACACCTGAAATGTTTGATTCTCTATCGGGAGAAATAAGAGAAATCAGTCCCTCTATTGTTAGGACCAGAATAAGCTACATGAATGACGCTCGACTTTGGGGGGTTCGTCAGACTCTGACGCGAATGGACCGTCTCAATGTTGCCAGTACATCAAATAAAACGGTTGAAGGAATTTTGCAAACTATCGATTCTTTTGGTTTATCATGGGATGGAACTATTCAAGGAGGAATTGGTGCAGTAGGCTTATTTACATCTTCTGTGGCAGAAGACGTGAACGCTCTTAATAAAGTGGGGGATTTATGGAGAGAAGGACGACGTTTGGCTCGAAAAGATATTAAAACAGCAGTTATAAGTGGTTCTATTGGCAGGTTACCTTCGGATGAAGAGCTTGATAATCTAAAAGACTCTCCTATCGTAACAATTGTAGAAGACCTTGCGAGCGTGCCAAGCCGCGCGTTGGTTTGGGCAGGGTTTTCGAATTATCCCGGATTTAAAGATAAGAATAATATTTCTTGGTACGAATTGGAACTTGCTGCACTTGGCGCTGTTAGTATTGGTTCAAACCTTGTTGCAAGGCTTGGACAAGAACCGGTTGTTAAGCATACCGTACATTATGTTTTATTCGAAGGAAAACCTGTAACAAGGCTTGCTTGTTGGAGCATGGGTGAAGAACAAGTTGATTATGCTCACGGCTGGAACGAAGACTGTATAGCAGCCGTACCGGCGCGTCCTATCCCTCAGCTTAAAACTTATTAAGACTAAACTCCCTTTCTGTAGTCTGCTTTGTGTTCGCGGATTTTCTCCCGATCTTCTTCAAAAAAATGAGTTTTGATAAATTTCATAGTTTCTGTAGGATCCTGTGTGTTAACAAAAATCCCCGTTGCGATTTCAAATCCGCCCGCGATTTTTGCCCGCGGCATAATTCTTAAATACCAATCACGATGGGGATAAATATAAAAATTATACGGAAAATCTTCTCCGTGACGCGCGTCAAATATATAAACGAGCCGCCTTAAAATATAAGCCAGATTTTCCATTTCCTCATATGTTATCTCCCCGAATAACTTCCCGCGTTCGGAGGGTACAATCCATACTTCATCCGGCCACTGCGAATAAGGAGGTGAAACAAGCATAAAATCTTTGACTGTAAGCGATTCACCTTTATAGTCAAGAAATTCCTCGAGTGTCGGCACGACTATTGGGATTTCTTTTGGGACGACTGCAACTTGGGAGTGCGAGTGGTTAATAGATTCTCCCGCATCGTGTCCGGAATTTGAGAAAATACATACAGTCCCCTGCTTTAAATGCGCATTGAAACGGTTAACAAATGCTTCAATTACAAGTTTTACCTGATCAACTGAAAGCTCCGAAAGACTGTGTACATGCTCTCGCGTGTGAATTATTACTTCGTGAATTGGGGCGAAAGGAAATTTGTTTTTAACAACGCGGACTGACCAGTTGGAGTCGTCTTTCTCCCCTCCAATTCTGTAAACCTCAGGATCGTTCTTCTCATTTCCTACACAAAACGGACAAAAATGGGGGGCGCCTTTAGCATGTATATCGGGGCGTTTTGCACGTTTTGGTGCAAGAATAACCCAGTTTTCAAGACTCGGGATATTAACAAATTTAAAATCCGTATTTGCGGGCATTACCTATATTAAGACGAAGTTATGAACTAAAATCAAGAGGCCTAAAGCCCTCGGTCTTACTAAAACACCCCATAATCTATTGCAACGCCTTGATAACTATTTGACATCCGCATATTTCACTGTTATAATATATTGAAATATTTAAATATTTCATTGATTAATATGAGCAAACAAGCTGTAAAAATTTTAAAAGCTCTTTCTGATAAAACACGCATTGCAATAGTCCGCGATTTCCTTGCAGGGCACGAGACTGTTTGTCCGGATATTAAGGCAGAGCTTTCAAAATCTCAGCCTACTCTCTCCCACCACATCAACAAACTTAAAAACGCGGATATTATTATTGAGACAAAGCGTGGAACTACTTGTTATTACAAAGTGAATGAGAGTTATTTAAAAAATCTTGGTATAGACATAAGAAAGTTAGTAAATACTTAGTTGAACCCTTTGCATTTGAAACAAAGGGCGTTAAATTTTTGAGAGCGAACACATCAGGGGGATTCCTCACAAACTTGTTGAGGAGGGGGTGAAATCACCCGATAAGTGAGCGAACAAAAATAGCCCGACTTTCAA
>Ga0209542_10020014_pt1 | contig 10659 bp, 14 predicted proteins | sample RifCSPhighO2_01_FD_184028 | JGI IMG/M metagenome (GOLD analysis project Ga0209542, IMG submission 184028) | Soil microbial communities from Rifle, Colorado - Rifle CSP2_plank highO2_0.1 (SPAdes) (version 2) | ecosystem: Environmental > Terrestrial > Deep subsurface > Rock core/Sediment ...
TCGAGTTATCGCAACCGACAGCATATTGAACATATGCTCAAGCATGTCTGCAGCACGCTTCCTGCAGAGGCCAAAGCGGGGCTACGAACGGCTCTGAGCACTGATGATGCGGCAGCTTTGCGAAAACTCGATATGTATTTCGATCAAAATGGACATCCGGAGAACTATGAGAACCCTCGGATGACTTTACGCTACAAAGTTTCACACTGTGCGCAATTGCTTGAGGAAATCGACTCCGCAGTTGAGCATAAAAGCTTTGAAGTTGTGCAGCAGCTCTGCAGGCGCACCGTTGATTTTCCTGGCCTGGTGAATCAATTGTTTCATACCCCATTCGCAGAGCGGGTTCCATACGCGTGGGCATTGCTGGAGTCACGGCAAAGATTTTAAAGGGGTTATGATTCATTCCCCGATATGAACCGGAAACAGCTTATAGACACGTATATCGCGTTTTTCAAGGAGAAAGGCCATGCGGTTATTCATAGCGCTCCTCTCATTCCGGAGCATGATCCAACGGTTTTGTTTACGACTGCGGGCATGCATCCGTTAGTTCCCTTTTTGATGGGGCAAAAACATCCTCTGGGAAAGCGTCTCGTAAATGTTCAGAAATGCATCAGGACGCAGGATATTGACGAAGTGGGTGATGAAACGCATACGACGTTCTTTGAGATGCTTGGGAACTGGTCTCTTGGGGATTATTTCAAAAAGGACGCGATTGCATGGAGCTGGGAGTTCCTCACGTCAAAACACTGGTTAGGCCTTGATCCGAAACGGCTTGCGGTTTCATGCTTTGCCGGAGATGATGACGCGCCACGAGACGATGACGCCGCGAACGTGTGGATGAGCCTTGGAGTTCCAAAGGAGAGAATAGCGTATCTTCTCAAATCAGATAATTGGTGGGGCCCGGCAGGGAGCACAGGACCCTGCGGTCCGGACACAGAGATGTTTTACTGGGCTCCTAATGACGATCACGCTCCGAAAAAATTCGATCCAAAGGATACACGCTGGGTTGAAATCTGGAATGACGTATTCATGCAGTACAATAAGACGAATGGCGGGAAGTATGAGCCGCTCGCGCACAAAAACGTCGATACGGGATTGGGAGTCGAGCGTGTCACGATGGTATTGCAGGGAAAAACAAATATTTTCGAGATTGAGGAATTGAAAAATATCCTAACTAAAGTTGCTGAGATTACAAATACCCAACCAACTCCCGAAAACATCCGTTCATTCAGGATTATTGTGGATCATATGCGCGCAGCAACATTTATTCTTGGAGACGAGCGCGGCGTTGCGCCTTCAAATGTCGATCAGGGATACGTACTGAGAAGGTATATCCGCAGATCATTGCGGCATTTGCGATTGCTCGGCATGGACCTCTCAAAGATGAACGCGTGCGAAGAAATTGCGAAAGTGGTCATTGAGCTTTTCCAAGCGGATTATCCCATACTGCATGACCGGCGCACATTCATTATTGAAGAGTTGCGGAGAGAGGAAGAGAAGTTCCAAAGGACGCTGGACAAGGGCCTCAAGGAGTTCGACCGTATCGCAAAACTCGGAAAGATTGACGCGCAGCAGGCGTTCCTCTTGTACCAAAGCTACGGATTCCCGATCGAAGTGATCCAGGAGCTCGCTCAGGAAAAACGCATGCGCGTCGATGTCGAGGCGTTCCAGAAAGAGTATGAGAAGCATCAGGAGCTCTCGCGCAGGGGAGCTGAGCAGCACTTCAAAGGTGGGCTTGCGGACGCCTCGGATGCGACGGTGAAATTACACACGGCGACACATCTCCTTGGTGAAGCGCTGCGCAGAGTTCTCAAGAATCCAAGCATAAGACAGAAGGGAAGCAATATTACTACCGAGCGATTGCGGTATGATTTTAATTTTGACCGAAAATTGACCGCCGAAGAGATCCGCGGTGTGGAGGCGGAGGTCAACAAACACATCAAGGAGCATCTTGACGTGCAGCGCCATGAGATGACATTGCATGAAGCATTGCACAGCGGAGCGCAGTCAGAATTCGGAACGCGCTATCCCGATCAGGTTTCTGTATATACCGTCGGGTCGTTTAGCAAAGAAATCTGCGGAGGCCCCCATGTTGCGAATACCAAAGAGCTTGGGCGCTTCAAAATTCTCAAAGAGGAAGCCGTGAGCGCAGGTGTCCGCAGGATTAAAGCGACGCTTGAGGCCGCATCATGACAAAATTCAACGTTCGGGTAGACCAGGAGACGTGCATTGGCTGCGCGGCGTGCACCGCATGCTGTGAAAATTTTGAGATGGTTGGAGACAAGGCAAAGGAGAAAAAGCAAATCATCGACGAGAGTGACCTGCCGAAGAATAAGGAAGCGGAGGAGGTATGTCCGGTTGCCGCGATTAAAATTGAGAAAAGCGAATAATTATTTCTGATTTTTACGATTTAAAACAAAACATTTAAATAGAAAAATGATCAGAGTCATGATCAGAGGTGAATTGTAAATGGCAAAGAAAGCGAAAAAGAAGTCAGGTAAGAAATCATCAAAGAAAAAGAAGAAGAGATAAACTCTTCTTTTCTTACTTTTCTATCATGAAATACAACCGGCGATTATTTTTTCCTTTATTTTCCATCGCCGTGATGCTGATCCTTCCCACTTCTGACGTGTTCTTCACGTGACAACCGCCGCACGCCTGTTCGTCGAGGTCTTCAATAGTGATTACACGAATTTCCTGAATATCCCCAGGAAGTCCTTTCGCCAGTTTGCATAATGTGGGGATTTTTTCCGCCTCTTCTCGGGAAATGAATCTGATCGTGACGGGCTTGTTTGCCTTGATGAGCTCATTCGCCTTCTGCTCATACGTTTTCATCGCATCGCGGTCGAATTGCTCAAGGTTAAAATCAATCCTCGCCTTATCCTCACCGAGCTGATTGCCCGTTATTTCGGCTCCTGTCGCGTTGTGGATGACCGCAGAGAGCACGTGCGCTGCGGTGTGGTAGCGCATGAGGAGATACCTGTGATCCCAATCAATGCTTCCTTCAACGCCATCGCCTGGCTGAATGCCCTCATGATCCACAAGGTGAACGATCCTGCCCTCTTTTTTTCTGACATCAACAACTCGATAGGTTTCTTCTCCCTTTGTGAGGACTCCCGTATCAGACGGCTGGCCACCGCTCTGTGGATAAAACGCGGTGTGCGAGAGCACAATCTCATTGCCCACGACCTCAATCACTTCAGCATCAAACGTTCTTAAGTATGGGTCTCTTAGATATAATGCGCCGTTCATGTGCTCACCCCCCGATACATGTATCCTTGGGAAGCTATTTATATACCCTTCTTCAAAAAAAATGAAACAGATTGCCTAATTTCGCATATCTCAGAGATACCCATGGCCCTTTAGGAATTTCCTTAATTGCTTGTATTCGCTGCTTCTGTCTAAGATGCAAAGAACTTTGACTTTTGGTTTGTCAACAAGGTAGACTACTCTTTTTTCTTTTCGGTTATCTTCAAACCTAATCCTAAAAAGAAATAAGGAATACCCTTCAATGCGCTTAAACCTAAACGGGTTTATCTTTGCCAAACGTAATTTATCCTCAATTAGTTTGGCGGCCTCATCACTCAGTTCATCAATCTGCTCTAGAAAAAATTCGGATGGAATAACCTCATATTCCATTCCTATCTTCTCCTGAGCTTGCTAAATAACTCCCTCTCTGTCCCGTAGAGTTTTTTCTTTTCGGTTAGGTCAGCGAGTTTCTTTACAAGCGCCAACTCTTCCTTGCTTATTTCAGGTTCATCAAACAATTTTTCCCTAATCGTTTCTTTAATGAAGTCCTGCACCGAACCATATCCATGTTCGTCAGAATAGGACCTCACTGAACTAAGCAATTTTTGCGGTATCCTTACATTGATTTGTGTATTCATGATACCGATAGATACCATACGATATATAAATGTTTCGATTGTTTCTTGATTTTTGTAGGGGGGCTTGTTCCCCTTTGGGAAAAGATACCCATAGAAGATAGTTCCGAGATTCAACGGCCCCCATACATGACGACACTCATCCCCTCTGTGGCAATACCTCCAACAACAAGCTTTATAAATCCTCGCCCATTCTTTGGACACATGAGAAAAAAGGAATCATCGAGCAAATTCATCAAGATCAGATGCCCGAAATGCAAGAACGAGCAGATCACGTTCGGCAAGAGCTCTATTGAAGTCAAATGTCTGGTGTGCGGAAAAGTTCTGAGCCAGCCTACAGGGGGCAAGAGCCACGTCAAGGCTCAGATTCTTGAGGTTCTTGAGTAAATGTTTCTCCGAAAACAAGGATATCCAGAGGAAGGAGAACTCGTGCTCTGCACGGTCACGAATATTTATCATCATTCCGTATTTGTCGATCTGGATGAGTATGGGCGCTCCGGATTAATTCATATCTCTGAGATCAGCCCGGGGCGCATCAGAAACCTCCGCGAGTTCGTAGCCGAAGGGAAAAAGATTGTCTGCGTCATTCTTCGCATTAACAAGGAAAAGGGGCATATTGACCTCAGCCTGCGCAGGGTGAACGAGAGCCAGAAGCGCAGAAAACTCTCCGAAATCAAGATGGAGCAAACCTCGGAGAAGATTGTTGAGCAGGTCGCAAAAAAATACAAGAAAGAGCCCAAGCAATTCTATGACCAGGTCATGGCTGCGATTTCGAAAGAGTACAGAGAACTTCGATTTTGCTTTGTGGATGTCGCGAATGGGGCTGCGAATCTTGTCGATTTAGGAGTGGACAAGAAATCCGCGGATGATCTTACAGAGATGATCACGACGCGCATGAAGCCGCAGGAAGTCGAGATTCGCGGAGACCTCAAAATCACCAGTTTTGCCCATGACGGGATTGAACGGATCAAGGGAACGCTCTTAAAGATCATCGCAGAGGATAAAGAGATCACACTCAAATACAAGGGTGCAGGTGCATATCTTGTTGCAGTGAAATCGCTCGATTTTAAAGATGCTGAGCGCAGGCTCAAGAAAGCGATCGACACGGCACAACACATGATGGGAGAGACTGTTGCTTTCGAGCGCAAAGAGGCAACATGAAAGCCTTGCTCAAATGCAAAACCTGCGGCCAGTACACGCTTCAAAAACCGTGTTCTTGCGGTGGGGAAGCAGTCCAGCCGTACCCCGCGAAGTATTCTCCTGAAGACAAGTATGGAGAGTACAGAAGGAAGGCGAAAAAAGAGATTGAAGCAAACCAATCATAACGTTTATATACTTTCTTTAATGACGAGTTTTTTATGGGGGCATGGACAATACAAGGCAAACTTCCGAAGCTTTCTAAACCCGTGCTTATTGAGGGGCTTCCCGGGATTGGCAATGTGGGAAGGGTCGCGGCTGATTTTCTCATCATGGAATTGAAAGCGAAGAAGGTTGTGACGTTTTTCTCCCATTCACTGCCGCATTCTGTCTTTGTTCAGCCGAAAAATCTCGTGAAACTGCCTGAGCTATCTCTGTATCACGTGCGCGTGAGGTCAAAGGATGTTCTCTTTCTCGCTGGGGACGTGCAGCCCGTTGACGAGCGGGGATGCTACACGTTTTGTGAAGAGCTCATTGCGTTGACGAAGCATGCTAACGTGCAGGAAATCGTGACGCTGGGAGGAATAGGACTACATGAAGCGCCCGAACATCCCAAAGTGTATTGCGCAGGGTCGATTCCGAGCATTGTCAGTGCGTATAAAAAACTCGGCCTTAAGGAAGAGCTGTATGGCGTTGTAGGCCCAATCATTGGAATAACCGGTGTGCTTGTTGGCATTGCCGGACAGCACAACATTCCTGCAGTCGCGCTTCTCGCTGAAACGCATGGCCATCCTATGGCCGTAGATCCTCAAGGGGCTGCGGAGCTTGTCAAAGTGCTTCAAAAACGATTCGGATTTTCAATTGATTCCAAAAAATTGCAGAAACCTAAGCAAGACGATGCAGCCATGCTTGCGGGAGACGAAGAATCACACGAGGATCGGCAGCAGTATATTGGGTAATCACGGTTCTAACATATTGTTTTTAATAGCATAATCCATTTAATAGCTAAGGAAATCCCAGTACGTATGAGGGGATATCTTATATTCATCATCATAGGGCTTCTTGTAGCATCACTAGTGCTTGCAGCGGCATTTACACCTGAGCAGAAAACCGCAATCTCAGCATGCAAACTGGATTGCAAGGAGACTAAGAAAGCTGCGTTTCTTGGGTGTGTCGCGGACCAGGACATATGTAAAGATGCGTGCGTTCAAACTTATGATACGTGCGTTGCCACAGCGGAGGATACAAGACAGATATGCTTACAGGATTGTGCTTCACAAAACCTGACATCCGGCAGCTTTTCATCTTGTACAAGACAATGCGAGGGCTCATTCAGGGAATACAAACGAAACGAATGTGATCTTTCCGGATGCAGAAGCATATGCAATCGTGAAGCGGTACTATGCAAAAAAACAGTGAGGGCGGATTACAGATGGTGTGGTATTGCGTGCGTTGGAAATACTCTGTATCCGAATGCTACGTGTGGCGCATATCGCCCCGGAGATCAGTTTGTTGAGGACTGCAAAGAGTGCGAGTGCAATTTTGACGGCACAACGTCGTGCAGGCCGTCTATTAATTGTTTTTACTCCAATTTCACAATCACGGAGACTTCATGCTTGAACGCGGGTGGATTATTCCAGCCCGTGTGCAAAGGGCCGTATTTCAGATTGAGATGCACACTTGAGGACTATTGCATATGTGATGGACTTGGGCAATACGCATGTCCCTCTGACACTTTCTGTTTGCATAACTTCACGGTTAGAGTGAAGTCAGACCTTCAGGGGTATAGGGGGCTTCAAGGCGAAGAGATTGGAGATATTGGAATATGCGCGCAGCAGCCCGAGCTTGAGCATTGCGGGAATGGTGTGTGTGACGCGCTTCTTATTAAGGATGGCACATCCGGAGAGAATCAATTCAATTGTCCGACGGATTGTGAATAATTCTTTTTATTCTTGCCACGTCCACCCCGCGCTCCTAAGCCCGGATTCGAGCCCCTCACTTAGCGCCGAAGTGGCTTCTTTCCAGAGTTCATTATCGTTGACTATACGGAGGTATCTTTCACGGGTATCCCTATCGCCACTAGATTGGTCTTCTAAAGCCCCGACTAGGCCATCCCTTTCAAAGTCCATGCCGCTGGCAAAATCGCTCACCACATGAAAGCCATGCCGCGTTTCATAGACCACAACCTCATGTTCTGATCCCTGATACGTCGTTGTCGTTCTACCCACTTCCACTTTGCGTCCCCACGGACCTTCGCGTCCAGGATCTGCACAAGCCAGAGCTGCAAGACCCACTGCCGCCAAAAGTGTTGATTTTATGTTCATATTTGCACCCCCATACAAGTAGTAATATGTCGGTTATATATAAAGATTTACAGCTAGTTTTTACTATTTAGACGATAGCTTTATATATCAACATTTATTATCATAAAATTTATGAAAGTCGATAAAAAAGATAGAAAGCTCCTTCACGCCCTCGATGAAAATTCACGGCTTACATATACGCAGCTTGGACGCATTGCAGGCATTTCGCAAGAAACTGCGAGATACCGGGTTGAACAGCTCTTCAAGAAGGGAGTCATCCAGCAGGCGTTGACGATTGTAGACCCCGGAAAACTGCATGCTGTTTTTTACAAGGTGTTGCTGCGATTTCATAATGCCGACACTGCTAAAAGAGAAGAGATTGTCAAGCGTCTTATCAGCAACCCCCTGCTTGTCTGGCTTGCCGAGTTGGATGGCAGCTATGATCTGGGATTAGTTATCAAGGTTGAGCATGTAACCGAGCTCGATGCGTTTATGGAAGGCCTCTATCAGCAGTACCATCTCTTCATCAGTAAACATGACCTCTCCATAAATCTGAAGGGAGAGTACTTGCTGAGAGACTACCTTGTACATACCTCCCGAAAACCCCAACGTGAAATTTCCTATAGCGCTGAAAAAGGAGGAGTCACTTTGGACGCACTTGATCTCTCCATTCTGCGCGCTCTCTGCAGATATCCGCGAATACCCGTAGCTGCCCTTGCAAAGGAATGCGATGTGGCACCTGACACCATTCGGAACCGAATGGTCCGCCTTTTACAAAACCGGGTGATCACGAAGTACACGATAGTGCTAAATCATGATGCATTGAATCAACTCCATTGCAAAATTCTCGTCTACGCCAGCGACTATGACCCCACGCACATTAGCGACTTTCTGCATTACTGCCAATCGCTGAGCCGGGTTGTGTACATCATCAAAGCGCTGGGAAAATGGAATTTCGAATTGGATATCGAGAGTGAGAGCTTTGATCAGTTTCGAGATGTGATGATGGACCTCACAAAAAGGTTTTCTCACGTCATTCGCGATTATGATACGCTCATCGTGAGGAAGATACACAAGTATAATCTGTATCCTTAAATCAAGATCTTTCAATTGTCCGACGGATTGTGTCTAAGAGATCACTTTTTTTGGAGTAAACGTGCATGAGTACGAACCGTTACTTCCTAAAACCCAAGATACTGGCATTTTTCTTGTATACAATTGCCCCTCCGCAAGCATTGCGAGGACGGGATTGTGTTTTAGTACAAAGGCTCTGTTTCTCTCACCCATCTCCTGCGCCGATGGAGAATATCTACCGTTAACAATATCAAGCTCAGAAGGAACGAAGGGGATATAGGCTAGCCAGGGAGGAATAGGAATCCCTGCGTGCACTGCCCGAGCCATGGCAACAAGGACAGAGTGACCATCTCTCTTCTCACCGTTAATAACCTTGCCAAAGGCAGCGATCGCATCGGGAGGGTACCCAAAAGCCGCACCAAATTCAACATCAGATTTTGCATGAATGAGTCTCTCGAGATTTGGCTGCGAATCCCCAACAAGAATCCAAAGAAGATCATGCACCATCGTCACCGGAGGCTGTTTGTTCGTGAGTACGCGCGGCTGGATGGGTAAGACGCTGTATGGTCTTCCAGTATCATACACCATCTTCTCAACTTCCAGAACAAATTCAGAGATAAATCTATCTCGGATGTGTGCCATCGAAGGCATCTGTCGTTCATCGTGATGAACAAATGGAGAGAGATGAGTATCTGTCGCATCAAACGCTAGTCGCGTAGCAGGCTTTAAGCCTTTTTCAACAAGGTACAGGTCGAGCATGTCAAGAGGGCGCAAGTATTGTGATCGTTGCATGAGATAAGAAAAGCGCCTTTGATTTAAAAACATTATGCAATGTTACCACTTTTTAGTTACTTATAAAACCGTGCGTATTGATCCAAATCTTTTTAAACTTGTTTCTTATAGGATTCATAAAGAGGTGTTCATGTGTCAAAGATTCTTGATATCAAAGCCCGGGAAGTCTTAGATTCTCGGGGCAATCCTACGGTTGAGGTTTCTTTAATGACGAAAGACGGACAGTTTTCTGCGATGGTGCCTTCTGGGGCATCTACCGGAATTCATGAAGCGTGGGAATTACGCGACGGTGGCAAGAGATATGGCGGAAAAGGAGTGCTCACAGCGGTAGCGAACGTGAATTCGGCTATCGCGAAAAAAATCAAGGGACACAGCGTTCTTGATCAGTATGCTATGGACACACTTCTTTGCCAGCTTGATGGCACGCCGAACAAGAAAAAACTCGGAGCGAATGCGATTTTAGGGGTTTCTATGGCCGTTGCGCGGGCAGGCGCTGCCGCGTCAGGAGCGCCATTGTACGCTCACATTGGAAAACTCGCGAAGAAAAAACAATTCCTTTTGCCTGTGCCGAGTTTTAACGTAATAAATGGAGGAAAACACGCAGGAAACCAGATTGACTTTCAGGAATACATGCTCCTTCCTATTGGCGCTTCAAGTTTTTCACAGGCGCTGCGTATGGGCGCTGAGACGTATCAAGTGCTCAAAGGGATTCTCAGGGAAAAACATGGTGTGAACGCCGTGAACGTGGGGGATGAAGGCGGGTTTGCTCCTCCTTTAACCACGATTGAGCAGCCCCTTGAAGTCTTAACACAAGCGATTCAGCAGGCAGGGTATTCGGGAAAGATAAAGATTGGGATGGATGTGGCTGCTTCCTCTTTTTATGCAAACGGAACGTACAATGTTGAGGGAAAGGCTATGCTTCCCGGCCAGCTTCAGCTCCGGTATGAAGCGCTTGTAAAAAAATATGACATTGTTACGATAGAAGACCCGTTCGCGGAAGATGATTTCAACGCGTTCAAAAATATAAACGCTAGCATCGGAAAAAACATTCAGATCGTTGGAGATGATCTGCTCGTCACGAATGTCGAGCGAATCCGGCTCGCCCTGAAACACAACGCGTGCAACGCATTGTTATTGAAAGTCAATCAGATTGGAACCGTGACGGAGAGCCTTGCGGCCGCGCAATTGGCTCGTGATAATTCATGGGGCGTCATGGTGAGCCATCGCTCTGGGGAAACCGAAGACAGTTTCATAGCGGATTTGTCAGTGGGGATATGCTCAGGCCAGATCAAATCAGGGGCGCCGTGCAGGTCAGAACGATTGGCAAAATATAATCAGTTATTGCGCATTGAAGAGCAACTCGGCAAGAAAGCGAAGTACGCGGGAAAAAACTTCAGGAGCGGAGCATGAGCTATCTCGTTCTCGTACGGCATGGAGAATCAAGATGGAATCTCTCAAATCGATTTACG
>Ga0209542_10020015_pt1 | contig 10659 bp, 13 predicted proteins | sample RifCSPhighO2_01_FD_184028 | JGI IMG/M metagenome (GOLD analysis project Ga0209542, IMG submission 184028) | Soil microbial communities from Rifle, Colorado - Rifle CSP2_plank highO2_0.1 (SPAdes) (version 2) | ecosystem: Environmental > Terrestrial > Deep subsurface > Rock core/Sediment ...
TCGTGCGCGCCCGTTGAGGCGCCCGAGGGGACAATCGCCCGCCCAAGCGTCCCATCTTCAAGAATGACATCGGCCTCTATGGTGGGATTGCCCCGTGAATCCAAGAGTTCCCGTGCTTTTATGGCGCGTATTGTCATGGAGCCTTCTACATCTGCGAGCCGACGACAACAAGTGCGAGGAGGAACGCAACCGTCATGCACGCGAACATGCCCACTGTTTTAAGAAAAAAATCCGCTGCCTCCTTTTTGTGGCCTTCGAGGTAGAGCATTATCGGCTGTGCAAGAAAGATGTATCCCATGACAGCCGCCGAAAGGACGAAGAGCGAGAGCATCGTCATGGGGATGAGGATGGTATCGGGGCCCTCGGTTCCCTCTATGATAGTGCTCATGACGAGCACGATGAGAACGATGTAGGCACCTGCCGCAAGAGCATTGAGGAAGGGGTTCTTTGTCATGCATCCATAATACATGATAGGGCCGTGCCAATGCCAGGCGTTCCCAGACATGCGTTCTCCATCTGCGGAGAGGGGGAGATGCTCCCAAGAGCTCGTTTTGATGCCGTCGCATCAAAACTCCTCTCGGTCCTGCTCGCGCTGTCCCGCGGACTCGCGGGTCCCGCATCGCTCGCTTTCGAATCCCTCCCTCTTCCTGCAACAATATAGTCGCCCAACACGACGTGTTGTGCTCGTTATTTTTGCGGAGAGGGGGAGATTCGAACTCCCGATGCCTTGCGACATGCCGGTTTTCGAAACCGGTGCTTTCAACCACTCAGCCACCTCTCCAAAAAGATCAGGCTCCGCATAACGTAACACACTTTCGAGTGTGGAAAAAATGCGCTAAGATTCAGGTGCTTTTTGTTTTCTGTCTTTTCCTTCTTCCTAGAAGCTAGAAGCTGAAAGCTAGAAGCTATTCAGAGGGCCCCATCGTCTAATGGTTAGGACGCCGGCTTTTCAAGCCGTCAATCCGGGTCCGATTCCCGGTGGGGTCATTCGAAATGAAGCGATTCGCGAGAGCCTGAAATCCTTTTCTGCACCGGTTGTGAACAGCCCCTTGCAGAGTTTAGACCCCAAATATATTATTGAGAGTATGAACGAGCCCACGGTGGGCTTAGACCCACAGCTCACAGACGCAGTCATCGGCACTCTCCGTGAACCCATCATCATACTGGACAAGAACCTGCACGTGATCGTCGCAAGCAGAGCTTTTTACGATACATTTAACGTCGAATACGAAGACGTCCACGGCAAGATGTTTTATGAATTAGGCAACGGTGAGTGGAATATCCCGCCACTTCGCGCGCTCCTCGAGCAGGTCGTCCCAGAAAAGACGACTGTCGAGGGATATGAAGTCGAGCACACTTTTACGAGATTGGGCCAGCGTATCATGGTCATCAACGCCCGCGAGATACTGTTTGATAACCGTCGGCGCAACATGCTCCTTTCGATCACGGACGTGACGGAGCAACGCAAGCTACAACATGACAAAGAAAATCTGATGTTGCAGAAAGACACGCTTCTCAAAGAGATGCGTCACCGGATAGCAAATAGCTTGCAGCTCATAGCGAGCATCATTCTTCTAAAAGCAGGTAGCGTAAAATCTGATGAGAGCAAAAAGCATTTGGAAGATGCACACGACCGAATTCTTTCTATAGCAACCGTGCAGCGCAATCTCGACCCCGCGAGTGAGGGTTCTCTCGTGCCGGTCATAGAGTATCTAAAGATTCTCTGTGAAAGTCTAGCAAATACGATGATAGGCGGTCGCAAGCCGATTACGCTAAAAGTCACGGGGGGGGGGGCGGTACGGTCACACCTGATGAAGCTATCGGCTTAGGACTCATTACCACAGAACTGGTCATGAACGCGCTAAAGCACGCTTTCCCGAAGGGGGAGGGTCAAATAACGGTCACGTACGAATCGAAGGGGACAACCTGGAAGTTGAGCATCGGTGATGACGGTATAGGTCTATCGGCGACCGACATGTCTAATCGTGAGGGTCTCGGTACAAGCATAGTTGAATCGTTGGCAACACAGTTGAACGCCGATGTGCAAAGAAAAAGCACGTCGCGCGGGACGGTCGTGTCGGTCACTCACCCACGTATGTAGTGGACCAATGACTCTAACTCTATGATGCTTAGAGTTATATACTCCCTCTGTTTTACCAATTCGGAAAGCCAAACGAAGGGGTCACAAATGCATTAGTGCTTGGGGGAGACCGGTCTTCGATTCCCAATAGGGTATGGCGGCAGAAAATTTTCATTTGCCCTTTTCTGCATATCTGATTGAATGGGAGTAGGAAGGGAGGTGAGTAACGTGAACACGATACTGAATAGTAATAGGTTCGATGTCGAAGTGAAAGGGCTCTTTGACGAAGAGGGCTTCCGCATGATGCTCCGCCTGCTCAAGGATTTTGGGTCGGTGCGTCAGACATCGTTCGATGCGCAGAGTAATGCTCCTGTTGCCTTGGCAAAGTTCGTGGTCTTTACCATGCACGACGCTGAGAGCATCAGAGGCGTACTTTCGCAAGTCTCGAGAAATGCTGAGGTCAAGGTGGAGGCAAGCCATGCCTGAAATGTGCAACAGAGGGTCAGTATCGCGTTTCTTCTCCAGAAACCGCTGGCCTTCTTCCTTTAACGCTCGCACACGACCGTCAGTTCGTGTTCTTTTTTGTCCGACAAGCGGACGACCGTTTTCTTATCTAGAAGCGATGCGCCATCGAGCTGGATATCGCGCACATCGCTAGAGAGCTGGAAATCCATCGAATAGCCGAGAGCCTGGGCGCTTATACTCCCTTGCTGCGTTGCGTCGACAGTGATGGTGAGCCCGGGAACTCTCGCGACTGCAGAGCTGCCGCTTGGGATCGGATCCTTCGGCAACGAAAGCCCAGGTAGCGCGAACGGTAGCGGCACATTCGGAGTGATCGTGTCGCATCCCTGATTCGTGATGGTGACTTTCACCGAGACCGCCTGCATCGTGAGTACGATGCCAACGGCCGCGATCGTGATGATGCCGAAGGGTCCTTTTGCAAAATTGATCACCCTTCTCCAGCCCGACATCTTCCCTCCTCCCGTCTCTGCACTTTGTGCCGCAGAAAGCTCCTTCTCCACGCGCGCCACTTCGGCTTTTAATTTGTTCCACGAGACAAGGAAAAACAGTATCGCCTTTTTCCGCCGCTTGTCCTCTTCGGTGTACTCCGGAAGATTGTCCGCCGTGAGCGATATCACATCTCCGTGAATGGCCTTGTCGATGGTCGAGATGCCGTGCGCACAGCTCTCGAGCACGCTATCGAGCCGAGGGTCGATACCCTTGAGCAGCGTATGAATATGGGCGAACTTTTCTTTCGAAGTCGTCGGTTCGAGGAGGAGTGACTGCGCTGCGATGATGCCTTTGAGCGCCACTTTGAAGTCTCTATAGTGCATGTAACCAAAACGCGCGTGCGCGTGTGGCACTCAATAGGTCAGCGTGAGGTCGCCTTCGCCAGAAAAGCCGGGGACGCTGCCTTTGCCGTGGATGGGAACGGTTTTTGAGGATGTATCCACCCTGCCCGAGAAGCTGCCGGAGGCAGGGAGGATCCACGCGCACTTTCCTTTACCTGTGCCGCTTATCGCACCGCCGTTTCCTCCCACGAACGTGCCTTTGATATTGCCATCGCAATCTCCCTCAAAGCCTCCCGTGACCGCTCCGCCTTCAAGCGGGAAGGTGAGCGTGACGGTCACCGATTTAGTATCGCCATCGTATTCGCCGGAAATGACTCCCGTTGCCGTCACCGAGCCCTCTTGAGCCTCTTCTTCTTCGTCTTCACCCAGCATGCCCATGAGGCACGTGAATATACTCTCGTCGATGCAGTTCTCGGAGATAAAGATAAAGGCCAAGTCGCCGCAAAAGATGAGAATGAGTATCAAAATGAAAATCAAAAGAATGCCGAGCATCCCTATCCCCCGCTGCCGGAACATGCTTGGATTGAGCGCAAGCTTCATGTCGCTACTGTAGCATACAGCGAAAGGCATCCGGCGCACTGTGGGGATATACAGCCGGCTAACCCACCGCTACGGGAGTAGCGGCGTGACTGATGGATACGACGGTACCGCGCGAGCTGCTCTTCCTCTCCACCGTGGCATTCAGTTGCATCGCGAGCGACTCGACGATGCTCGTACCGAGTCCCTCACGCTTCTTCATGTCGGTCGCCGATATACCGATGCCATCGTCGCCGACGCTCAATTTCCAATTCTCGTTACCTGATATGTACGTGACGGTTATCTGCCCTTCACCCTTCGGGAAGGCGTGCTTCAAGGCGTTGATGACGAGTTCGGTCGTGAGGAGTCCGAGGCCAATGGCCTCGTCGGATGAAGCAACACCCGCGCCTCCTGTAACTTTCAGCGAGATCGGTTTCCTACCTCCAATCATTGACGCAGCGAGGCTCTCGCACAGGATCTTCAGATAGACGACAACGGGTACTTCAGTATCTTCGGTGGTGGGATCGAGATTGCGCTGCACGGTCGCGATGGAGAGGATGCGGTCATGCGCTTCTTCGAGATGCAGACGACTTTCTTCGCTGTCTACAGAACCCGCCTTGAGGAGGATGATGCTCGCGATGAGTTGCAGGCTATTTGCGATGCGATGACGCATCTCTTTGAGGAGGGTATCCTTTTGCCACATCAGACGTTCTTTGTCCCGTTGCGTTTTGCGCAGATCTGTCACATCGGATATGGAGAGAAGCATGTTGCGTCGCTTCTTATCAAGCTTTATTTCACGCGCGTTAATAATCATCGTGCGCATGCCCAATCGTTCAAAATCGTGTTCGACTTCGTAGCCCTCGACGATCGCCTTTTCGGGAATGACCTGTTCGAGGAGCGTGCGCAACGCGGGAATGTTCCATTCGCCATTCCCCAGTTCGTAGAACATTTTCCCCTCGACCTCCTCATACTCAACCTTGAAGATATCGTAAAAAGCGCGGCTCGCGACGATCACGTGAAGTTTCTCGTCGAGTATTATTAGAGGTTCGCGGAGTGTGCCGATTATGGCCTCTGTAAGTTCAGGGTCTAGGCCCTGCAGATTTTGCTTCACTACGGTTCAATACTATACCTATTGGTAATGAAAGTGAAGTGAATCGGGCGCTCGGCGTCCGCGGCCCTGTAGAGGCACATTAGGCCTTCTTCATGAACAACACATACGCAATGTGTAAGTATCTATCGGTAGTTTGAATTGCCCATGCTGTAGGGGGTAGTTTCAAGGTCGACTATTTGTTTCGAATTCTGACCCCCTGTTCTGGCGCAGGAGGATCGTTCTTGCCCATCCTTACCCGCGCTTACTCTTAAAAAATACCTATGACAAACCTCATCGCCCTCTCGCGCGGCCTCGTTCTCTCTGTGGTCGTCGCGTTCGTGATCGTCCTCTTCTTCGCAGCCGTAATCGCGCATGCCGCGACGCTTAATCGCCAATTGCAGGTAGGCATGTCGGGCTCCGACGTTTCGGCACTTCAGACATTCCTCGCCGCCGACGTGACGCTCTATCCGCAAGGCTTGGTGACCGGCTACTTCGGCAATCTGACGAAAGCAGCTGTCATTAACTTCCAACTCCGCAACGGCATCTCGCCGGTTGGCCGCGTCGGCCCTGTTACCCTTCCCGTCTTGAATGCCCAGATGGCAGGCGGGAGTACCGGTAGCGTCCAGAGCGCAAATAGCGGCGCAGCGCCTATCATCACCAACGTCGGTCTCGACGTCGCGACGACGACCGCCTCTGTGAGTTGGAGTACCAACGAATTTGCGGTCGGTACCGTCTACTTCAGCGCGGGCCCGCTTACGACCACTGACAACAACGGCTCACTCGCGGTCAGCGGCTCGACCGCGATGACGGACCGTACGCTCCGCATGTCGCAGAGCATCTTGCTGCAGGGACTCCTCACCAACACTACGTATTACTACCTCATCCACACGACAGATGCGGACGGTAATATCAGTGTTACGTGGCCCTCGACCTTCCGCACTAAGTAAGTAACGAAGGCTCTCGACCAAAAGCCGCCGCGTCTGACGCGGCGGCTTTTTCGCATACGCACTATCCTAGCGCCATTCCTTGATCGCCTCGAACTTGATGCTCATCGCTGCGCCGAGTGAGATGAGGAGTAGGACAAAGCACACAAGACTTCCGACGAAGGGTACGAGCCCAACGACGAAATACACTACAGCGCCAAGCAGTACCATCCGCTCTCCATTTTAGAGAAAACTGCCATACGTGTGTGCACATTACCCTACTGATTTGACAGCGTCGCGTTGCCGTACTTGAATTCACCTAGGACCGGTACCGAGGGTACCGGAGTACGAGGAGGAGAACATGCTTCGTTTTGTGTTGAGTACCCTGTTCGTCCTCGCGATGACAGAGGGCGCGGCGCAGGAATTGCGGCGAGCGACGAAGATCGTCGTCGTCGGCAATCACGGGTTTGTCCTCGAAACGACGATCGAGAGCCGCGACATGAAAATGGTGCTCCCGGCGGGCACGACGTGTTCGGTGCAGGAGCGGGCGACTCTAAAGCTCGATATCGTCGGCGCTGCTTCGGGAGTCGCCACCTATGCCGGGAGCGAGAGGCGGTATGGCGAGGAATGCCCGAATGGCGCGCGCGTGATCGCGACGCTGCAGACTTTTCGCAGCCTCTTGAAAGCGTCAGAGCTTTGGAGCAAGCAACAGGAAACCAACTTCATCCGGTGCTTAAAGGATTTTAAGATCGGCGGATGTTAGATTGCCGTTTGGAGGGGGCGCACGTGCGTCCCCTCACTCTATAGACTTAATGAAATATTCAGAGGGCGGATGCGTCAATCAATCGAATGGAGATCTGGTATACCTTGACTGGCGACATCGAGAAGAAGGCGATACAGGATGCAATTAAATGGATAAACGACGAGCTCTACTCGAAGCCCGTCAAGCATCTGCGCTTCCTTATCGCCTCCGGCGGCGGCGACATCGAATCCGGTATCAATTTGCACATGTACCTCAAAGCACTGCCGCTTACGGTGGAGACGATCGGCTTTGGCAAGGTCGACGCCGCCGCCATTCCTATCTTTCTGGGAGGCAAGAAACGCGTCGTTGTAAAGGATTGTCAGTTCTTCTTCCATGAGGGCCGCTACACCTTTCTCGACCCGACCGCGCCCATCCACGCGCACGAAGAAGCCCTGTCGGTATTCAAACGCAATTTGCACGACACCATCTACATCATCGCTCGCGAGACGGGGAACGACACCGAAATGGTCGCCGGCATGCTGCGTCGCAGTAAGATAATGAGCGCCACCGAGTCGAAAGAATTCGGATTGTGCCACAAAATAGTCGACAAGCTACCGCTTGTGCAGCAGGAAAAAGGATTTGGCTTCGGGCAAAGCGCCGAGAACGACGAATGAAGTTCATCGCGCAAGCGCTCGCGCTATATCTTCTGCGCTAACAGCACCCTCGCGGAGGATACAGGGTTCATCGCGTACGTCGACGACCGTGGAGCGCGTGTGGGGTGGAAGCGCTCCTCCGTCGATCGCGAGATCGACATACGCGGCGCGCTCGCCGAACTGCTCGAGTATCTCGGACACCGTCGCGCCCGTTTCTTTTCCGGTGATGTTGGCGCTCGTCGTCGTGTAGGGTTTGCCAAACGAATGTGCGAGCGCGAGACAGAATTCATTGTCGGGGACGCGGATGCCTATCGTCTCGATACCGCGTGCGATGCCCGTGTTCACCTGCGCTTTCTTTCGCATCACGAGCGTGAGGGGTCCCGGCCAAAATTGCGTGGCAAGGATTTTCGCGTATGGCGATATATCGCCATATTGCGCTGCCATCTCCACATCAGCGACGATACAGTGAATGGGCTTCTTCTCCTCGCGTCCCTTTATCTTCTGCACGTTCGCGACCGCCGTATTGGAAAAGGCATCGGCGCCGAGGCCATACAAGGTGTCGGTCGGATACAAGACGACGCCACCCACGCGCAAAATTTCCGCAGCCTCTTCGACGATGGTGTCGAAGTACTCGGCGGTGAGGGGGGTCTGTTTCATCGCGGTATTCTACCGAAAACGCCCCTATTCTGCTATACTTTTGCCGCTGCGCGGTTAGCTCAGTTGGTTAGAGCGTGTCTTTGACGTAGACAAGGCCAGGGGTTCGAATCCCTTACCGCGCACCATCACTTCTCGGGAACTCTTGTTTGCGGTAGGTCCTTCTCTGTCGCTTCTTCAGCGGCAGGGATCGGAGCCACCAGCTCTTCGAGAGAGTCCTGTTCCCGCTCCGTATGAAAACCGCCCGCCTGAATGCTCCACAATTTTTGGTAGAGTCCCGCACTCGCAAGCAGTTCTTCGTGCGTACCTTCTGCGACGATCGCGCCGCGCGCGAGCACAACTATCCTGTCCATTTTCATGATAGTCGAGAGACGGTGCGCGATAACGACGACGGTCTTTCCCTCCATCAAGATGCGCAGGGCATCCTGGATGAGCGCCTCGGATTCCGAGTCGAGGCTTGAGGTCGCTTCATCGAGCACCAGGATAGGCGCGTCTTTGAGGATCGCACGCGCGATAGCCACGCGCTGGCGCTCGCCACCAGAGAGCTTGACGCCGCGCTCGCCGACGAACATCCCGTACCCGGCGGGCAACGCAGAGATAAATTCGTGGCAATGCGCCTTTTTCGCAGCTTCTATCACCTCCTCATCGCTGGCGTCGCGTCTGCCGTAGCGAATGTTGTCCATCAGCGACCGATGAAAAAGCAGAGGCTCTTGCGGCACAAAGGCTATTGAGTTGCGCAAACTCTCCTGCGTCACTGTCGCAATGTCCTGTCCGTCTATTTCTATCCGGCCGCCGGTCACGTCGAAGAAGCGCAGCAAGAGGCGGGTGATCGTTGTTTTTCCGGCACCGGACGGCCCCACGAGTGCAACTTTTTCCTTCGGCCTGATGCGAAGATTAAAGTCTCCGAGAACCAGCCGGGTTTTGTGAAAATAGAAATCAACGTTCTTGAAGTGTATCTCTCCCTCGCGGACAAGAAGCGCCCGCGCACCCGGCATGTCGGCCACGTGGTGCGACTCACCGAGCATGTATGCCATCTCACTCGAATCCGCGAACGCATCGAAAAAACGGCGGAGTTCGCGATTGATGCTGATGAGCCGGTCGAACGTGGTGAGGAGGTATGCCTGAATGAGCACGAAGTCGCCCACCGTTAACAAGCCTCTGCTCCAGTAGATCGTGGCGCCCCACAAAAGTCCTATCTCGATCGCGACCATAAAGAGGCCGATGCCAGACCAAATGGCGTTGTCCGCGATCCAGGAGCGGAGCGTCGCCTTGCGCCAGACTTCAACGACGGAATTGAAGAGACCGAGTTCGTGCCGTTTGCCGGAAAAGAGCATGGTGGTCGAATGATTGGAGATGGAATCCGCAAGTCCCGCGGTCACTCGCGTATCGGCCTCCGCGCGGGCGGCGCGTACCGGTTGGCGCAGGCGCGCGACATAGAGCTGGAACGCGATGAAAAGAGCAGCCCACAGACCGAGCGCTGTGCCGAGCGCGTGGTTGCGGATAAAGAGAACGACGACGGCTCCGGCAATGAAAAGGAACGTCGGGAAAAATTGCAGCACGATAGCATCGAACATGACCTCGAACGCGCGGACGAACTTACTCACGCGATGCGTGAGCGATCCAGCGAAGCGTGAAATGAAAAAGTTGTATGAATGCCCGATCAGATATTCGAAGGTGCTCGAAAAAAGATCGGTCATTACTCTCGACTCGAGAAATATCGTACACCACTCCTGTAGGCGGCGTATCGCCCAGCTCGCGAGATATATGGCCCCGATGATCGCAACAATGCTCAAGAGCTCTGACACAACTTCGCTCTCGGGATAGCTTGAGGCAAGGAGGTTGAAGAAATGCCTCAAGTACCACGGTCCGGCAAGTTCAGCGATCTGAATGCCGACGACGCCAGAGAAAACAAGCGCAAGCAGAAGAGGATATTTCCGAACGTGCCGAAAATAGATGCGGGACACCTGTCCGCCGGTAGCATACTGCTTTTGAGACGAATTTGGCATAATGCTCACTCTAGCGCATGAAAATCCGTTGAGCTATATACTGCAAGACATGAAAGTTCTTGGGATAGAAACTTCGGCTAACCCCGGTTGGAAAGCTACGCTTCCAACGGGGCAGGCGACACATGACGTATGAGAATTCTTGGCATCGAGACTTCAGCTGACGATACCGGCGTCGCGCTTATCGAAGCGAATGGGCCTTTTGGAACGGGTTTCAAGTTTGAGGTTCTTGGCAATACCGTGAGCTCGCAATCGCACGCGGAATACGGAGGCATCTATCCGAACATTGCGAAACGGGAACATGCCAAGAATCTCGTCCCCACCCTTGAGCGTACGCTGCGGGAAGGGCGAATTTTGCGGGCGGGTGCTGTCTCAAACGTCGCGCACGTAAAAGACCTCCTCGCGCGCGAGCCGGAAATATTCGAGCATCTCACACCTTTCCTCTCAAAGTACGAACGCCCCGACATTGATGCTATCGCGGTCACCGTTGGCCCGGGGCTCGAGCCGTGCCTGTGGACTGGCATCAATCTCGCGCGCGTCTTGGCCGACGTGTGGGACATGCCCGTCGTACCGGTCAATCACATGGAAGGCCATTTACTCATGTCTACGATAAACTTTGGCCAGAATCCCGATACTTCACGATTCC
>Ga0209542_10020016_pt1 | contig 10658 bp, 9 predicted proteins | sample RifCSPhighO2_01_FD_184028 | JGI IMG/M metagenome (GOLD analysis project Ga0209542, IMG submission 184028) | Soil microbial communities from Rifle, Colorado - Rifle CSP2_plank highO2_0.1 (SPAdes) (version 2) | ecosystem: Environmental > Terrestrial > Deep subsurface > Rock core/Sediment ...
TTCCGGGGTTGGTGGCGGCAAGCCGAAATGGCACGCGTTACTATTATCCATGGTGCGGAGGTCTTAGCCGTATCAAAGAAGCAAATAAAGTTTGGTTTAAAACAGTAGAAGCGGCTGAACAGGCGGGATATACTATTGCTTCTGGATGTGAGAGGTTATAAAATCACACTCTGCCCGAAGCTAAGCTTTGAACAAATAAAAGCTTAGCTTCGGGCAGAGTTATCTATGACAGTTTTTTCATGGTTGCAGTTAATACTTCAAATTTTTTTGCAATCGACCGGGCTTCCAAAACTTGCTCTTTGAGAGGAGAAGGAAGGGAAAGAAGAAGTGTTTTTAATGTTTTGTCGTCTGGTTTTAAAAGTGCGTTCCATACATCAAAACGGTTATGCGCCTCAAGCGTAGCGCGAATTTTTTCATAGTCATAGGTGTGGCGTTCTTGTACGGTTTTTGAAATAACACCTGCGTCTCCAAACACGCGGGTAACACCTTCCTTGTCCATGTATGTTTTTATTTCCGTCTGCAACTCCGCCAGCCGTTTTGTTGTTTCTTGGTTATTTTTTTTTAAGGTAAAAAATTCTTTAATGGTTTCTTCCATATTCTCATGTTTCAAGTTCTGTGTTTCAGGTTTTATAAACATGAATTTCCACGCGGGGCACATGGCTTTATATCCGCACCAATCACAGAGTACGGATGGCTGGGGGGGGAAGTCGTTTTGGGCGGTACGAGTTTCAATGTCGCGGATGGCAGTAAGTATTTGTTCCTCAACGCGCTTTGAGTCTTCCTGTTTGCGGGACGTCGTTATTTTTTCGTTGTGTTTTACATAATAGAGAGACAGCGCGATGTTGTTTGCTTGTATGTGCGGCCACCTGCGTAAGAGTCCCAGATGATAAAGCGAAAGTTGCAGATCATCATCCACGCTTTCTTGCGATTTCATTTTACGACTTGTTTTGTAATCAATAATTTCAAAAGTATCATCGGTCGGTTTATCAACGCGATCCATAATGCCAGCAATGATATGCACAGTGCCGGTGCGAGGATCGGTTATTGAAAGCTCAAAACGAGATTCCATGTCCACCACGTTAAAATTCCATGGCTGGTTTTTTACATAGAACCGTTTTAATATATTTTCACCTTGCGTGAGATATAATGATCGTTCATCCTCTGTCATGTTTGCTATATCAGACGCGCGCCATGAGTCTCGGAAGTTTGCAATTACTTCGTCCATGGAAGGGTATAGAGGGTCACGCGAAAAAAGGAATTTAAGCGAGTTGTGGATAAGCGTGCCAAATACAGCCTCCTTTGATTTGGGGGTCTTAATTTTGTCTATTTCCTGGAATTTATATTTTTGCGGGCATTGCCGGAATGTTTCCAACGCGGAATAAGAAGTACGCATACTTATTGTTTAGAAGAAATATATTATACGTCGCACAATATATCTTTTGCGACATTACAACTGAACTTCTATCGCAATTCTTGAATTTTTTGCCAAAGCGTTTGCAGATAAGGCCATACATATATTCCCCACGCATGACGAACAAAATCCCATACAAAAACAAAATTCTCTTTGATTGTTTGATCTGTAAACAATGCGCGTAAACTTACACCAAGCAAGCTTAAAACAGTTACCGAGAGAATAATTATAATAATGAGCTGTATGATACCTTTATTCATGCGTCGTATTTATAAATACGCTAATGGATTTAAATAACCTCCGTATGGTAAAAATTGACAATTGCTTCCTGGTATTTTGGATGAACGAAACTGCACAGTGCTAGCGTCGTATACGGTAAAGTGGAGATGTGGCCCTGTTGCATATCCCGTATCTCCTGTGTATCCTATCAAATCGCCTCGCGTGATGGAAGTTCCGCGTGTGACTATTATTTGTGAAAGGTGCGCGTATAAGGTGGCAAGATTATTGGGATGTTTGATGAGGATCCATTTACCATAAGATAAACAGCCAGGAAAAGCATCTGTGTCACCTGTTTCCCACACAACTCCTGATTCCGCGGCATAGAGCGGCGTACCTATAGGCGCGCCAAAATCAATGCCATTGTGGGGCTTACCGTTATATAGTATTTTGGAATCTGGCGTATTCCCAAAACTTTGTGTGAGTACTACGCTTCCTTTCAGGGGTGAGACAAGTATGCCCTGGTGGGCTTGTGGAATTGCCGATGGGTCGATAAGGCGGCGGAGTTCGTCTTCTATGCGCTGTATTTCGCTTAGCATTGCTTCCCGTTTTGCTTCTCGCTCTTTCAAGAGTTGCTGATAACGAGTCTCCTCATTTTTTGTTACGGTAAGAAGCATGCTTTTTGATTTTTTGGCACTTTCTTCTATAACGCGGCGGCTTTGAAGTTCACGGTCGAGCGTGGAGAGCGATTTTTTCTGTTCGGTGCGAATGGCGCGCTCATCTTCAAGGACATTCTTTAATTCGCGAAGGGCGGCAAGATCGCCATGGATGGATTCTTCCAAGCTTTCCAAGTCTTTCAGATTCCCAAAAAAATCAGAAATGCGTTCATGTTGTAATAGAATTTCTATAATGGAATTTGTATCTGCCTGGTATACCGCTTGCAATGTTTCAGTAAGAGTTTTGCGGTATGACTCCATTTTTGATTCGCCAACGGCAATGTTCCCATCTAGGTCTTCTATGTGAAGCTGTGCCGAGACAATGCGATTTTGAGTAAGCCGCATGTCGGCATTTACTTTTTTTATTTGTGTCTCTATGCGCGCTACTTCTTGCTGGAGTGTTTTTGATTGTTCAGTAGTTTGGGATAATGTTTTTTGGTATCCGGCTATTTCTTCTTCCAGCTTTTGTATTTCTTTCTGCTGTGCTTCCATCCGCGCTCGAAGTTCCAGCTCTGTCGAGGCAGATATGCTCAAGGGAACAATACATAGTAAAAGAAGAATGGTAATTTGTTTCATAATGCCTTAAGCGCCTTATCTATTCTCCGCAACGTTTCTCCTTTTCCAATAACGTACATAATTTCAAACGGTCCGGGCGACTTTTCGCGCCCGCTCAATGCAACGCGGAGTGGCCACAGCACATTGCCTTTTGAGTGCGCGGTCGCGTAGGGCATGAGCAGTTCTTCTAGATGGTTCATGCTTAAAAAATCTTTTTCTTCAATGTCGCACAATATATTCCGTATCTTGGTAAGATGTGTTTTTATTTCGGCGCTATCTTGCTTTCCTTTCCATGGAAGCAATGTAGAATCATAGGATGGTGTTTCCGTGTAAATTGTAGCATGTTCTGTTATATCTTGGAGTCGAGAAAGGCGGGGCGCTTCTACTTCCACTATGCGATTTAGAATTTCTGGAAGCACATTCTTCCCTGCCTGTTGTCCGGTAGGCAGGCCTGCTTGTTCTATGAAAGGCGCAAGTTTTGAGGCAAGTTGTCCGACCGAGAGGTTACGAATATAAGCGCGGTTCATCCAGGCAAGTTTTTCCTCATTAAAGACTGCTCCCGCTTTTTGCACTTTTTCCAATGAAAATTCTTTTACCAAATCCTCCAAGGTAAAAAGTTCCTGGTCTGTGCCCGGGTTCCATCCGAGAAGCGCGAGAAAATTCAGTACCGCTTCCGGCAGATATCCCATTTCATGATAGTCGCGTACAGCCGTTCCGGTGAGGCCTGAAGAACCATGCCGCTTGGAGAGCTTGGAACGATCCGCGCCCAGAAGCAATGGCAAGTGCGCATAGAGAGGTGTGGAAAAACCCATGGCTTGTTGAATCAGCATTTGTTTGGGGGTATTTGGAATGTGATCTTCCCCTCGAATTACATGCGTTATATTCATTTCAGCATCATCCACCACTACTACAAAGTTATACAAAGGTGACTCCAGTTCTCGCGCAATGGAGATATCTCCCAATAGCAGTGAATCAAACGTGATGGTTCCTCGGATAAGGTCGGTAAATGAGAGTGCGGTTTTTGTGTCATTTCGCAGGCGGATTATGCCTTCTTCCCTTCCCTCGTTCCGGTGGTCGCACACATGCCCCATGGTTGTTCGTTCTTCAACTTGGCGTTTGTGTTCCGTTTCAAGCTCTTCTTTGGTATGAGCGCAATAAAACGCTTTCCCTGATTCCAAAAGGCCTCGAAGATAGGACTTATGGATTTCCAAGCGTTCTGATTGCCGATAAAATTCATCCCATGAAAGACCCAGCCATGAGAGTTGTTCTAAGATATCATCTTCAAATTCTTTACGGGACCGTTCTCGATCGGTGTCTTCTATGCGCAACACAAGTAAGCCGTTGTGGTGACGGCTAAAAAGATAATTAAAAAGCGCGGTGCGCGCGTTTCCCACATGGAACCAGCCGGTAGGGCTGGGGGCTAAACGTGTCCGGATTGTCGAGTTTTTTATTTCCATACGACATGATTTTTAGAATGATCTCTTGTGAAGACCTAGGAGTATTATTTCCCGGGCTATTTTTTCGGCGGCGTCAATCCGCGCGAATTTTTGCGCGGCAACAGACATACGGCTTCTTCGTTCTTCATCGGAGAGAATCTTTCGTGTCTCGTTCAATAAAACCGTCGGCGTAAGATTGGTTTCTTCAATTACGCTACAGGCGTCATTTCGGGCGTAGATATAGGCATTATGGCGTTGATGATCGGCCGCGGCGTGCGAAAGGGGTATCAGAATACTGGGAATGCCCCACGCGGCAATTTCAAATATAGCGCCCGCTCCCGCGCGTGAAATAACTACGCGCGCAACACGGGATGCGTTCCTTAACTGATCTTCATTGAGATATGGGAACAGGCGATACCTGCCGCGATGGGGAGATTTTTCCATAAGTACCGATGCTTGTTTGAGAACATCGCTATAATTATCCTTTCCTGTTTGGTGTATGACTTGGTGCGTTTCCGTAAGCTCATTTACAATTTGTAAAAATGCAATGTTGATGGGTTGAGCTCCTTGGGAGCCCCCCAGAACCAATATTACAGGCACATGGGGTTCCAATGAAAACAAAGCATAAGCTTCTTCCTCATTACCGCCGAGAATTCTGCTACGTATAGGGTTGCCAAGATACGCTGTTTTTTCTTTCGGAACATATTGCAATGTTTCGGGAAACGATATGGCAATGCGATCCGCGAATTTTGCCGCCCACGCGTTTACCCGTCCGGGAACACTGTCTGATTCGTGTATAATCACCGGAATGCCATAAAAACGCGCGGCGACAAGCACGGGAAAGCTCACAAAACCACCTTTACTGAAAACCACATCGGGAAACTCCCGATACATAATCCAAAATGATTTTACAAGCGCGATGCATGTTTTATATATGTCCAAGACATTCCATATTGAAAAATAACGACGCATTTTTCCGGAAGATATTTTGATGAACTGAATATCATCCGCTCGAAGCGCTTCTCTATCGAAGGGTTGATCGGCAAGATACAAAATAGAAAGAGAAACTATTTTTTCTTCATCCGCAATGCGGCGTATTTCTCGGGAAACGGCAAGAAGGGGCGTAAAATGCCCTCCCGATCCTCCGCCTGTCATAACAATTTTCATACGCGCGTATATTTAGAAATATTCATTAAGATGCCCACTGCGGCAAGATTTGCCACAAGCGCGGATGAACCATAACTGATAAATGACAACGGAAGTCCGGTAAGAGGGATCAGACCGCTAATGGCAGCCATATTAATGAAAGCTTGTATTACAATGAGAAGCGTTATGCCAACCGCAAGATAACTGCCAAAAAGGTCGGGCGCGCGATTTGCGATGCGTATGCCGCGCCAGCTAAACGCAAGAAATAGGATAATAAGAATAGCGCTTCCGATAAAGCCGAATTCCTCGCCAAAGACCGCAAAAATAGAATCTCCCGTGGGTTCCGGCAAATAGTAAAATTTTTGCTGGGACATGCCAAATCCCTTACCCCAGAAGCCCCCTGAACCAATGGCAATTAAACTTTGATTTAGTTGATACCCAATGCCTTGGATATCCGCGGCTGGTTCAAGAAATGTCATGATGCGGTCACGTTGGTAAGGTTGGAGTAGCACAATCATAAATAATCCAACTATTCCTATGAGGCATAATATACCAATTTGCGCAAGTTTGCCACCGCCCGCAAAAAAAAGGAGCGTCGCTGTTATGGCAAGCACTCCCAAAGTGCCAATATCAGGTTGGAGAATAAAAAAGAGAGATACAATGCCCAACATGACCAGAAATGGCAAGAAACCTGTTGAAAATCGTCTGACTTCTTTTTGTTTTGCCTCCAACCAAGCCGCCATATATATGATAAATGCCAATTTTATAATTTCGGCTGGTTGCACGGTTATACTGCCCAGATCTATCCAGCGCGCCGCACCCTTTAATTCAAGGCCAATGCCCGGAATAAATACAAGCGCCATAAAAAATAAACTTGTGATAAGCATTGGGAGCGCCAGTTTCTTCCAGAAGGTGTATGTAATGCGCCACGCCGCGAGAAATATAGCGGCTCCCACCCCCACGCCAATGAGCTGGTTTTTTAGAAAAAAATATACTTCTCCAAATCGAACCTCACCGATAACAGGAGAGGCTGAAGCAATCATAAAAATACCCACCAGAACCAGAATGCCGGTAATAATAAAAAGGGTATAATCGGGTGAATGAGCGCGATACCTCATGGTATTACCCAGCTTGTAGAATGGTGCCCGCTCTTTTTTCGGTGAGTTCTCCGTTTTGTACGGCAACGAAACCATTTACGATTACCCATGGAATACCAACAGGATACTGAAACGGATTCTGATAAGTAGCCATGTCTTTGATATGGGCGGGGTCAAAAATGGTTATATCCGCGGGCGCGCCTTTTTTTAATGTTCCTCTGCCGTCTTGCAAACGTAAAAGCATTGCTGGCGCAAGTGTCATTTTGGATATTGCGTCCTCCCATGCAAGTAAAGATTTATCGCGCGCAATGCTTCCTAAAAATTGCGCGGTTGCGCCGAAAGATCGAGGGTGCACCAAATTATGCGCCATGCTATCATGAGCGGCCGGTGTCTCATATCCGATGCCATCAGTCGCAAAGTAGGCATATGGTTCGCGATAAATCGTTTCCACATGCTTTTCATTTATGGTTTCGCTAAAAATAGTTACCGCAAGATCATTCACAGATAGAATTTCAAGAAAAGCTTCTTCGGGCGACATTTCCCAATGAACGGCAAGTTCCTGAATTGATTTTCCCGCAATTTGGGGCGTATGTTTTGCAGAAGCGATAATAATATTATTGTAATGCAAAGTAAGATTTTGCAGATTTGTGACTAATAATCGCCTGTTTTTTAGATTTTTGATTTGTTGTAAAATTATATCTTTTCCTCCATCACGATTTGAGGAAGGCAACAGCGCGTAGAGAAGCGAGCCCGTGCGCTGGTACGGAAAAGCGCTTATGGTTATGTCGAGCCCTTCTTCCCTGCCACCGCGCAGTAGTTTTAGCGCGCGAGAAAGTTGCTCCCATGATTCTCGTCCTAATGATTTAAAGTGCACAATGTGAACGCGCGCGCCGGATGCCCGCGCGATGCGCAAGACTTCTGTTATGGCGGGCAAGAGATCTTTTCCCTCATCGCGCAAATGCACGGTAAGGAGGCGGTCACGGGATGCTACAATTTTGGCAAGTTCAATAGTCTCTTCATCAGTGGCAGATCGTCCGTGACTGAATGTAAGTCCTAATGAAAGACCAAACGCATGTTCTTCAAGCGCTTGGTCCAAAAGATATCCCATGCGCTGAATTTCATCCATGTTAGCAGGACGCACGGCGTCTTCCATGATATTGCGTCGCAGAGTGCTATGACCCACGAACGTGCCAAAATGCACTCCCACTTGGTGGCGCTGAAGTTCTTCAAAAAATTCTTTCATACGGAGCCAGTTTACATTCACTTGGGATACATCTACCCATTTCTGCATCGATTTTGCGCTTACCGCGCCGTGTGTGAGGGGTGCGAGTGATGTGCCGCAGGATCCTCCTATAATGGAGGTAATGCCCTGCCGTAACATGCTTGCTTGCGAGGGATAATCAAAGAGAGTCCAGTGTGTGTCGGAATGGTTGGTGATGTCTATAAAACCAGGGCTCACCATGAGATTTGCCGCGTCTATAACAGTTTTTGCACCTCCTCTTACCCGCGGCCCGATGTCCGCTATTTTTCTATCTTTTACAGCCACATTACCCGCCCGAGGAACTTTTCCACTTCCATCCACAATGGTGCCATTTTGTATAAGAATATCGTAAAACATTTTTTACCGTCCTACTAATGCAACCACCAATCCTATAATAGCACACGCAATACTTATCACCCAGAAACGCATGGTAACCTGATGCGATGGCCATCCAAGCGCTTCAAAGTGATGTTGAATGGGCGCTACCAGAAAAACTTTTTTTTTGAAGAATGTTCGCGCGATGACTTGTACAATATCTGATCCAGACGCAAGCACAAGCGGGAACGCGATGATCGGGAGTATAAGCACGGAGTCGGTAAAAAATGCGATTACCGTAAGAGTGGTGGTAAGTCCAATGATACCCGTCTCTCCCATCCAAAATTTCGCGGGCGGTATGTTGAACCAGAGAAACGCGAGAAGCGCGCCCACAATGGCAGAGGCAAACGCGGCTACGTCTATCTGGTTTTGAAAAAACGCAATACCTGCGTACGCGATAAACGCGGACGCAAGCACACCCCCCGCAAGGCCGTCAATGCCGTCTATCACACTGCCGCTAAATGTTGCTATCATAGTAAGCACAAAAAATGGAATATACCACGCGCCAATAAAAAGATTACCAAACCCGGGAACATATACCGTGTGCCAATCAAGTTTAAAATAAAACCAAAATGCTCCCACAAGCGCTATCAAAGAAACAGCGGTAAGCCGCGTGGCTAGATCAATACCCCCTGAAAGAGCGCGGTTGCGCGATGTCCAAATTTGAAGCATGTCATCCGCTAGACCCAAGAGTGACGCGGTTGCGAGCGTAAACGCGAGAAGCCATGTTTGGGATCTTGAGAAAAAATTAAGTTTTTCAAGTACCGGGTGATCCGTGAGTTTGTCGAAACCCCAGAAAAGAAACAATACGACAAGAACGCTTGCCCAAATAAGAATACCTCCCACGCGCGGCGTATTTGTTTCATTATGCATTGCGTTAAATAACTTTGCTTCTTTGCCCGCAAATGTCTTTTTTCCACTATAGGTTTTCCAAAGCTTATTGTTACGCATCACATACATAAGAAATGGAGTAAGCGCAAGCGCGACAAAAAAAGCAGCTCCCGCCGATCCAAGAACTTTTATAACATTGACGGTAAGGTCAGCTGTGTTCATGGGGCGCGAAGCCAATCAAGTAAGCGTAACGTATCGTCAAAGCGATCAGTTCGTGTGGAGCCAAGAACAACAACAACAGAGAGTTTTCCAAGAGGAACCTCCACGGTCGTAACAAGGGTACCGCCCGCGGTGTCAGTAAATCCTGTTTTCCCACTGATAACACCGGGTTCATTTATAAGCAATACATGGGTGGATGAAAGAGTGCGTATCGCGCCTTCTTCGGATGAGAGTATGGGAGGCGCTGTACGCATAGCTACTATTGGATATCGGAGCGCGTGTCCTATCAATTGGGCAGTTTCCCGCGCGGTTGATACATTGCTCAAAATACCTGCTTCTTCATCAATATCGAGACCGGTTGGGTTTTTAAAATGGGTGTTTGCAAGGCCCATGTTTCTTGCGGTTTCATTCATGAGACGTACAAAGATTGTTTGACTTTCTCCAAAAGAAGAAGCGCCATACAGAAATCCCACATGTTCGGCAATGGCAACCGCCGCATCATTGCTTGATGCGGTTAGCATAAGAATGATGAGGTTGCCAAGCGTGAAATGTTCACCGTCTGTAAGCGTCCCCTCGTTGCCCTCTGTCTCGATAGCTGATTTGTGAATTTCTATAACATCATTCTCCCCTATGCGCTCAAGCGCTACCATTGCGGTCATTATTTTTGTGATGCTTGCAATGCCAAAGACCGTCTCGGCATTTTTTTGGAAGAGAAATTCATTTTGTAACGGGTTGTATACAACTGCCGCTTGGGCGGTAAGTTGGGGCCGTGAGGTTATTTTGGGGGCTTCATTGGAGACCGGATCAGTGGCGTTTAATAAAGTGGCGTATGAGGACGTTTCATTTACGGGAGAACGCGGGGGCCCAAGAGGAACAACTAAAAGCAATACTCCTCCAATAAGCGCGCAACAAATGACGACATATCGAAACACGGGACTCATGAAGCTATTATGACTCTTTTTGTGGCATCTGTTCAATCCCTTGCATAAGCTCTTTTTGCACAGTTTCAAATTCCGGCAGTTCGGCAAGTGAGGTAATGCCTAAAAACTTCATAAATTCCACTGTCGGTTGATAGCGGTATCCTTTCCCGCCAGAAGCAGGTAGACGTTCAACAAGCCCCCGCTGGGCAAGGTTGCGAAGAGTAAAAGAAGAATTTACTCCGCGAATATAATCAACATCAGCGCGCGTAATGGGATGGCGATACGCGATAATGGTAAGAGTTTCCATGCCCGCTTTCGAAAGATCTCCCAATAATTCTTCTTTCACGAGTTGTTCCGCGTATGAGGCAAGTTGCGGCGCAGTTACGAGTGAGACAAGTTCGTCTTTTTGCAACACGCGGATACCGCGCGCATGAAGCATTTTTTCCAACAATAAGACTGCCTCCTTTGCTTCTGT
>Ga0209542_10020017_pt1 | contig 10658 bp, 12 predicted proteins | sample RifCSPhighO2_01_FD_184028 | JGI IMG/M metagenome (GOLD analysis project Ga0209542, IMG submission 184028) | Soil microbial communities from Rifle, Colorado - Rifle CSP2_plank highO2_0.1 (SPAdes) (version 2) | ecosystem: Environmental > Terrestrial > Deep subsurface > Rock core/Sediment ...
GCGCTCATGTCCTGGGAGGATTGGCGCATTTGCGTCATGCGGTTGACCGCAAACACGCCCAGCAGCACCACCAGAACCGCAATGAAGGCAAAACCGATAAACGCGCGAGGGGCAATATTCAGGTGACGGAGGGACATAGGGCTGCTCTCAGAAGTAGTGTTTGCGTGCATCCTTGCCGCGAAACGATCCGTCAGCGTCAACGCGCTGCCCAGACCTTGGTCACCACTGTTGTCGTTGTAGTGTGGGCCTATGCTTGATATCGGCTGGGCCACGGCTTTAGCGCAGGGTTTTTATAAATATTTTTTTACACTTCAGGCGCCTGGCACTTTCTGGCATCCTGCGCCTCCATTTTCTGACCCGGCCCCGCCTCCCGGCACATAAACCACCATGACTTCCCCTGAAAAAACCCCGCGCCACAGTGACCTGCTCTACGGCCTCGACGACCGCCCGCACCTCACCGCCACGGTGTTCGCCGCGCTGCAGCACGTGCTCGCCAGCTTCGTCGGGATCATTACCCCGACACTGATCATGGGCAGTGCCCTGGGCTTGCAGAGCGAAATCCCCTACCTGATCAGCATGGCGCTGTTCGTCTCGGGCCTGGGCACTTTCGTCCAGGCGCGGCGCTTCGGTCCGGTGGGCTCGGGCCTGTTGTGCCTGCAAGGCACCAGTTTCTCGTTCATCAGCGTCATCCTCAGTGCCGGTTTCATGGTCAAGGCCCGAGGCGGCGGCACCGATGAAATCCTTTCGACGATCTTCGGCGTGTGCTTCTTCGCCGCCTTCATCGAAGTGGTGTTGAGCCAGTTCATCGGCAAGCTGCGGATGCTGATCACCCCGGTCGTGACCGGCACCATCATCACCCTGATGGGCCTGTCGTTGATCAAGGTCGCCATGACCGACATCGCTGGCGGCTTCGGCGCCCCCGACCTCGGCGCGGCCAGTCACCTGGGCCTGGCAGCCCTGGTGCTCGGCACCATCGTGATATTGAACCGGGTGGATGTACCGTTCCTGCGCCTGGGCGCGATTGTCATCGGCCTGACCCTCGGCTACGCAGTCGCGTGGATGCTGGGCCACGTCGATTTCGCCAGCTTGCCGGCCGTGCCGCTGATGAGCGTGCCGGTACCGTTCAAGTATGGCTTTGCCTTCGACTGGGTGGCGTTTGTCCCGGTGGCGGTAATTTTCCTGGTGTCGCCGCTGGAAGCGGCCGGTGACCTGACCGCCAACTCGATGATTTCCCGTCAACCGGTCAAAGGCCCGGTCTACATTCGCCGAATCAAATCCGGGCTGCTCGCCGACGGCCTCAACTCAGCCATGGCCGCGGTGTTCAACAGCATGCCGATGGTGACCTTCGCGCAGAACAACGGGGTGATCCAGCTGACCGGCGTGGCCAGCCGCTACGTGGCGTTTTTCATTGCCGGCCTGTTGGTGCTGCTGGGGCTGTTCCCGATGATCGGCGCCGTGCTGCAGCTGATGCCCAAGCCGGTGCTCGGCGGTGCTGAGCTGGTGATGTTCGGCACCGTCGCCGTGGCCGGGATCAAGATCCTCGCCGAAGCCGGTTTGCATCGACGCAACATGCTGATCGTGGCGATTTCCATCGGCATGGGCCTGGGTGTGGCGGCCGTGCCGGAAGTGTTGCGCGAGCTACCCAAGGCGCTGCATAACATCTTCGAATCGCCGATTACCGTCGGCGCGTTGTGCGCTATCGTGCTGAACATCTTCCTGCCCGAGGAATTCATCGAGCTGGAAGAAGACGATTTCGATCCGGAAGCCTCGATCCTCCAGGTCATGGAAAACCCGGAGGTGCCGGTCAAGTGTTGAACCTGACGCCGGGTTTGGCGCGCTCATCCACGGTCAACTCGAACACGTCAGGGCGGGCATAATGGCCGACGACGTCGTAGTCATAACGCGCGCGGATCAGGTCGTCGGTGTCGATTTGGGCGGTGAGTAATCCGCGCCCTCCCCTCAGCGGCCCGGCAAGTATGTCCCCCATCGGCCCGACGATCACGCTGCCGCCGGCAATCAACGGACGGTCCGCCGGCCAGTGGGGGATCTCCACGCCCAGGGCCTGCGGTGAGTCCTGGACCTGACAGGCGCTGACCACGAAGCAACGCCCTTCATGGGCGATGTGGCGCATGCTCACCTGCCACATCTCCCGCTCGTCCACCGTGGGTGCGCACCACACCTCCACGCCTTTGGCGTACATCGCGGTGCGCAACAGCGGCATCATGTTTTCCCAGCACACCACCGCGCCGATCCGCCCTACCTGGCTGTCGATCACCGGTAAGGTCGAGCCATCACCCTTGCCCCAGATCAGCCGTTCGGTGCCCGTGGGCATCAGCTTTCGGTGTTTGGCGACCAGTCCAGCCTGCGGATCGAAATACAGCGCGGTGCAGTACAAGGTGCTGCCAGCGCGCTCGATCACACCAATGACCAGATTGGCCCCGGTGCGCGCCGACAGCCCCGCCAGCGCTTCGGTTTCCGCGCCAGGCACATCGATGGCGTTGGCGAAATATCGGGCAAATGCTTCCCGGCCTTCCGGCAGTCGGTAACCCAGTTGCGTGCCGAACCCCTCGCCCTTCGGGTAACCACCCAGCAACGCTTCGGGCATGACCACCAACGCCGCACCGGCTTCAAGGATGGCATTTTCGTACGAGAGAATCTGCTCCAGGGTCTCGGCCTTGCCGCCGGGTAGAGCGCCGATTTGCAGTGCTGCAACGATTGACTTGGGCATTGCCGTAACTCCATTCGAATCGGGTGTTGCTCATTCTCAGGCGCTACCGGATCATGAATAAAGCCCTGTTCACTGCTGAATGATATGAACCTGATGAATATCGCCACCGTCGACCTCAACTTGCTCAAAGTTTTCGAAGCCTTGCCCGCACCGACAGAAATCTTGGACCATTTGCCCATTTTTTAGCGTTTAAAATCCAAAAAAGACAGAATGGGTGGATTTTCAGCCGTTTCAGGACGAAATTCATGGAATTTCTGTCGGATGAGTCGCAGAAGGTGGACTTTTAGTCGTGAGTGCTTATGTGGCTCACCGAACTTTACCCGGTCTGAAGCGGGGCCCATCCAAGCAGTCAGAGATACTGGGCCATTTACCGATCTTTTAGACGTGCAGAATAGCAATGGGATTATCCTTTCAGTGCGCAAAAAGCCGTGTAGTCTGAACTGGTGTTGACCGTCTAATTCAAATGGTGGATCGTATTTTTATACTCAAAGGATCCTCTATGGCTGCGCATCGGGATAGCTCTTTAGTGAGCAGCAAATGCTCGAACAGGCGAAGAAATCCATCCTCGACCGTGGTGACTTTCTCCCTCAGGACCAAATTGCTCAGCAACTTGGCCTACCCCCTATGGCGGTAAAAACGGCCGTAGATGGGTGGGACGCTAGAGGTCACATTTTTTCAATTGAGAACGCAGGCGACTCATTGTTTCCAACGTATGCCTTCCAGGACGGCATTGCGCTCGGGCCGGTACCTGACCTGAAGGCAATACTCGACGTGCTGAGAACGAAAAAAGACGGGTGGGGAATCGCATTTTGGTTCGCCTCCAGCAATGGATATATTGGAGGCTGTCGACCGCAGGACGCTCTTTTGTTCGAAGCCGGCAAGCTACTGCTAGCAGCAACGGATGAGGTGTCAGGCATTACTCACGGATAGATTAGAAGGTATTGATGCCATTCCTGATTGCTATCCGTCCCGGAGCGTCACACTTCTGGTCGAGGACTTTTTCTCATTTAACACTCCCTTCCCTTTTCTCCTCCAAGAGCAAGCAAGCCGCTTTGCCATGCGTGGTGATGACAAAGGTTTGGCCTTGACTGACCAGCGCAAGGAGTCGGCGCAAGCGGCGACGGGCCTGACTCTTGCTGAAAGATTTATACATCGCCGGGGCACCTCTTGAATGTGCGAAACGGTCAACGCTGATCGTTTGTTGGCTACTGCTACAGACTAATTTTTCAGGAAAAAATATTAATCATCAGTGAAAATGCGATCCCAATCTCGAGCAGCCAATGTCCGGCACACAGATTCCAATCCACCAAAGCAGTGTTGTGATACTACTTGCATGTTTTCCTGCGCGTACTGTATTGAATCACCAGTTTCATTGAGCAGTACTCCGCCCGCCCCCCTAAGCAACGCATGACCTGCAACGACATCATGTGCGGACACAGGGCAGACAGAGATACCGCACACGCCATCTCCAGCGGCTACTTTTGCAAGCCTGTAGGCAATCGAGGGCATGGCGACAAAACTACTTGGAGCGCAGAACTCATGATTTATTTCTGCCTTATTTGAGGCAGCTGAACTGAGCATGACGCGGCTATCGCTCGACCAAATCATATACGGAAGCTTGGGAGCTACGGGTTTCCCATTGCGTAGCAAATTGGACAATCCTTCAGCCCAAGCGATGCAATCTGGAACCCCTTCGATCGTTACGGGTGCGTAGACCACACCTAGCATTGGGGTGTGTTTGTGTAGAAGGCCGACTGATACAGCTGAACCTTTCAGACCTCTCAGAAAATCATTTGTGCCATCGTTGGGGTCAACTACCCAGCACCATGAATCTCCTGTCAGGGTATGGCCGGTCTCCTCCCCCCAAAAGTCGCAGAAAAACAGGTTAAGCATCTGCTGACGTAGAAGCTGTTCAATTTCGACATCGACTACTGCCTTGTCCCCCTGCCCCCTTGGCCCGTCTGCTCGCTGCCATTCTGTTACGAGAAGCTGGCCCGCCTTGCAAACTATGTTGATGACGGAGGAAAGCAGCGCTGGCAGGTCTGGACTTTTTGAGTGGGGGTTGGCTGGAGCCCCAGCGAGCCTGCCTAGCGGCTCGCGCGCTGAATCCAAAAGCAGCGCGGCATCAAGAAAACGATTTGACGCTTTTTTGGACCTGGCGAACATTGAGCGCTGAGCCTCAGTTTCAAACTGAAATTTCATGGCCCATTTCGATGTTTTCGCTTTGCGCTTACCTTTCATTACAGCCCCCACGCTATTGATGAGCCAAATGGTTTGCTATCGCGCCGATCACAATCAGCTACCTCCCTCCTCCATTTGCTAAAGTAGGGCGGCACCTGGTTGAGCTCAGCGGAGAGATGGATCACAGGGTTCCAACACAGGCGGACCTTTGGCCCCGCTGAACCAAACTGATATGGCCTGGTAATTGGTTACAATGCACATCAGAAAACGGCCAGCAGTAGCTGGCGATAATTCTTCGAAAAGCTTATTTGGTATGTCGACGCAGAGGACAAATCGACCTGCGATAAAAATTTCTGCGCTGGAGCGGAAGGTGTTGAGCTGCCTGGATCTCCAACGAGAGTTTTCACGGAGCTATCCAACTCACCTTCGATTGAGCAAGCCTCAGGTGCAGGTGCACCTACAGCGCACACAACAGCCAAATCTTCCGGCAGATCATCGGCGATACGCTGAGAGAATCGCTTCAATGTCGGCTCCGCCAAGACGAACAACCAAGCTTGATCGTCAATCTCGCCCATACGTCGAAGGACTCTTCCCAGCACCTGCCGGTAATGCAGCTCAGTACGAATTCGACTGAGGTAGCAGCAAACTTGAAGCCGAGGGATATCAGTCCCCTCGCTGATCATTCCCACTGCAACAATCCAACGGCAGTCGCTATTTTTGAACCCGTTGATTACCTGTTGCCCGTCCGGGGTTCTGGTTGTCACGACTTGGAAGCTTTCACCCTTGTCCTTCAGCGCCGTAGCGACTTGGTGTGCATGTGCGATATTTGTGGCAACAACCAAGCCCGCGGCATTCGGTTTAAGCATTCGCACTTCATCGAGTTTCTTGCTCCCCAGGTCGAGCAACTGGCTGAGCGCTTCCTCATGACAAATCAAGTCTTCGTATGAGACCGGAGACTCACGCAGTAGCTTAGCAATGCTGGGAAAAAGCTTGACAGTACTGTCGTTCGCGAAATCCTCTTGGAGTCTCAGCATCTGGTTATCGAGCAGGACAATGCGAGGTGACCGACAAACCCCGTCGGAAATGGCTTCTTTGAGGCCGTATCGATAGTCGCAAATCAATCGACCTTCCGGGTTGGAGTAACGAGCGAGAGCGATGGTTCTGTCATCGGAGCGCCATGGCGTACCCGACAGAGCCAAGGTAAAGGCGGCCCGGTCCTGCATATTCAAAAGAATTTGTTGCCCCCAAGCATTGCTCAAAAGCGGATCGTGTCCTGAGCAGTGATGGATCTCGTCGAATATTGCAAACACGCGATAGTCATCGAAAAGCCTCCAGAAGGCGTCATCCTGGTGCTCCATGGCTTGATAGGTACTTGCGGTTCCAATGGCACCGATAAGTCCATCCAAACGCCTCCCCAATACAGAAGAGAACGTAGTGCGAAAACCGTCGACGACTTGGCACGAGGGAGCAAAACACAGCACGAGATCGATCTTACCCTGCTCTAACAAACGTCGAGCGAGCTCCGCGGCCATCCGAGTCTTCCCCGCCCCCGGGGTGGCTTGACAGAAAAAGTGCGGCGTTGTGGTGTAGTGTTCCAACGCGATCTCAATGCATTGGCTTTGCCATTTTCTCGGCGATGCTTTCATCGTGCGGACGTGACTGTCTTGAGCGTCTTTTCGACCGCTCGGAGATGTCCTAAAAGACGGGAGCTTCGGTCTCGTGCTTCCAGATATTCGCCTTCGACCTGGTCTTTCAGATGCGGCATTTCGTCGAGCAGCTGTTTGTACCGCTCCGCCTCTCCCATCGAAGAAAGAAAGTCGAGCCGAATCTCTTTGAGTATGGACTCCAGGTGCTCAATCACATCTGGGCCTGGTTGCTCTGGATCAGTGCTTTGTACGGGGTGATGAGAGGGTTTATTCACCGGCTTAGCACTGCTTTCGTACCCATTGTCGATGAGCTCCACCTGCAAGTTCGCCGGAATACTCTGCCAGTGATAGATCTGACCCCGCTTTTGTCGTTTTTCATCCTGAATGACCCATCCGGTACGAAGCATGCGTCGGATCTGCTCATAGACATATCGACGCAAGTCGCTGCTGTTGAAAGTCATACCCCTCAGGTGCGCAGCGTAGGCGTCACGTAGATCCTGGGTCGTAAACTGGCGTAGATGCCCCTGCTGAAACAGGTCGTAGAGCCGCCTGTCGAGGATGAATGAATCGGGTTTCATGCAGGCACCTGGAAGGGAAATTCGCGGAACAGCCAAAATGCGGATTATAATCCGTGGTTGATTCATCCGCAAACGCACGATAGTGCCGCCTCAGTGGGAACCGAGGCGGTTATGCATCAGCTTGCGAAGGCATTGGGCGAAAGAATACGTTCACAAAGGAAGGCCAAAGGATTTTCCCAAGATGCCTTGGCGCACTCCTGCAGTGTCGATCGTAGCTATATGGGGCGTATTGAGCGCGGTGAAGTCAACATCACCGTGGAAAAGCTATACCGCATAGCCACCGTATTGGATTGCGAGCCGCAATTTCTCTTGCCAGAAGCGCTGTCTCTCCACGAATTGGCTTCTGATTTGACGGCAAGCGACTGAACCAATACGCATGCGTTGACATGGATTTAGCCATCCTTATGGGTTTTCGTTCCTGACCGAGCGCCCTAGTGACTGGGCACTTCCCTGCCCCTCGAGTTCCAAATGATCCATGTGGAATAGGCCGTCAAAATCTGCGCGCTTTCATGCAATATGGATCTGCCAGATACTAAGTGGCAAAGATCCAACCATGAAGGTGCGCCATGCTTGCAGAAGTGATGAACGAGGATTTTTATCGTGACTTCCGGAACCGGTTGTCAGAATTTCTCAATGTCCCCATCGGCGCTTCAGACTCGGACATCCATGAGATGATCAATGCAGGCTTTTCAGCCGATCGGATCAACATTTTTTGCGAGCTGGGCAAAATCCCCCCGCAACAACGCGACCAGATCATCCCTCACAAGACACTCAACACCAGATTGACGCTCGGTCAGAGACTCACGGTGGATGAGAGCGACCACTTATTTCGACATGCCTACATCGCCGCTATGGCAGAAGTACTTTTTGGCAGCAGAGAGAAAGCCAGTTCGTGGCTATCGAAGCCTAAGGATTATTTTTCTGGGAAAAGTCCAATAGCAATGCTCTCAACCAAACAAGGCACTCATCAGGTTGAGCAGTTACTTATACAGGTTGCTGAAGGGTATGCATTTTGATCGTTGGACACGTCGATGCAACGCAGAATTGAGAGATTTTCCTCCAGCTAAACCGACCGGTAATAAACGGCGGCATCGCCGCACCGAAAACCGCCACGATCCGCGCCACCGCAGTATCAGTGCTCATGTCCATGGGCTCAACTTTGAGGTGGACGGGGTCGATGCGGATCATTTCGCCAATCCGCTCACCCCTCGGGGAGACGCCTCGCAGCCCAGTCAACGCCCATCGCGAAAGCTGGACGACCCCAGATGATCTTATGCCGATTTTCGGAATCGGTAACGGAAAAGCCACCGAAACAACCCTCCAGCGGCAAGCCATTATTAGTGGGTCTTGCAACTGGGCGCTTTGGTAAATGTTTTTTAAAGCTGTCGGATACCGCCGCTGTGCCATGGGTCGGACATCCGTAGCAACAGCACCTCTTATCGCTCCTACCTTTTATTCCTACACAAATAGAGCACCGCAACAAACCCAACCATCGACATCAACCCAGCACAGAAAAATATCGCCGCATAGCCAAGACCAGAAGCAACCAGGCCCATCACCGGGCCGGCCAGCCCCACTGCGATATCAAAGAATAAAGAAAGTGCACTGAGCGCCGAATTACGGTTGGCCGCCGGTGTGCTGGCCAGTGTTTCCATCCCTAACCCCGGATAGACCCATGACACCCCTATTCCGGTCAGCGCACCGCCAGCAATTGCCAGTGCAGGAGAGGGTGCAATCCATATCAACAGCATACCCAATGTCTGTACAAGCAGGCAGCCGCCCACCACCTTGTAGCCCCTGTATCGCTGCAGTATTCCCGGCGACGACAAGCGAGCAACGATAAAACCAGCCCCGAACCCACTCAAACAGTAGGCGGCGTGGTCCCAGCCCTGGCTGTCGAAGTAAAGTGCGACGAATGCCGTCAGGCCGCCAAACCCTACCGAACTGCACACCAGAACCAGGCCGTTGGGCATGACCGCGAAGAGAACTCGATAAAATGCCAATCGGGCGCCTGCAATCAAGGGCGCCGGGCGCTTGCCCAGCGCCAAAAGCAGGAACATCAGGCCAAGCAATACGGTGCACAGTCCGACACTGGCAATACCTAACGAATTACGCAGTAGCACGCCCAGCGGCGCTCCAACTGCCGTACCACCGTAAGCCGCTATTCCGTTCCACGACATGACCTGTGCTGCCCGAGGCGCACCACATAACCCAATGGCCCAGGTGCAACATGGCGTGGAGATCATGGCCGTGGACGCCCCCAACACCAGCCTTCCCAGCAGTATGAGCGTCAGGGCCAACCACGGTTGGGTGGGTAAGATGATCGCAAGCGCGGTCAGGGTGCCGCTCAACATCAAGCCACTGAGCCCACACACCACCGCGTATTTGGCGCCCAGGCGATCAGCCACGCCACCGGCCAACGGGCGAGCCAAAAGCGTCGCCAGGTACTGCGAACTGATCACCACGCCGGCGAAAACCGAGGTCAGGCCCAGGTCATTGAGGACATAACCCGGCAACACCGCAAGCGGCAAGCCACTGCAGACGTAGGAGATAAAGTTGAAGCAGATAATGGACAGGATCAACCAGTGGTTGCCGATAGCCTTGCCATTACTACGGCATAAAACGCCGATGTCGCCCATCACCCATGCCGCTCCAGGCCCCGTACGACATCCGCAAGCAACTGTGGGTGTGATACGAACGGCTCATGCGCGGTATCGATCTCGATAACCACATCTGCGTCGGCACGTTGAGCAAAACGACGCTGCCAGTCGACGGGAAGAATGTTGTCGCGCAGGGTGATGATGTAACTCGCCGGAATGATTCCCGGATATCCCACGCGACTGATGGAGTCTGTCGCAACACAAAGTGGCGTCGTGTCCTGGCTCACTTCGCTTAACAACCAACCAAGGGTTTGCTCGCTCAAGTCCTGACCGAACATCGCCACGGCCAGCGCTTGAGGGGTTGTATGCGCCGGGTCCAGCGGCCAGCCGACATGGTCCGGGCTTTCACCATGCAGCGTGGTGCCAAGCAGCTGCAGAATTGATTGGCCTTCACTGGGCAATGCGCAAGCCAGGTACACCAACTGCGAATACAGTTGGGGAGCGGCCAGTACCATCATCGGCAGCAGGGCTCCCGCGATGGAATGCCCAAGCAGGACGGCCTGGTTCACGCCGAGTGCACGCAGGTCCTCATTAAGCTCCTCGACCACATCATCGAGCCGCAGGGACACAACATCCCGCCCGCGCTTGGTGCCGCACCCTGGCATATCTAGGGTAATCACTCGCTCGAAACATCCGGGCTGCTGGTTTAATACTTCAATAAAGGGCCCCCAACACCAGGAGCCGTGGTTGCCGCCATGCAGCAATACCAAATCAGTCATGCGCACGCTCCTGAGAGTTGGTACCAGTCGTACCTGTCTTGATCACCTGACTGCATAGCAACCCACGGCGACGACGAACCCGTTTACCCGCTGCAGAAAAGTTCTCTTGTATTCGTTTTGCCCGGTAATCGGGTTCCGCCACAGAT